>VTLG01000204.1_pt1 | contig 18057 bp, 33 predicted proteins | sample 4694571 | NCBI WGS metagenome assembly VTLG01 (sample SAMN12604809, study PRJNA352737) | marine metagenome | biome: ENVO:00000447; feature: ENVO:00000209|ENVO:00000569|ENVO:01000036; material: ENVO:00002151; isolation source: viral sequences binned using virsorter ... | reverse complement strand
CAAACACTAAGTGATTATGAAATTAGCAATGGTGTTTACATAGAGCAAAGTACAGGAAACAACGAATTTGTATATTATGGATAATTTACATTTAATACAGTTAAACCAATATGAAAGGCCTGCTATTACAGAAGAACGCAATAGGGATTGGGTAGGAATAGGTGATGATAATGATTATTATCAAAATCTTATATCAGCTTATATGGATAGCACAACAAACCAAGCTGTAATAAATGGTATTGTTAATATGATATACGGCAAAGGTTTAGATGCTACAGATAGCAATGAAAAGCCTGAAGAATATGCACAAATGAAGCAGCTGCTTACACCAACGTGTATGCGTAAGGTTTGTAATGATTTAAAGTTATTAGGTGAGGCAGCTATTCAGGTTTCATATAAAGGCAATAAAATAGGTTCATTAACACACTTCCCACGTGAGACGTTACGAGCTGAAAAGATGGATGCAAATGGTGATATTAAAAATTATTACTATGCACCTGATTGGACTAAAGTTACAAGAAACACAAAACTAACTAAATTCCCCGTTTTTGGTAGTGGTGCAAAAAATGAGATTTACATAATAAAAAGATTTGTTAGTGGATACTATTACTACTCGCCAGCAGATTATCAGATTAGCTATGCAGTATTAGAAAAAGAGATTGCAGATTTTTTGATCAATGATGCACAATGTTCATTTAGTGGTACTAAAGTAATAAACTTCAACGGAGGTATTCCAGACAGAACCAAGCAGCTAGAAATTAAAGATCAAGTGATGGGCAAGCTCACGGGTTCTTACGGAGAAAAGGTTATTGTAGCATTTAACAACAGTGTTGAGCAAAAATGCACTATTGATGATATACCATTAGCAGATGCGCCACAGCACTATGAATACCTAGCTACAGAATGCGCTTCTAAAATAATGGTTACGCACCGTGTAACATCACCGTTATTAATTGGATTACGTGATGGCAAAAACGGATTAGGCAACAATGCAGATGAAATTAAAACTGCTGCACTATTATTTGATAACGTAGTAATAAAACCTTATCAAGATTTAATTATTGATTCTTTGAGTGAACTGTTATCCATAAATAATATTTCATTAAATCTATATTTTAAAACATTACAACCATTAGAATTTACAGAGATTGATAAAACAGTACAAGATTCAGAAACTATTGAAGAAGAAACTGGTATCAAGCAAGATGAACAAGAACAAGCAGAGCTAGAAATGTCAACACATAAGCATTGTTTAAGTGATTTGCCAGATGAGATATATGATGGTGTTTTACAAGGCTTACAAGGTGAAGTAATTGATTCTGAAGAATGGGAAATGGTAGATATTAGAGATGTAGATGATGAAAATGAAAGTGTAGAAGATTGGGCAAATGATATGATTAAATTAAGCATTGACAGCAAAGAAGATGGCTTTTCATATTTAGACGCTAGCTTTTATAAAGTAAGATACAAGTATGTAAGAGGTAGCAGAAAGGCAAATAAAAAAGGTAATAAAAGTAGAAAGTTTTGTCAAGAAATGATGGCTAGAACTAGAAACGGTGTTGTATATAGAATAGAAGATATTGATAAAGCGAGTAGAAATATGAATTTTAAAGCTGCTGAATTACCAATGCATAAAGGCAAAAAGTATGATTTATTTCGCTTCAAAGGTGGAGTATATTGTAGGCACAAGTGGCAAGAGATATTGTATAAAGTTAGAAATTTAGATGACAAAGGAAGCAAAGATTTAGGTGATTACAAAACAATTAGAAAATCACAATTCCCTAAGAGCTACAAAAAAAGCCCAGTAGGAAGTAAGCAATCTGTTAAAGCACCTGTAAATATGCCTAACAATGGTCATCATCCAAACTATAAGAAATGAGTAAAGCACTTTTTGTAACGAGAAACGATATATCAACATTCACTGCTGCTAATGGAGCGATTGATTCTGACAAACTTCTACCATTTTTGAATATTGCACAAGATATACATATCCAGAATTATTTAGGAACTGATCTATACAACAAAATTAAAAGTGATATAGTAGGTGGTACACTTGCAGGAAACTATTTATCACTTGTAAATGACTATATAAAACCAATGTTGTTGCATTGGTCATTAGTAGAGTATTTACCTTTTGGTTCTGTAAACATTGCAAATGGTGGTATTTATCAGAAGAATCCTGAAAACAGTACTGCAATAACAAGAGAACACGTAGATTACCTAGTAGAAAAAGCTAGAACAACTGCACAGTTTTATACAAACAGATTTATAGATTATATTAAAAATAATAGCAACTTATTCCCAGAGTATTACAGTAACACTCAATCAGATATGTACCCTGATGATGTTGCTAACTTTGGAGGATGGGTTTTATAAAATAAAGATATGGCAAACACTATAGGATGGGGTAAAGGAACACAGAACAACACTAACGGCTGGGGTAAGTATCAAAACACGATAGATGCAGGAAGTGTATATGCAGATTCATATGCTGGTGAAACGGTGTTAGTTGGTACTAGTGCTGCATTCTCATATTCTGCTAGTAGTTTTCATCAAGGTGAAGCAGATCCTACTCCAACTATCACAGGAACAACGGGCGGAACATTTAGTGCTACACCAAGCGGTTTAAGTATTAACACTTCTACAGGTACAATTGATTTAGATAATTCTGATATTCAATCTTATACTATAACTTATACTGTTAGTGGTGTTAGTGCTAACCAAACATTAGCAGTAACTGCTTCTCCATTTGTTGATAATAATTTTAGTATGGAGTTTGATGGTTCTAACTATGTTAATGCTGGTACAATAGATTTAGGAACAACTTACACTATGTCTTGGTGGTTTAAAAATACTGTAGGTAACACAGCAGATAGTATGGTAGGTAAAACAAATTACTATATCACATTTTGTTATTCTTCAGGATTTTTTTGGAGTTTCACAAATTCAACTTCTTCAAGTTTTAGAGTAAATGTTACAGGTACAGAAATTTCAAACGCTATGAGTGATACTACTAATTGGCATCATATTTCTTTAGTTAGAAAAGCTGCTACTAATTTAGATGTTAATTATAGTGATTTAGAAGTATTTTTAGATGGTACTTCAATTTATACTGCTACAAATCAATATACTGCAAATTTACCACTTGATAATTTTGGAATTATTGGTAGTGATGGAACACAAGCATATGGATATAGTGGAAAACTTGATGAAGTAGCACTTTGGAACACAGCACTTTCTTCAGATGCAGTTCAGGAGATTTACAACGCTACAGCAAACAACACAGGCAAGGTATTAGATTTAAACACAGATTCAGGAAATTATACATCCAGTTCAAACTTACAATACTGGAACAGATTAGGAGATTAAATTATGAGTACAAAATACATAGCATCAAACTGGAGATTACCAAACCAAGCAGGAGTAGATTCTTATTTAAATGATAACTATGGGCTTACTTTTAGTGGAAGTAGTGAAAAAATTAATTGTGGAGATAGTGATGTTTTATCTTTTGGTGATGGCTCTAATGATTCACCCTTTAGTATTTCATTATGGTTCAATCTTTCAACTTTAACTACACCAAGTTGTTTGTTATGTAAACAAACATCAAGTTCTAATGGTGAATATAAAATTTACATTTCTACTGCTGGAAAAATATATATTGAGTTAGCTAACAATGGTGGCGAAGCAAATGGTGCAAGGGGTATCATTAGCAATAGTACTATTTCAATTAATCAATGGTACAATATAATCTTTACTTATGATGGAACAGGTGGAAGTTCTGCATATGATGGTATGAATTTATACATCAATAATTCTTTAGATTCAAGCACTGATTTTAGTTATTTGAGCTATACAGCTATGAATAACACCACTGCTGATTTTGTTATAGGCGATTTAATTACAGGAAGCTCAAATACTTATGATTTTACAGGTAAAATGTCAGAACTTGCAGTTTTTGACTATGCTTTAAGTTCTACACAAATAAGCACTTTATATGGTAGCAGTTCATTAGGTGCAGGCAATCCTATGGCTTTAAAACCAGCTCCTGTAGCTTTTTACCCTTTAGGAGACAATAGTTCAGGAAATCCACTTACACAACCAAATGAAGCTGTAGAAGATGCAAGTGTTTTTAAATTTGATGATGCGCCAAGTAATAATTTTATTGATTTAGGTTTAATTAATGCTATTGAAAATTCAACATCTTTTACTTTAAGTTTTTGGATAAATCCATCTTCATTTACAACACCTTTTACATTGTTAGGTAATAAAACAGGATTTAGTGGAGATAGTGCAAAGGGTATAGCATTTGATGTTAGAAGCACTTTTTTAATTGTTTATTTGAGTGATGGTTTTACAGATTATGCAAGGGTTAACAATCCACTTTCTCAAAATGAATGGACGTTATTAAGTGTAGTTTATGATGGTTCAGGTTCTACCAATGCAGATAGATTAAAAATATATTATGGTAGTACACAGCAAACAGTTAACACTTTTGGAGGTACAATACCAAGCACATCACCAACAACAGGCAGAAGTTTAATACTTGGTAAACAGGCAACTGGTCAGTGTATTGAAGCAAGTATATCAAATTTAACAATATTTAGTAACGCACTACCAACAACAGGTACAGAATCAATAGAAACACTATATAATAATGGTGTGCCTCTTAATTCTATTACATCAGAAAATTTAAGGGCTTGGTATAAGTTAGACCAATCAGCAAACTGGGATGTAAGTGGTTCAGGATATTGGGATATACCAGATGCTTCAGGCAATGGCAATGATGGCACAAGTTCAGGAATGACTTCAGCTAATTTAGTTTTATCTGATTTAACTAGAAATCTACCTTTTGATAGTTATAGTTTTAATTTTGATGCTAATGCCAGTGATTATATAGACTGTGGAACAGGTTTAGGAAACAGTTTAACAACTGTAACAAATTTAACAGTTAGTACGTGGATAAAAGCTGATATTACTAATGGCAATGATTTATTTTTTAATATAGGTAGTTTTTCAAATTCTTGGGGTAAAATTGCTTTTCAATTAAATGGTGATAACCTTTTAATAAGAATTAACGACAATGCTTATTTTATACAAAAAAGCTATTCATCAGATGATTGGAATAACATAAGTTTTGTTTATGATGGTTCTGATGTTAATAAAACTTTATTGTATATAAATGGGCAAGAACAAACACCAGATAGTTCTGGTGGTGTTTATCCTTCTTCTATTGATTTAAGTGGTTTAAAAACAATAATAGGTGCTGGATATAACACACCTTATACATTTGATGGTAAAATGAGCAACGTGTCAATATTTAACCAAACACTTACATCTACACAAGTTATGAAGCTCTATTCAAATGGTATGCCTCAAGACCTTTCAACATTCACGCCAGCACCAGTAGCTTGGTGGACATTAGGAAGCAATAGCTTTTTTAACGGTTCAGATTTTATCTGTAAAGATTTAATAGGAAGTAATGATGGCACAAGTTTTAATGCTGGGGTAGATGCATTGAAAGGAAATACACCACGTTCAGAAGCAAATGGAACAGGCAGTAATATGGATATACCCACAAACTTAAAAGGACAAACAAAATATTCAAGTAACAATAGCTGGAGTATCAATATGAGCGAAAGCGCAAGAGTAGCAGATACACCATAAAATATAAACAAATGGCGACATATATAGAAATAGACATAAACGATACAAGCAAAGTAGATTTTTCACAAGTTAATACTACTAGCTCGCAGACAATGAGAAGAAACTTAGCAAACACCAGAGCAATTATAGCATTTGATGTAGAACCTAGTTTTATAACTAATGGCACATTGACACCAATACAAACAATGAATCACGCTAAATGTCTTGCTTTATTAGCAGATAGTGATTGGACACCAGAAATACCAAGTGAGGAATAAGACAAACATATTAATAAGGCCCAATAAGCGCAGAAAAGGCGTACACGCTAAAAGCAAGATGAGCAAGTGTAAAGGAAGTAAGAATTATGTAAAACCATATAAAAGACAAGGCAAATGAGAGAAATAGAAAAATTAATATTTCATTGTTCAGCAACCATTGAAGGCCAGAACATTAGTGCTGCAACTATCAAGAGGTGGCACGTAAGAGACAGGGGATGGAGTGATATTGGCTACCATTATATAATAGGATTAGATGGTAAGATAGAAGCTGGTAGGCCCGTAAAAAAACAAGGCGCACACGCAAAGGGTTACAATAAAACCAGTATAGGCATTTGTTATATAGGTGGATTAAGTAAAAACAAGCGTGCTAAAGATACAAGAACAGAAGCACAGAAAAACGCATTAATTAAGCTGATTAAGACACTTAAAAACATTTATCCAAGTGCAACACTACACGGGCATAATGAGTTTTCTAAAAAGGCTTGCCCTTGCTTTAAGGTTGCTGTTGAGTACGCAGAATTTCAGCCAGAAGGATACAAATTAGATAAAGATGATAAAGGCGAATAAAATGGACGATCACAACTTGTTGTTAATTATTAGCGGTTTGGCTACCGCATTAGGATTAAAAGAAGTATGGGCTGTAATAAAAACCAAACTTCATATTAATGCTAAGAAAGAAGAAAGGCAAGACAATCTACAAGCAAAAGTAATTGAAGAATTAAAAAACAAGATTGATGGTTTAGAACGTAAAATTGATGAATTAATTACTGAGAACACACATTTACGTGTTAAGATTGCGAAGATGGAAGAAAGGTTGATAGCTAACGCTAAGAAAAGAACACAGAACAAGTACAAAGATGAATAAAATAAAAGATACTAAAATAGGCAAGTTTTTAGCTGAAAAAGCACCTAATGTATTAAAGGTAGTTGGCAATGTGTTGCCTGATAATGGCGCATTGGGAATCATCAAGAATTTAATAGATGGTGAACCTGATTTATCACCAGAAGAAAAAGCACAGATGCACGCACAACTAGTAGAATTATACAAACTAGAAGTTCAAGATAGAGATAGTGCAAGACAACGTGAGGTAGAAATGATGAAGGCAGGCGCACAAGATTGGATGATGAATGTTACAGGTGCAGTAGGTTTATTTGCATTTGTGTTTTTAATAATTGCAATAGTATTCATCACAGTACCAGAACACAATAAGGAATTAATGATACACACTACAGGTATTGTAGAAGGCATAGTATTGTCAATCGTAGGATATTACTATGGAAGTATAGCTAAAAGAAGAAATTAGCAAAATTTAATTTTGTGAAAAACCACAAAAAACGTTTTAAGGACAAAAGTGGTAATCCACGATACAGATTATCAGAAGATGAAGCTGATATACTTTTTAAGTATAGAAGAATAAAACAAGAATCTGAAGCACAAGGATTAAGTGTAAATGATGTGCATAGTGGTTGGATAAAATCAAAAGAAGCAAGTTTATACTTTAAGAATCCAGACCATAAACAACAAGACCACAAGAAACTATTTAAAGAGCTTATAGAAGAAGTTAAGCAGTATGCACCTTACTATAATAAAATAGAAAGGCCCAAAGTAATTGAACCACATTTATTTTTTTGTTGCCCTTCAGATATTCATATAGGTAAATTATGCAGAAGTTTTGTAAGTGGTGTAGAGTATAACAATCAAATAGCTGTACAACGCACCTTAGAAGGCGTTAGAGGGTGCATAAAGAAAGCAGAGGGGTTTCATATAGACCAAGTTATTTTATTGCTTTCAGGCGATTTATTGCACGTTGATGGTTTTAGGACAACAACCAAAGGCACACCACAGGATATGGATGGTTTATTTAGTGATCACTTTTTAATAGCTAAAAGGCTAATGGTTGAAGTTATTGAAATGTTGTTAGAGGTAGCAGATGTGCAAGTAATGTACACAACTGGTAACCACGATCATATCACGGGATGGTTAATGAGTGAGGTATTAAAAGCACATTTTAGCTTGTGTTCAAATGTTACTTGGAACAATGATTTAACTATGCGTAAATACTTTAAGTATGGTAAAACATTAATCAGCAGTACACACGGAGATGCTATCAAATGGAATTTACTACCTATGATAATGGCAGATGAGTGTAAATGGTGGAGTGAAACTAAATACAGATATATGTTTACACAACACATACATCATAAAGTACAGCATAAAAATGATTTTGTTGGTGTTACTTTAGAATCATTACGTTCACCATCAGGCGCAGATGCTTGGCATCATAAATCTGGCTATCAATCTTCTAGTAATTTAGCTATAGAATCTTTTCTATTTCACAAGCAACACGGACAGGTTGCAAGGTTAACACACTTATTTTAACATTCTATTGTTAATAAACTTTTTAATGTGTTTTGTAGTTTGTATTGTAATTATATATATATTCACATAAAATTATTAATTATGAAAACAATAAACTATACAACACGTACATTTTATGTACCAGCTAGTAAGATGGATACATTACTAGAATTTCAAGAGAAATGCAGAGCCAATGGTAGAAAAAGCTATTCAGAGGTATTACTAGAACTAATGCAGCAGTACAATGGAAATAACTGAATACTACCGTCACATTCAAGATATGGAAGAATGGCAAGCATATTACTATTATACTTCACTACATTTTAGATTACGTAAGATCGTTAGACAAGCTAACTGGAATAAGAATGTTATCACACGTTTTGAATTAAACAACAATGATAAAGAAATTCATAGGCATAGGTTTAATAGATTAATAGATGAGCTTAATGAAGTGGATAAGCATTGGAAAGAATTACGATACAATTATGATAGTAAAAGAATAAAAAAAATAAAAAAACAATTAACTAAAATTAGAAATTATGAATCTAAAAACAGTAAACATAAAGGGTAAGCAGTACGTAACTGTCAATGAAAGATTAAAATATTTCAGGGAACACTTTGCAGGATACAGCTTAACAAGTGAAATTACACACTTAAATGAAAATGGCGTTATAGTTCGTGCATCACTTAAAAACAATGAAGGTGATGAAGTAGCTAGTGGCTATGCACACGAAAAACAAAATAGTAGTTTTATAAACAAAACTTCATTTATTGAAAACTGTGAAACATCTGCTTGGGGTAGAGCATTAGGCAACTTTGGTGTAGGTGTAGATGAATCAGTAGCAAGTGCAGATGAAGTAGCAAACGCAATTAAAAACCAATAGTTATGATAAATAATATAAAAACAGAATATGAAAGGTTGTTAGAATTACTAAATGAACAACAGCAAATAGATGAACAATGGAACGAAGCAATTAATAAATTTTACCAACAAAAACTAGAAGATTATGAAAATAAATAAAATAGCAAAAGAATATGATATAGACAGGTACTTTGAAAATAATAAATCAGCAATAAAAAATAAATTCAGTAATTCGCCTTGTTTTACATATTTAGAGTTGATTAATATACACGATGCTTTATTAGTATATTTAGGAACTATTGAAGAAGGTTTGTATTTATGGAATAAAGTTGAAAATTTAGCTTATTTAATTGATTTTTGCCTAGAAAATAAATTATACAATGAAAAGGAATAGATTAAGCTATAGCGCATTATGTGCTTTTAAAAAATCACCCAACCACTTACTTAAGTATTGGGAGGGTAAAACAAAAGTAACAGATGCAATGCAGTTTGGTAGTATTATACACAAACTGTTATTAGAACCAGATTCATTTAATGATGATTATGCAGTGTTTGAGGGTAAAATACGTTCAGGCAAAAAATGGCAAGAGTTTAAAGCAACTAATGATAATAAACAAATCATAAAACTATCTGAATTAGATGCTGCTAATGCGATTGCAAACAACGCAATGAACAATCCTATATTTAATAAACTAATGCAAAACAAGCTGCATACTGAAAAGGAAGTAACGTGGAATCACGCAGGGGTTAATTTTAAAGGCTTTGTAGACCTTGAAAGCTATATAGATGGTAAAACTATAGTATGCGACATAAAAACGACTACAGACGCTGGTAAACGCTTTCAACGTGATTTAATATACAATGACTACAAAATGCAAGCTGCTATGTATTTAGAAAACTATGATGATGCAGATTATTATATAATTGCAGTAGAAACTACTTCACCTTATAACGTACAAGTATATAGATTAGGTTACAATATTATATCACAAGGTTTTACAGAATATTGCAATCTTGTAGACAAATACAACAACTGGAATGGTGAACCAGTAGGCTATAGTGATGATGTAATAGATATAGAAGTAGAAGAATTAATTTTAACATAAAAACAAACAATAATGAAAGAAAAAACAATCTACTGCGGTAGCGGTAAAGTAATGAATGAAAAGTGGTTAAAAGTAACCATAAATCCAGATAAACTAAAAGAACACATTCAAGAATACAATGGTAATAAGTTTATTAAGCTTAATATCAATGTAAAGGATGAAGCTGATCAGTATGGCAAAGATGTAGCTATTAGCGTAGATACTTGGAAGCCAGAAGAAAAGCAAGAAGCAACAAATGATTTACCATTTTAGAAATGATAGAAGAATCAAATTACTTATTGAAAAAGGGTTTCAGTATGTCAGTTATACAAGGTTTATTAATGGAAGGTTACACACTACCAGAAATAGCTAAAGAATTGAATATGCGACCTGAAAGATTGGCAAGAGAATACAGACCTGTTAAAAAAAAATTTAAGTATTTTGATTATGTACAAGCACCTGATAAGGTAGATGTTTTTAAAGGTTACTGTTCATTTACCTTTGATGGTGTTTATACTTGGGAAAGATTAAGTAAATCAGAAATAGAAGCATACAACAACTATAATCAAAAACACAAGGCATATTATGAGTTATAAAGATTCTTATGAAAAAAGAAAATTATATGGTAATAATTCTGAAAGTGTTTTTATTAATTATTGCAATACCAATAATATAATATATACTTCTTTTGGTATAGAGCCTTTTTTAGAATATTATAAAATAAAATATTCAGATCATAAATACAAATCATTATCTAATCAATTAAAAAAACAACCTGATTATATAATTTTTTCAAATAATAATTTTTCTTTTATAGAATGTAAATCTTCAGGTGTTGATGAAAATAAAGAGTATGTTTTAAGAATTAAAGAAGATGATATAAATGGATATTATTATTGGAATATATTTAAACCATTATACATATTTGTAACCTATAATTTTAATACTGAATCATTTTTTATAAGTTTAGAAAATTTAATTTTAGAAATGAAAAGAACTAAGCAAGAAGTTTATCAAGATAATCAACTTAAATACAGAACTATATATATTAAAGAATTAATAAAACATAAGTTATGAAAGAACTACCGTACTTTAAATTTTACCCTAACCAATGGATAACAGGCTCAATTAGTTTTTTAGATTATGAACAGCAAGGCGCATTTATGAAAGTATGCTGTTATTATTGGTCAAAAGGTTGTAAGGTTACATATGAACAATATGAAGCAATTATACCTGATTATTATAGAAGTTTAATACACTTTGGAATAGTAAAACATAAAGATAAAAACATTTATATAGATTGGCTAGATGAACAACTTGAAGAAAGAAAAGCAGCACACATTAAAAGAGTTAATGCAGGTAGAAAAGGTGGCAAAACTACACAAAACAAGCAAAGCTCAAGCAATGCTAAAGCATTAAGAAAAGATAAGATAAAAAAAGATAATAAAGATCCATACCTAACAACTACCTTTATAAAATGATTGTAAAGCAAGAAGATCAATTAAAATACTTATTTGCTTTTAAAGAAGGTAAAATAAAAAGAGGTTTAGGTATTGGTAATGAATTAGATAATTGGTTTGTTCATAAACGTGGTTCATTTACAGTAATAGTTGGTTTAGACAATGTAGGTAAAACTAATTTTATGTTGTGGTATTTTTTATGTTTAAGTGTTAAGCACAATGTGAAGTGGTTAATATGGTCAGGTGAAAATAGTGCAGGACAATTAACTAGAGATTTAATACAAATGTATTCACAAAGTAAATTAGTAGATTTAAATAAACTAGAAATAGAACAATACAATAACAAGATAGCTAAGTGGTTCACATTTGTTAGTAACAAGAAAATGTATAACCATAAAGATTTACTTAAATTATTTAAAGAAAGTAAGTGTGATGCTTGTGCTATTGACCCATATACAGGATTAAATCACGATAGAAAAGTAAATCAATATGAAAGAAATTATTTAATATGTAATGATATTAGAGAATTTTGTAATACTACTGGTAAATCTATTTATGTAATGACTCATCCAATGACAGAAAGTGCAAGGCGAGTATATCCACCAAACCACGAATATGCATCATACATACAACCACCTAGAAAGAGTGATGTAGAAGGTGGCCAAGTGTTTGCTAATAGATGCGATTCTTTTTTATCAATACATAGGTTTGTAAATTCTCCTGAACTATGGATGATGACACAAGTAAGAGTAGAAAAGATTAAGGATAAAGAAACTGGTGGTACACCTACACTAGATAAGCCTTTGATGTTTGATTACAATAAAGGATTAGGTTTTACAATAGGTGGTAATAATGTATTAAAACAAAAACTATAAATTATGAATAAAAATAAAGATTTAAAAATACTTTTTAAATATTATGAAATATTGTGTGAAACACTATTTGAAGAATTTGATGATATTTTTTATAAAAAACAATATATTAATTTATCAAAATTATATTTCAAATTATGCGATAAAATGGAATTTAAACATTTTAAACATTCTTTATATATTAATATTATGTATAAAGAAGAAAAGCAAGAAATACCAACAATAGAAGATAGATATTTTTTTAGTGTATATAAACAAACAAAATTAGCAAATACATACCATAATATAATTGTGAACTATTTTAAAAAGATAAACAATGAAATATAGATATGATAACATAGATACTTTTATGAGTTATAAAAGTTGGAGTGATAAACAAAAGATAGATGAGTTATTAAGAATAGATTGTAACTTATATGCAAATCTAGGTACAGATAGTACACAAGAGGAAAAGCAAGAAGCTAAAAGAAAAAGCATAATAATATACAGATTAATTAAAACACTTGATAAAACATTAGGAGACCAATTACTATATATGGAAGATAAAAAGCAATGAATATAACCAACGAAGATAATATGGAGCTAATGTCAAGGTATGAAGATAATTATTTTGACCTTGCGATAGTTGACCCACCTTATGGAACAGGTGATTTTAGAACTCAAGAAAGTAAAAAAGTACATAAAAAAATTAATTGGAATAATAGTATTCCAAATGTAAAATATTTTACAGAGCTTAAAAGAGTAACTAAAAATAGAATTGTTTTTGGTGTTAATTATTATGCTAAACATATTGATGATGTTGGAAGAATAATACACGATAAAACAGGTGGTGGTAAAAGAAATTCACCCGCAGGATTGTCTGATTGTGATATAGCATCACATAGTTTTGGTGTAAATATGAAAATATATCACTATACAAGTATTGGTAATGTAATAGGAAATAAAATTGATTGGGAAAATCAAATGCGCTGGCATCCTTGCCAAAAACCTATAAAACTTTATGAATGGCTTTTAATGAATTATGCAAAAGAAGGGGATAAAATATTAGATACACATTTAGGTTCTGGAAGTATTGCTATTGCTTGTCATAATTTAGGATATGATTTGACAGCTTGTGAGTTAGATAAGGATTACTATAATGCTGCTATAAAAAGAATAGAACAACATAAACAACAATTAAGAATATTTTAAATGGATACAATAGATATAACAATAACAAAAAACAAGTTGCAGATACTTATACTACAAGCACAAGAAAACATAAAACAACAAGCAACTAACAGCAAAAAAGAAGCGTTAGATACATTAACAGATGCATATTCTACTATCTGCTTTTTGCAAGCTGCATTGGATAATTTACAGAAAAAAAACTTAATAGCAGAACAGAACAACATCAAGGCATACAGGCAGAATCAGAAATTAAAGAAAAAAATTAGTAGTTTTGTATAGTATGATTAATATAGATTACATATACTATGTGATGTTTGTAGTGTGTGTTGTATCATTCTTTGCAGGAATGCTAACACATTTTTTATTTAATAGATAATATGCCAAAACCAAAAGCAGGAGAAACTAGAAAAGATTTTATGATAAGGTGTATACCTGAAGTTATAAAAGAAGGTAAAAAAACAGACCAAGCTATAGCTATCTGTAGCAGTTACTATGAAAAAAAAGATACTTGATATATTAGCAGTATTGATAGGTTTATTGTTAACACCTATATGGTTGCCAGTAACCTTAATAACTTATTTTGTTCAGAAATGGCGAAGAAAAGAACACTAAACGAATTAAGGCAAACTAAAGAATATTACAAGCATCCTTATGAACCTGTAGTAAATAGTATTAAATACTTATGCGCTATCTATCCTAATAATGCTGATCTAGGTGCAGCAATAAGAGAACACTTTCAAATACACAAATGAAGATATTAAATTTATATGCTTGTCTTGGTGGCAACAGATACAAATGGGATGAAGTTACAGATGTAGATGTTACTGCTGTAGAGTGGGATAAAGATTTAGCTAAACTATACCAAGATAGATTCCCAAATGATAAAGTAATAGTAGCTGATGCACACCAGTATTTATTAGACCATTACAAAGAGTTTGATTTTATTTGGAGTAGTCCTCCTTGCCCAAGCCACAGTAAAATTAGAATTACACAAAAATCAAGAGATACATTTAAAGCTATTTATCCTGATTTAAAACTTTATCAGGAGATTATTTTTTTAGATAATTATTTTAATGGTAAGTATTGTGTAGAAAACGTAACTCCATACTATCAACCTTTAATACCAGCAAAAAAAAGAGGCAGACACTTATATTGGACTAACTTTAATTTGCCAAATGATTTAAAAGAAAGAAAACTTGATGGCATTTTATGCACAATGAAAGGAGAACATAAGAAGCTACAGGTATTTCACGATATAAAAGTTAGTGCTGGTGTTGGTGGTTATAGAGATGTTTTAAGAAATTTAGTAGATTATGAAGCAGGCAGAACAATATTAGAAACTGCTATAGGTGTCACAAAAAAAGAGAATGTAAAACAAAAATCTATATTTGATGAATGCTAATAAAAAAGGTAAAAGATTTGAATTAAAATTAGCAAAGTACCTAGCAGAAAAGCTACAAGCTAACATAAGGCGAACACCTAATAGTGGTGGTTTATCTATGAAAGGTGATATACTTTGTATTGATGATAATAGTATATTAAGTGAGTTTAATTGGGAGTGTAAGAATCAGGAGAAACTAAACATTTGGAAAGCACTTGAGCAAAGCAGAAATGATTGTTTAGGAAGCGCAAAGATGCCAGTAGTATGTTTTACTAAAAACTTTGAAAGAGATTATGTAGCATTGGAATTAGATGATTTTGTAAACTTATTAATTGAGGTTGAAGAAGGTAGATCTAAATAATATATTGGAACACCTAGCACTTTACCACGATGATTTTTGTGAAATTGCAAATAATTTACTATATAAGAAAGATAAAAAAGTTGTACAAGATATAGTACAAGAAATGTATATTAGATTATATGAGCAAGTACACGATGGTAAACTAGAAACACAACAATTAATAATAAATAACAAGCCTCACTTTGGAATTATTAAAAGAACAATAAAAAGAATAATACAAGAAACTGCAAACAAAGAAAACAGGATACCCAAAGATGAAAACGCAATAATAAAAAACATAGTAGAAGAAGAAGAATTTGAAATAGAAGAATTTAACAATAAGGTACTTGATATACTAAATGGTATGTATTGGTTTGATCGTAAACTATTTACGTTGTATGTTAAGCAATTCAATAGCATAAGAAAGTTGGCAAAGGAAACCAGATTAGGACACGTAACAGTATACAATACAATTAAAAGAGCAAAGAAAAATATTAAAAAGAAACTATATGAAAAGTAAATCAAAAGGTTTGGGGGACTCAATTGAAAAGTTTACAAAAGCAACGGGAATCAAAGCTAGTGTAGATTACATATTTGATAAGCTAGGAATGCCTTGCGGCTGTGAAGCAAGAAAAGAAAAACTAAATAAACTATTCCCTTACAAAAAAATAGAATGCTTAAACGCAGAAGAATATGAAACACTAAAAGATATATTTAAACACATAAATAATAAATTAGGACCAACAGAACAATCAGCACTATTAAAAATACATAATAGAATATTCAATCAACATAAAAAAATGTCCACTTGTGGTAGTTGTGTAAAAGAACTAGTAGAGACAATGAGAAAACTATTTAATGAATATGAATACGAACAAGAAACACAAACTGAAAAAGGAAGCTGAAGATAAATTAAGAGAGTATCTTAATGAATATGAAGAAGGTATTAAAAACAGTGAAAATACAGTGAAAGATGAGCAACATTGAAAACCTAAAACCTTTTGAAAAAGGCAAGAGTGGTAATCCTACAGGCAGACCAAAAGGAAGCAAAAATAGAAGCACTATAATTAGAGAAATGTTGGATATGATGGTGCAAGTAAAAGATGATCAAGGCAATGATGTATGGCAGTCTAATGAATACAGAATGGTGCAAGCTATACTTACTAAAGCAATAGAAAAGCAAGATGTAGCAGCATTTAATTCTATTATGGACAATGTATATGGCAAGTTGAAAGATACAGTAGATATGCACACAACAGAACAAGTTAACCACGATTTTAGAAAACTAATTGCAGGAATTAAAGCTACACAATAAGTATCTAGTATTTAATGAATCTAAAGCTAGGTATTTTATTATTACAGGCGGTAGAGGTTCAGGGAAATCATTTGCAATAAATACTATACTTCTACTGCTAACATATCAGGCAGGCCACACTATACTATTTACACGTTTTACATTACGTTCTGCATCTATATCAATCATACCTGAATTTATAGAAAAGATTGAATTGCTAGGCAAGCTAAATGATTTTACAATAACTAAAGATGAGATCATTAACAAAGGAAATGGAAGCAAGATAATATTCAGAGGTATTAAAACTTCATCAGGAGACCAAACAGCAAACTTAAAATCATTGCAAGGCATTACTACTTGGGTGATGGATGAAGCAGAAGAATTAGTTGATGAAGATACATTTGATAAAATAGATTTAAGTGTACGTAACAAAGCACAAGAGAATAGAATAATACTTATACTAAATCCAACAACTAAAGAACATTTTATTTATCAGCGTTGGTATGAATCACGTGGTGTACAAGCTGGAAGCAACATAACAAAAGATGATACCACATACATACATACAACGTACTTAGACAACAAAGATAATTTATCTAACAGCTACATACAGCAAATAGAAAGTATGAAGCAAAGAAGGCCAGAAAGATTTAAGCATACTATACAAGGTGCTTGGCTAGATAAAGCAGAAGGTGTAATATATTCTAATTGGTCTATTGGTGAATTTAAGTATATTAATAAAGTTGTTTATGGCCAAGATTATGGATTTAGTAATGACCCCAGTACATTAGTTAAAACAAGCATAGATAAAGAAAATAAAATAATATATGTTAAGCTTTGTTTCTACCAAGCTAAACTTACTACAAGTGAACTAGCAAACTTAAATGTAAAGTACGCAGGCAATGATTTAATTGTGGGTGATAGTGCTGAACCAAGATTGATTAATGAGTTAAGTAGGCATTGTAATATAGTACCAGCTATCAAAGGACAAGGTAGTGTAACATATGGTATTAGTATGATACAGGATTATGATTTAGTAATAGATAGTGATAGTACTGATTTAATCAAAGAACTAAACAACTATGTATGGTTAGAAAGAAAATCACAAACACCTGTAGATAATTACAATCACGCATTAGATGCATTGAGATATGCAGTAAGTTATCAATTACAAAGTGGTGGAGAATACTACATTTATTAAGCATTGCTTAAGCATTACTAAAGCATTAAGATAAGAAAAGATAAGATAAGAAAAGAAATATAAAATTTGTACATAACACTTTACACTTTTTTCTACATTATATATATAT
>VTLG01007168.1_pt1 | contig 18067 bp, 6 predicted proteins | sample 4694571 | NCBI WGS metagenome assembly VTLG01 (sample SAMN12604809, study PRJNA352737) | marine metagenome | biome: ENVO:00000447; feature: ENVO:00000209|ENVO:00000569|ENVO:01000036; material: ENVO:00002151; isolation source: viral sequences binned using virsorter ... | reverse complement strand
CGCTGCTAATCCTGGCACACTGATACCTGGCGAAGCTAAGTGTCGTAGAGACTTAGGTATTGTTGTTGAGGCAGTTGCACAAGACCTTTGGTTTGGTGGTAACGAGTTTACTATCGCTGCAACTAAGGAATACTTCAAGGGTAACCAACTCATTGCTAACGGTGTTGACAATGAAGTAGCACCATCTATCACAGCATTCAAACGTGCAGAAGATTTGATGCAACGTGCATTGAACAACCAATATTATGATCGTGATCTAAACATTACACTTGACACTATTGGTGATCCTCCTATTGTTGGAGACATTGAGTGTGATGCACATGACATGGTTATATCTAACCAACTCTTCATTGCTAAAGAAGCATATGAGAGAATGAAGGCAGCATATCCATCATATACACCATCCACAGGAAATACAGCACAGGATTGTTTAGATGACATCTATGATGTACTACGTGATGTAATGTGGGATGTTAAGTTTGGTGGTAACTATAAGACATATTCTATTGCTAAAGGTTACATCACCAATGACTTCAATGGTAAGACATATCCACAGATCATTCAAGATGTAGAAAGAGATGAAGTAGCGAAGGTATTCCAAGAAGTTAAGAATGTTGCAATACAGGTTATCAAGAATGAAGCAGTGACTGTCTCATCTGGTAACAACTTAACTCAGGTCATTGACAATACAATCGTAGATGACTGGGATGATGATGAACTACTACCTAAGTGTGGTTCAGCAGTCGCTGCTGTTGACTCATTAATGGACATCATTATCGGAGCAATCGGAACTGATGCTGGTGTTGGTAATCTTAATGGTATACAAAGAACAACTGCTGATGGTGCAGATCCTGGTTGGAATACAGCACTCAACATTCTATCTGCAACTGCTACATCAATTACAATTAATGTAGGTCCTTCACCAGCAGGAGAACAATACGCCCATACATTTGTTGCTGCACAGTCAGGTGCAGTCATATCTGGTGGTAACTATGACCACACATTTGTAAGTGCTTCAGCTGGTGCAGTCAATGTTGTTAATGGATCACAGATTACACCAACAAATGCAACATACGATGCAACTACAGGTATAATGGTATTGTACTTTGGAACTAAGCATGGCGTAACAACAGCTGATCTATTATCTCTAGATGATAATTCACTTACATTCACATGTTCTATGGATAACAATGGTTCTTCCAAGACATATCCTAGAACCAGTGATCCAATACAAGGACAGAATGTAAATCCAACTGCTGTTACAGATTATAGTATTAGTATTAACGTTGGTACATCACCTCTAGTAGAACACAATGTATCAAATGCAATCTATGATCAGACAACTGGATCTCTAGCATTGACAATTGGTAACCATAGTCTAGCAACAGGTACATCAATCAAACTAAAAGAAGAGTCACTCATCTTTACATGTACTAAGGATCAGAACAAGACAACACACGCATATCCTAGATCTGCTGGTAAGTATCAACCAACTGCATATCAGGATGGTAACTGCTCTGATGTTTGTGCAACAGTCAACGCATTGACTGACATTCTATGCAACTCTATTAATGATGGTAACCTAGACAATCTACCTCCACTAAGCAATGGTGAGTGGGATTGTGCTAACGTTCGTGCATCTATAGAGACATTATTTGATATTTTAAATGATGCAATCACTGACGGGACACTCGCTGGTCTACCCGTACTCAATACAGGTGACTTTACAATCAACAACGAAGCATCTAAGTGTTTCCGTGATGTCACATATATTGTTGATGCTGTTGTTAATGACCTTAGACTTGGTGGTAACTTAAACAGTATACAGGCTGGTGAAGCATACTATGTTGGTAACAACCTAGAATATATTGATGGAGAGAAGACAGAGACACTAGACGCATGGGATTACGTCGGACAGATGGCAACTGCTGCCATGAGAAACTTCGATGTTCTTGCATACAATTGTTCAACTAACTCTGGTTCTGCAATCGTAGATGTCAATGATACTCGTGGTATTATCATAGGTATGAGTGTTGTTGAATACACTGCTGGATCATATCGTGATGGAGACAATGCACCTGGATTACTAGGCAGCAGTCCAACTCCAGTTTACACAACAATACCACAAGGAACATATGTCAAGAGAATCGTAAGTAACACACAAATCGAACTTGGTGTTAAAGGTTCTAGATTGACTGAGGGTGTGACTGTAAACGCACTACAGAATAGCACAACTATTGATCTATACTTTGTATATGAAAATGGTATCTGGGCAGACACACTACCAAATACTGTGACTGTAGGTCCTGAAACAGAAGGTCCTGAGGTCATTGCTGATACCACAGTATCACCAACAAATAGAGAGTGTGCAGGAACAGCAAATGCTATTGAAACATTAGTTGGTAATATCACCACTATTATTAACAGTGGTCTTGGCACAGTTACTAGACAAGAGCAGACAGTAAACACTGCACTGTTATCATCTAGAGCAACACTGTTTACGATTGACGTTGCTGGTACAGGTCCTTCAAACCCACATAACTTTGAGACTGGAACTCCCGTAAGATTGGTTCCAAGACCCCGTTTCGATCAGGTAACTGGTAAGTATGTTGATGTAGACAAGCGTCTCGTCAGACTACCAAATGGATTTGAAACTAATAGAACATACTATGTTATCGCACCAGGTAGAGTTACACAACCAGAAAACTATGGTGCTACAACACTATTCAATGGTAGTGATCAGACTAGATTGATGCTTGCAACATCTAAAGAAAATGCTGCTGCTGGTATCTACATCTATGCATCTGAAACTGATGCAATTGATAAGGATGTTGAGATTGATCTTTATCAGTTTGTTCTTGATGACAAGTATGATCTACACAACTACAGTGCAGAGTTAACAAATACAGTCAACGCTGGTATTATGACCAACGTTTCACATATATTTGACGTACCAAACGCAGGAACAACTCCACAGAAAGCATTCATTAGAGCAGTAGAAGGTGGTGTACTACCTCTAGTTTCTACAACTTATGCAAATGATTCATCTGTTGCAGTTACTGATCCACAAAACTCTGCTATCGGTAGAATTAATCCTAACGTTGAGTTCTTTACTCGTTACCAAAACAGTAAAGTAATCACATTACACAAGTCACATGCTGATGCTATCAACAATGTAAATCCAATTACATTTGCATCTGGTCAGAGTGGAACTAAGTTTGATGTGTTTGCTAACAAACGTCGTTCACCAATGAAGTTTGATCCTGGCTTTACTGACGCTACCGCAACAAGTGGTAAGTGGTACATTCAATGTAAGGATGAAGTTACTGGACAACCAGATAACGTCAAGAAGAATAATATATTCTGGAGAATTAAGGAGTCAGACTACGCAGACAGACAGAGATCCACTGACATGTGGTATCAGCGTCTAGAAGATAATCGTGTTGCTGATGAAAGAACATACAAACTTCGTATGGTTATTCCTAGTTACTTACAGAACGCTAGAGATCCTATCAATGGATTCGTTCTTAAGACTAGAACTGACGACACACGTAAGTTAGTACCACAGAAGGTTCTACTAAAACCAGTTGTTGGTAGTGTATATGGTGCTAGATTCCAGAACCCAGTTGATGCTAGTGAGTTCATTGGTGATACATCTGGAACATATGATCCATACAGAAGAGACACAACAGGTGCTGGTATTGAATACAGAGCATTTGCTAAGTTTACATCTGGTATCCAAGCAACAATTCAGTCTGGACGTAGAGTTAAGGACATATTAGATGACAGCATTGAATACTTAGAACTAACACTATTTGATCATGGTGTTGATACTAAGAACTTCCCTGGCTTAAGAAACGAGACATTTACTACAGTTAAGATCACATCACCACAGGGTGGTAACTTCGTAACAAGTAAGGTAGATAATCTTGCATCATCTACCAACGCAGTTTCATTTGCTGGTAACTCATCAGGTCTTGCAAATATCCATGCTTACTACACTATAAATGGTGAGCATTATATTATCATCAAGAATATTCGTGGTGGTGATCTAGTTTATAGTGAGTATGCTAATACAAGATTCACTCAAGGCACAGTCTTCGCTGACATGCTAGAGGATCAGGATATGGGCAAATCTCTACCTCTAAAAACACAAATTGCAAAAAATAATCCCCAGTTTTTCTACAAGCAAAACGGTGCGAACGTTTACACAATCACACCTGGCGATAAGATACAAGATGACGCTGGTGTAGAATACTATGTTGATAGTGTTGATGATGTTGGTGTTATTGAGGATACATTCTATATCTTCGGATATGAGACATTACAACAACGTATCTCAGGTCAGCAGGATGGTATTTACTATCTAACTGCATTACGTGGTAATATCTCACCATTCCCAACTGGTGCTGGTGTAACTAATAACTTTAAGAAGTTTAAGTTCTCACAACCAGTCGGTAAACTATATCCTCTAAACTATAGAAACGATCCTCTTTGGTTTAACAACTCTGGTACAACACAGAAAGAGAAAGATTACTATGCTGGATTAATTGATCCACCACAAGCATACTCTGCTGCTGACAACTATGTACATGGTGCTGTTACAGTCAACGATTTCAAAGGATCAACAACTAGAGAAATGGTTGCTGACTTGACAGAACAACCAGCGTTCATTGAAAGAACATATACAATACAAGCACAGAGTGGTAATGCTGCATCAGGATCTGAACAAAGAAAGATACCGATTGGTGGTAACGGTGCTGTATCAGTAACAGATACAAAATACTACGTCGAACTTAGACGACCATCTATCGCAAGAGCAGGAAACCACACATTTGAATACCTCGGTTTCGGTCCAGGTAACTACTCAACTGGTTTACCAGCAAGACAAGAAGTTGTACTCACACCTGATGAAGACTTCTACGCACAGTCCAAGAAACAAGATGGTGGTATTGTATTCTACACTGGTATCAACTCACAAGGTGACTTGTATATTGGTAACAGAAGAATCAACGCTATCACTGGTGAAGAGACATTCATTGACAGAGCAACACTTGTAGATGATGGAGATGAGGATGATACATTAGGAGGATTGGTAACTACATTCGATACTCCTGTAACATTCAACCAGAATATCACAGTTGTTGGTGGTGACGGTGAATTGGTGAACACATTTGAATCACCTATCACCATTGCTGTTCAAGATTCTGATCTCACACAGGCACGTGATGCTTTGATCATTCGTTCAAATGTCACATCTGTTGATCCAGTTACACAACTAGAACAGGATGAAGGATTAGACAGAACTTCATTCTCACCTCCAACTGAGGGTGACATCAGAATTAGTAAGAACACAATTAAATCTGCTGTATTCCAGTTTAATGCTAGAGGTAATGGTCAGGGATACATGTTCCAGACACATACTGTAGCGGGTGTTGCTTCTAACATCACACCAAATCAATCTCCATTGATTGCAAACGGCGGATCCAGAATCAACGCAGGACAGTTTGTAAATTATGGTGGTGTATTAGCAAGAACAGGTGATGTATTACTTAAGGGATCTGAAATAGGTAAGAGTGGTTCTCTTGGTTGGATCCTCGCTAACTACTTCGCACAGATTGCTAACAATAGTATTGACAATATCGTATTTGATGGATCAAACGTTGTTAAGTTAGAGTTCAGAGACTTTAATAGTGGCGTTGCTCTTACTAACCAAGAGATTGGAATTACATCTGCATCACAGATTAGAATTAAGAACTTCTACTATGATCCTAGATTAAATCTAACATGGCAGATATATGCTGCTAAACCTGGCGATCCATTCTCACCAACAAATAACTACTGTCATTTCCAAGTTATTGATCAGATTCCACAGGCAACACAACCATGGGAGACAATCATTTCTGGAACTGCTGTAGGAGCGACAGCACCTACCATTGAGTTCTCTAACTCTAACTTCAAGGAAGTTGGTGTACTAGGTGGTGAAGCACTAAGAACAGAAACAGAGACTATTGGTGATTATAAGTTAGGTATTAACACAGTCGCAAGAGCACCACACAGTGCATATGAAAATGCGTTTGTTGATAACCTTACAACAGATCCACGTGCTAACTTAGATGTTGTTGGTACAGCATTCATCAGTGGTAGAACAACTGCTGACTTCTTACAGCATACAAACTTTGCTGATCGTGATAAGACTGCTGTTGACAATGCATTCTTAGTTGGTGGAGATAGTGCTAATCCAAATGACATTTCAGTATTCAGAATAGCAACTACAAATAGTGGTCGTGTTGGTATTAATGTAGGCAATGCTAACCTAGACAGAGCATTAGTTGTAGTTGGAACATCAAGATTCACTGCTGATGCTAGATTCGAGCATGACATCGAAGTTAATGGCGATGGTGTTATTGCTGAGATTAGAACATCACAAACAACAGGAACATTCAACTTAGTTGATGATACTACATTCGTTGGCACACTGAACATAGGTAGTCAGGTTACAACTGCTAATCTATTCAATGACAGCACAGCTGATCAGTTCATTAATATTGGTAGATCATCTGCACATAGTAACATATGGTTAGGTGTAACACCTGACAGTGCTGGAACTGCAATTTCTAAGGTAGAAATTGGTGGTGCATATGCTAACACTAACGAAGACTTATCATACACCAAGATCAAGACTAGAAACTTGAGAGTTGATGGTGATATGTGGTTAGGATTCCGCAGATCAAGTGGTGATACTGTTGAACTTAAATCTCAGGCATCACAGGTTGACTACTTCTCCAACTCTGGAGGACCTTCAATCATCAACTTTGCTACTAACGCATCTGAGATCAACATTGCTGGTCAGGGTGGAGTTACTACAATCAATAACCAATTAGAGGTTATTGCATCTGCTAAGTTCAATGGTGATGTTCATCTTTGTGGTGGTGTTGCATCATTCGCATTTACTGGTGGAAGAGCACAGTTAGGAACAGATATAGTTTCACATGAAGATGGTATTATATCACAAGCATTATTCAACAAGAACGTTGACATCTTAAACGTACTGGTAAAACAGACAAACGAAGAAGGATACAACCAAGTTGATACTGCTGGTGCAGGACAATGGGGTGGAACATCATATCAGAACTCAGTCAATACTGGTGGAACAGTTGAACCAATTACATTATCTGCTCTATCTGGCGATGAGTACTACTTACCACTTAAGTTTGCTCCAGTCAAAGCAAATGGTGATCCATACTTCGGAACTAATGACTACATCATAGTTGACAGTCAAGTCGTTGGTACAGGATCATCAGCAACAGGTCATCCAGAGATTCTACAAATCGTAGAACTTACAAGAATAAGTGAAGCACCATACTACATTAAGGTCAAGCGTCGTCCATTCGGTGCATTTGGTGGTGTATTAACTAATCACATTGACACTACAGCAATATACAAAGTTAATGTACAGTTTGATGCTACATGGACAGAGCAAGCACTTGACAATGATAGTAGTGCAACTGATAGTGTATATCTATCTGAGTTTGGTGGTAATCTAACAAGCAATGATTACATCATTGTTGACAGAGATGATTCACCAAAAGTTCCAGAATACATCAAGGTTATTACATCATTAGATCAGCAAGTACAGAAGTTTAGAGTTTCTAATTGTGCTGATCCAGACTTAGATGTATTTGAAGTTAACTCTGTAACAGGTGAGGTACAAATTGGTAACCCAGCCGTACCTGGTTCTATTGTTACAATCAATTCATCACTCAATATGTCTGGTGGATGTGGTACTCTAAGTGATATTACATTCTTAGGTGATGCTGCTGCTGGATCAAGAGTAATTACTAACGTATCAGTCACAACTTCTGGTAAAACAATTGCTGATATCAAGAAGGGCGATGTTCTATCTGTTATTACAGATTCATCACCACTCAAGATAGCACAAGATACTGCTGTTGACTTTGTGTTTGGTGGTGCTATTTACTTAAGTGATGTTATTATTGGTGCACAGGCAGTAACTGGAACTACATTCAAGGTAAGTAGAAACGAAAGAATAACTGCAACTGATGGTGCAGCAAATACTACATTTGATGTTGATACATGCTCAGGCACAACAACAATTGGTACACATGCTGGTAGATTTGATGTCAACCTAGCATGGTCAAGTGGTGCTGGCATTCTCAATAATGCTAATTTACCAGCAGAATTGAATCTAGATGACATAATTGTATATGGTTACTACGCAGATCCACAGACAATACAGGGTAATGGTCCTAGTACGACTATTATATCAACTGCTGCTGGTAACAGTTCATCTGTTTTACAGATTGCAGTTCAATCTCTTGGAGAAGGAACTGGTAAGTTTACGATAGGAGACTTAATTGCTGTAGGACCTCTAACATCATTTACAAATAACACTGGTCAGATTGAATTTATGACAATCACTAGTGTTGTGGATGCAACGAATACAATCATTGCAACTAGAGCTCAGGAAGGAACAGTCAACATGAGTCATCAGCAAGCTGATGTTGTTAGAAGAGTTATCAAACATGAGAGACAATCTCTAGTGGTTGATGCTCAGATAAGACAAAGATTAGTTGCTGGTGTAAGTAATGATTATCTCTCTGTAATATTAGAGAGAGGATATATCTCACAGCAGAAACTAGATTACAGACAGTGGTTAAGATTTAGTAATACATCTACTGGTACTGAGACTCTTGGAATCGTACAAGGCAGATTATATGGTAAGACTCATAGTTCAGTAATGGACGAGCAAATTGGTGATGGTGCTAGGTCATATAGAAATGGTAGTCTAGAGGTAACTGACAATTTAACACTTGCTGGTGGTAACTTTACTATCTACGATAGTGTTAAACAGACTAAACTATTCCAGTTTGTTAACGATGATGGACATGCTGATCACTCAGGTCTATTGTATTGGGATGCTGGTGTACTTGCTAGAGGAGACTTCTTCTTATATCCAACATCTTGCCCAGAAAACGTTCTCACAACATTACAATGCGACCCATCATTCTCAGTTGACAACTTAGGTAACGTAACTGCTCAGAACACACTGACAATTACAGGTACTGCATCACCATCACCAACAGAGTCAGATGTATTCTCAGTACAGAATCTAGGTATAAATGGTGGTAGTGAATACACTATCAAGCAAGATCGTTCGATTGATGCATTCGGATTAACAAACTACACCACATCAACTGGTGCAAGACATACAAGATACTTATCCGCAGCATCACCAGAAGCAGATCTAACATTGATTGCAAATATAATATACATGGTCAATATTCAAAATACACAAACATTAATCGTTACACTACCAGCATCACCACAAACAGGTGACGTTGTAAGAATGATTGATGTAGGTGGTAACTTGAAGTATGACACAACATTAGTTCTTAGAACTCCTGAGACTAGTGGCACACCAATACAGGGTGATTCAACAGGAACATTATTTGGAGATAGATTAACTCCATATCCATCTGGTGAACTTGTAGTTCAGACTCCTAATGCAGCATTTGCATTAGTATATCTTGGAGCAGTTGATAGTAATGATCAAATAGGCATCCCAACCAGCGTACAAGGTTGGTGGTTAATGGAGGTATAATAAATGCCAAGTTACAACCGTATAAAAGCACAGAAGGCCAGTCCTATAGGCACAATCATGCCATGGACTGGTAGTACAAGTGAGTCAGCACTATCTCCAGACGCCATACCAAAAGGTTGGATCGTCTGTAATGGTGCTCAACTCAAGGCAAAAGACTATCCTTTATTGGCACAGATAATGGGTAATCTATACGGTCCTGTAGTAGAGACTGGTCAACCATTTATTGGTATATCAAATTCATATCCATCTTATAACGATGATGATGTGTTCAATCTACCAACACTAAATCAACAATCACTCATAGATTTAGAAAGCAATCAATTGAGTGCACAAGAATTACAAGTTATTGGATCTTATGTTTCACTGAATGGATTTGAGGGTGAACAACCATTAACAAATGTACTATCATACATTGATGTACAATTTCAAGCAGCAGTTGAGTCTGAACTAGCAGGAAAGATAAAGGGTATTACTCTTGAACCTCCATCATATTTTGATACTATTAGAACTATACCTAGAAAATTAGGTGTTGAACATACTGCAACACATACACACCCAAGACCACCAGATGGTTTTTACCCATCAGTAGAGATAGGTGGTGGTTATCTTGGATTATTTGATGCTGGATATTTTGAGGTTGCAAGTTCAGAATATACAACGGGATCTGATACGGGTGCTACCGCTGCTGAACCATTGGCAGACAGATATGATCCTGGTGTAGTTACATGGACTGCATATGACCCTGCTGTTGACTCACTTCCAAACTTGAATACTCATCGCCATTATGGTAATTCTTCCAACGTAATTCCACAAGTGCCATCAGTTCCTAGGACAGTACAGGCATATGGACAAACAGTTTCATATCAAGATGATAACTCATGTATCGTACCAGTACAGCAACCAGCAGTTACTGCTCCATTTCCACCACCTGGCACATACTTAGGACAAAGAAACTATTATGTATCTGATCAAGTTCCATTAGCAAGAAGGGGTAATGGTGCAACTCCTCCAACTACTGATGAGGGAGATTATTATGGCGTACCTCCAGAGGCAGTTGGTAGAGATTTTCCATATCCTACCACATTGAATCATGGTGGTGATGCATTCACTGCTAACTCATTAGGATCTCACAATCACTTTACTATTGATATTGCAATGACGTTAGGACAAATGAATTTACCTAACACTATACTCATAAATAATATGACTACTGGAAACTTAGAACCAATAGATGTAGACAGAGGATTGAGCGTACAGGTTAATCCTAACACACCATCCTTAGTCGTACTGTATATCATCAGAGCATACTAATGGCAGTATTATATTCAAAAGAAAAAGGAAAATTAGGAACTCTTACTGGTTCTATTATAAACTGGTCGAATCAATTAGCATCATCAGACCCAGAAGATCCAACATTGTATCAAACTCTTCCTGCTGGTTATTTGAGGTGTGATGGTGCAGTTTATCAGGCAGAAGTATTTCCAGAACTTGCTACGATATTAGGCACAGGGATAAATTGTAGATATAAAAAACCAGACACAACATTACTTGATAATCAATTTCAAGTACCAGATCTTAGTGCAAAGTCTACCAAGACATCATTTTCATCAAACTTAGGAACTTATCTTGACACATATTTGGACAATGACGCAGGAGTAGAGATAACTAAATCTGGTGTAGGATTAGATGTGACCAGTAATATTGGTACTACATTTACTGTACAGTATCAAGGTAATTTTTTCTTACCATCACAGACAATTGAAATTACAGGACAACCTGGTTTCACTAAGTCTAGTGGTAACTACACAGAAGAGACAGAAGTATTAGCAACAGCATTCCAACCACATGCTCACTTCCATGATGGTAAAAGATCAAGGACTGCATCATCAACAAATGAATTTGGTTTGTTTGGTAGAAACTCATACTCATCTAAGTCTAGTTTGTGTATCATGCCATGGGTAAACAATACCAAACAACCATTATGTCAGGCAGCAGCGTCAGCGATAGTTGCATCAAGACAACAGAGAGTTATAACAGTATCATGTTTTGGATTCTTTAGTAGTCCTCCTCCTGAGGTTCACACATGGTTTGGTGGTTGTTGGTCAGGTTGTAACTTTGACCAGACATCTAAGTGTTTGATACCTGGTGATATTCCTGAGCTAGATCCCGCAGGAACTGGTATACCAACAGGAACTACATTACAATTTGAATGTTCAACTTTAGGTACAAAAGCAAGCACAGGATTTCCAATCTATGTACCTGGCGGTGCTGGATCAGGACAATGTGGTAACATCACATACAATGGTGAGATGTCATGTAAAACTGAAAATAGATGTGGTATTGGTGGTGCTAGTTGTACACAGTTTGACTCTAGTATCAGTGGTAATAATGCATGGGCATCATTAGTTCCAAACTATACACCATCTTTAGTATCAGCAGCAACTCAAGTTCCATTTGATGGAACAGCAAACACTGTTTCATATGGTGCTCTTAACAATATTGTTACTGACGTAGAAGAGTTTGGTAATGAATGTATACACAAACATTTGGTTCCTTTTAATCAAGAACCACATACATATCAAGTCAAGACACAACCAGCATATATTCCTGGTGGTAATATAACATCAACACTTAACATTGATGTGAACGCAGAAAACAAAGCAGATGGTTATATACAACCATTTCTAGTCCAAGAATTTTTAATTAAGTATTAAGATGGCAACATACAGGAATTCATTTGCGAATTATTTTTCCGATAAGACTGGTAACCATGCTCCTGTCGGATCAATTCTTCCTGTCTTTGCTGATCTTAACTTAGCATCAGAAGAACCTGAGTACACATATCCACAACATTTATATTGTGATGGTAAAGAACTATTCATTCGTGACTACCCAGAATTATACAGCATCATACAAAATAGATATGGTGGATCTGCAAGTGTATCAAAAACACAGAACAATCAGCCAGGTGGACTAAGAAGATCATATATTATAAACAATAAATTATTTTTCCAGTTTTATTATGATGCCACTAACGATAAGGCAAATGTAAAAAGACCATATCCTTTTGGATCAGTGTTTAGATTTGCTCAATCTGGATCTAATGTGTTTGGTTCATTTCCAAGTGGTGGTATATTTAATCAAAACACATTCTATTCATTAGTACAACCAACAGAAGATGTTAGTGTACAAGTACAAACAAATGAATTTGCATATGAGGTAACACTACCAGATAATGTTGATCTAGCAAATGTCAATGCTGTAGATTACACAATAGATTTTACAGGTGCGGGTGCTGGTAGTGTTGACCATCCTCTTATTATAATACAGAAGTCATTTACTTTACGAGACTATCCATATAATATTGGAACATTTAATCTACCAGATTACAGACAAAGAAAGATACTTGGATTTGGTAACGTAAACGGAGCAGGAACATCAACACCAGAGAATGCAGTTAACAACTTTGTTGGACAGACTGGTGGTAGTTGGTACATACCAAAAGATACATTAATTAATAGTGGAGAGTTCTTTATTATTGGTGATGTTAGAACTACAGGATATACTACAATAACTGCTGACATTGCTGCATATATCACAGGAACTGTCAAGTATCAGATAGGACCTATGGATGACTATGTTTTTCCATTCCCTCCTACACATGGTCATAGAATATTATCTGTTGAGGTTGATCAAACAAAACAGGCAGAACAAGGACCTACAGAGATTGATAAGTTTGCAGTCAATTATATTGATAGTAGAGCAAATATTAATATATTTGAACCACAGGGAACAGCTGGTGGTGCGTTAGGTCACGCACATGGTTTGATTGGTGTACCACTACAGAACTCACAGGCAGCAACATATGGTAATAGTAATGGTATCGGTGACAGAGCAGGAACATCTGGTGATCAACAGTATCAATACTTGGTATCAGAGTCAGCAAGTGTAGTCGTAACCTCTATAACATATGATGGTGCTACTGGTTATATTACTGTCAACACAGACGGATCACATAATTTATCAGTCAGTGATATAGTGACAGTTGAAGGTACAAACGAAAGTTTTTATAATGGTAACTTCACAGTCATAGCAGACGCATTCTCTAATGCAAGTTTCAATGTATTACCAAGAGATGGTGAGACACCAACATCATCCCCTGCTACAGGGAATGCGAGAGTTAAATTAGCAAATGGTTATTTTGTAGAGACACCAACAACAGCACCACCAAGAGCATATGTGGTTGATAACAATACATTGGTTGGTGGAAAGCAAGTAGTATATGAAATACCTGGCAATGCTATTACTATTAAAGAAGAAACATTTATCACACCACAGGCATCAGTTGTAACAGCACCCGCTGCTAGTGAAGGAGACGTAACTGGAACTTATATTCAAGTACAGGCACCAGGCGGTGGTGGTGCAGATAGTGACACAGATGGAGCATCAGCAGGATATTGTGAAATAGGTTTAACAGTTGATAATGTCTTCTATACCATTAGAGTTAATGGTGGTAGTGGTGCAACATCAGGTGGTGGAGGAGGTGCTGGAGGAGCAGGAGGTAGTGTTGAAGTACCACAAGCATTGTTAGATGATACTAGATTTCAAATATCAGTCACAGATGGTGATGCAGGGGATGATGGTGGTGTTACAGGTAATGGAAGTAATGATCCAGTTGGTGGTGGAGTTGGAGGTTTCATACAGGCAGGAGACTATACCACAGGTGGAAATGGAACTGCACAAATAAAAGAACAAACAAATAGTCAATCACAAATAACATATACAAGTAATGGATCATGGTCAATTCCACCAGTGCCTGGCAATGAGACTTCAAGAACTATAACAGTTGAACTATCAGGTGGTGGTGGAGGTCCTGGTAATGCTAACGCCAACTCTAACTGTACAGGACAATGGCCAGGTTGGCCTACTTCAACATCAGGTAAGACTGGTGCACTTGGTGGATATGGTGGTAGAGGATCAAGATTAGTTGGTACATTGACATATGGTGCGGGAACTCTTAATTGGGAATTAGGAGAAGGTGGTAACCATGGTTGGAACGAAAGATCAGGAAACACAGTACAAGGAACAACAGGTAATGACCCTGCTACAGGACAACCATGGCAGAATTTTCCTGGTGGTATTGGTACAGGTGCTGAACCACGTGGTTCAAGTCCAGGTGTAACTGGTGCATCAGGATGTATTTCTGGTATTGGTGGACAAGGACAATGGGGTAATGGTGCTACTGCTGGTTCTGGTGGTGGTGTTACAGGTTTATTTTATGATGGAGTTTGCATCGCTGGTGCTGGCGGTGGAGGCGGTGGCGGTGGATCAGGTGGTGGTAATAACGGTGCTTCTACCACTGATGGTTGCTATCCTGGTGGTGACGCTACAGGACCTGCACAGGCACTTATTGCTACATCTGGAGTTTTAGACTTTGCCAATGGTGGTAATGGTACTAGTGGATCATGCTCAGCTGGTGGTGGTGGAGGTGGTGGATCCGCCTGTGGTATCATCAACGTAACACCTGGTGGTGTTGGAGGACAAGCGGGTGTCGGACACAATGGTAATGGTGGTGGTACTGGTGGACGTAGAGGTATATCAGCATATAGAACAACATATTGGTCTGGTGGTGTATCTGAATCAGCAGATGGTGCATTACCAACAGAAAGAGGATATGTAAAAATACAATTCTCAAACGTCACAACATATTATGACAACACAGGTGGTGGTGGAGGACAAGGTGGTAATTGTACCATTTCATTCTCAGGAGTAACAACTAACGTCACAGTTAACTTACAAGACAGAGGTTTAGGTGGTGGTAATGCTGGTGATGGTGCTGGTGGAAGCATATATGTAAGATACTTTGGACAAGAAGAAGGAACAACATTACCTGGCGATATCACTGTACCAACAGGAGTATACTATGAGTGTGATACAAGTGGTGATGCACAAGGAACAGCATTTGATGCAGATGTATGGTTATCATCAACAGATCCTGGCATTAAACAAAGACAATTTGGTATAGGAACTGGAAACAATACTGGTTTCAGTGGTACTGTAATACCATTTAATACTAATCAAAAAATACAAAGGTACATAGAATTTACAGGCAGTGCATCAGATGCAGGGGGTAAGAGACAGTTAGAGGTAGGAACATTTGATTTTACAAATGTCAATGCTATTAGATTTACTGTAATCAGAGGTAGTAACCAAAATGGTGGAGAGAATCCAGATCAAGCATTGAATATATTCTATAAGAGAGGAACATCTAATAATGTCACATTATTCAGTCAAATATTATTAGCAGCAGATGTTAATCCCGCTTGGCAGAATGTAGATATTCCAATAGCAGAAGGAGATGCTTTCAGAGCTAATGAAATAACATTAATTATTGAACAGGATAGAGGACCTACGTATCAGACTGCATCAGGAACAGATGATAACTATGGACTAGCAGCAATAACAACATTCTTTGCTGCAACAACAACCAATACATTTATATCTACTGGTGGTGCAACATTAACAGGTAACGTGGATCTTGGTGGTAATGCTATCAACTCAGATGATGGTATTGATCAAGTAAGAAGAGAAGTATCAGCAGTTGGTGCAGCACTTACAGTTGGTGATGGTACATTTACAATGTCATCATCTACACCCATAACTACGACTGCAACCGTGACTGCAGAGAATAACATTCCTCTCATCACTAAATACCATAGGGTAAAGTATTTAATTAAGGCATTATAAATGGCAACTATAGCATCACCATCAGAAACATCACTATACTTGAATGCCTTTGACAAGACCATTCAATTTGAAGGTGTGATGAAAACTATAGATGATGACTATTGGACTAGCGACATAGTTCCAATATTATATCCTCTATGGGATTCTGACAAGGATAAATTAGAATTATTTGTACAGTATAAAGATAATACTGTGAAGATGAATAAGACTAAGTATCAGAGAAATCAAAAGACTGGAGCATATAAATGGGTATCATATCAGTTTGACCTAGCACCATTTACAACAGAGGTCAATGATTTATATACTAGAATAGTAGAGAAGTGGACAGAGTATAGAGTAGGACAAGAGAATGATTTGGAAAGGGCACTAGCAGCATCTTTTTCTAAGTCAACCATACTTAACTGGACTAAGGTTACACTAATGAGAAACTTCTTATTAATGGACAGTGACTGGACACAGCTCGGCGACGCTCCTCTATCTACAGAAGAAAAGGCGAAGTGGGTGACATATAGACAGAAACTAAGAGATATACCAGAAGAACAGAAAGATAATGCTGCTAACGCAGTAGTATTTCCAATAACACCATCAAAGCATGCCAAGTTAGGTGATGGACTTACATATCTTGGTGATGTATCACATTTCTATACTATACCACAATCAGTATACAGTAAGTTCTCAACTAGAATTGTAAACTATCTTGCACTTGCAATAGGTACAGCAGCAATAGATGAGATGCCTGTAACTAGCATATCAAGACCAAATACAAGTCTTGATCCAAATACAGGTGACAATGATCTTGATAATATACTGAAGATGATTGATGAGGGTGATTTCGGAGAATAATTATGCCACTTATAACTTTAAATCCTAAGTCAACTCCTATGTTGATCGCTGACTATGCAAAGTTGAGCAATAAGTTTCTATTGGTAATTGACAATAGTAAATATCATACACTTGCAGCAGATAAGAAAGCAACTGTATTAGCATACTATGATGACATCATACCAGAGGCAGAGATTGATAGAATATTTGAACTAGAACACATATATTATTATTTTGACAGAGAATTAGATGCAACAGATGCTGCATTTGATTGGTTTCCACAACCACAGAACGTACCAGACGCAGATCATTATATAAAAGCATACGTTATAAGACCAAACGGTACAATACCATACGAGAACGCAGATCCTACACCGCCAGGTTGACAACCTAAAAAAGTGTGATAGAATAGGCGTAGTTATCACTTACAGATGAACGTACCTGACCCTTGGATGCTACAACACTTGCAATTGCAAGCAATACTCAGGGATCATCCGATTCCTGCTGATCAAATGCAGTATCTAGGAGAAAGAGAATACACAACAGAATATAATGCACACCCAGAATATCATGGAAAACAAATGCCATGGTATTTAATTGGTGGTCAGCATGAAGTTCCAGTTTGTGACATTCAAGATGTTACAGCGGGTGATGATGCTTAAATAATATAACTTACTATCAAGACTATGAGAGATCAAGGTTCAGTAGGAAAGGAATCACCAGAAGTAAAATATGATAGAGCACTCGCTCTATTCACAGAGTCAGTTCTGGCACCTGACCATCAATTAAGAGGTTGTGCACACAACCAAGGATGTTTCGATGAACTCATGGAGATCAGGAAGCATGTATTAGAATATCTCAAGACATTGAGAG
>VTLG01006282.1_pt1 | contig 18067 bp, 22 predicted proteins | sample 4694571 | NCBI WGS metagenome assembly VTLG01 (sample SAMN12604809, study PRJNA352737) | marine metagenome | biome: ENVO:00000447; feature: ENVO:00000209|ENVO:00000569|ENVO:01000036; material: ENVO:00002151; isolation source: viral sequences binned using virsorter ... | reverse complement strand
TAGCGTTTGTATCTGATCTTAAGAAACTGCCAGAAGAAATACCGTCTAATGTGTCAGCATCAAGGCCACTTCCTGCTCCATCTACGGTCTTAATTAATGTAAGTATTTCTGAAGCTGTCTGATCTGCGGTTGCTCCACTTTCAATTCCATCTAGTTTAGAACCATCTACAGATAAATCTCTTCCATCAACTGTTTGACTTCCAGAAAAAGTAATATTACCTGTAAATTCTCCACCAGCCAAAGGCATCTTTGTTGCCAAGCTATTTGTAACTGTTGTACTGAACGCAGCATCGTCATTCATAGCTGCTGCTAATTCATTCAAAGTATCCAATGCGGAAGGTGCTCCATTTATTAGATTACTTATTGCTGTTGTAACGTATGCAGTAGTCGCCACCTTTGTCGTATTATCTGAGGCACCTTGGGTCGTTGCTGTTACTCCGTTGGTCAAAACACCAGAGCTAGAAGTCAAGCCACCAAATAGCGTGTTTCTAGCTGCAATATCAACCCCATCAACGGTTCCAGAACAGGATATATCCCCTGTTACGTCAACACCAGAACTACAATCTAAATTTCCTGAGATAGTCGTTTGACCACTAGAAGCTATAGTTAATCTATCTGCACTAGCATCTATATCACGAATCTTAAAAATACCATCAGCGTTTTGTATTTCAAAATCATTTTCGCTATTAGTATCATTTAAACGAAGTTGAGGCCCTGTACCATTAATTCCTAAAAAACCACCACCAGCCGTAATATTTCCAGTTGTAGTTATCTCTTGCGATCCAAAATCAGGAGAAATCTTTGTTCCAGCTATAGCTGCACTAGCGTTTATATCAGCATTTACAATAGTTCCATCTAATATTTTGGCAGATGTAACAGCACTATTGGCAATTTTAGCTGTTGAAATTACAAGATCACCTAAGTCCTCAGTATCTATAGTTCCATCGGCTATCTTGGCAGATGTAACAGCATTATTTGCAATTTTAACTGTTGTAACTACTAAAGATCCAAGTTTATTACTATCAACTGCACCATTTGTTATTTTAGCTCCAGTAACCGCACTATCAGCTATTTTTGCTGTTGATACAACTCCATTATCAATAGTAAAAGTATCGCCACCATTGCTGACAGTTATATCTCCTTTGTCTCCATCATCTATACCACCACCACCTGATATTTCAGCTACAGATCCGTTATCTTTCTTTGTAAATAACTTACCACTATCAGTTCTGATAGCTATTTCTCCGACAATTAAATCACTTGCACTTGGATCGCTACCGCTTCCAGTTTTAAGTTTAATTGTATTTGCCATTGGTTCACCTCCCTATGTTTTGATTTTAGTAGGTGCCTCCATTAATGTCGAACCCAGAAGTAGAACCATCTTCTAAAAATGTAACCAAATCAGACAAGGCAACCTGTTTCATCGTTCCAGCATCATTCATAACCATACGATCTGCTGTGGCAAGGGTTGTTGAAGTTGCAGATGTATTACCGTCCATGACATTCAATTCAGTAGTTGTTGATGTTATGCCATCTAAGACGTTTATTTCTGAAGCTGTCGAGGTTACACCATCAAGAATATTTAATTCACTAACAGTAGAAGTTATACCGTCTAAAACATTTAATTCAGCAGTTGTAACTGTTGCTCCGTCAAGGATTGCAACTTCAGTAGATGTTAATAAAGCTAATGCAGCAGCAGCACCAGATTGACAACCAGATAAAGAAGTGAGGTCAGCATCTAAAGGCTGTTTATTATTTAACTGAGTTTGAACACTAGATGTTGCATCTAATCTGTTCAACTGTGCTGTAGTTACTGTAGCTCCGTCTAATATCTGAACCTCTGTATTTGTTAAATCTGCTAAAGAACTAGCAGTGTTTTGATTCATAGTCGCAAGCTCTGTCAGCTTATCGCTATGTGGTTCGACATCAGTTCCAATTACTAAACCGAGATTTGTTCTTGCACCAGAGGCAGTGCCACTTCCTGTACCACCGTCAGATACCGCCAAAGTTCCTGTTATAGAACTAGCACCAAGATCAACAGCAATCTCTGTAGATTCAATTACTAAACCACCGTTTGATTTGAGATCAACAGAAAGAGTATTACCAGATTTATCAATGCCATTTCCAGCTATGACTTGCCCTGCTCCTGAGAACTGCACAAAGGTAAGGTTATTCGTTCCAACAACAGCAGATCCCTTGTCAGAACTACAAACAAAAGCATTATCTCCGTTTACAGTTCCCTGCTCTACAAAAGTAAAAGCACCAGCAGCATCAACACCAGCAGCTAAATCATCAACTCTTGCAGGTGAAGACCCGACTTTGTAGATACCATTTTCTGAAGCTGTGTTTTGATTTTTGACCAATACTCGATCATTTGTGGACAGAGTAACTCCATCTAAGGTATCTCCATTATTAAGAGCAGTAGATATTGTTATGTTTGCAGTAGTAGCAGCAGTACAAGAATCTTTTATATCTAATCCCTGGGCAACACCATCTACATATCCTTTGTTTGCAGCGTCAGCATCAGCAGTAGGATCTGCCAAGTTTGTTATTTTTTGGCTTGCAAAACTAACCGCACCATTAGGTGCTGTCATTTCATTTAATCTGTTTGTCCTTACACCAGTATCAAAATCACTGATTTTTGTATGAGCTATAGAAGGAATATCAGCAGCAACTAAACTTCTAAACGTAGGTGCAGCAGCCGATCCAGAGGTAGGGCCAGCTAATATTGCATTTGCACTTCTTGTATCTGTCTTATTAAAAAACGCACCAGCACCACCAATAGTAATTATTGAACTTGCAGCAGGAGGAGTAGAACCATCATCACCAAAACCATAATATAGTTTTAGATCATTTTCGTTAAACGCTAATTCTGAAGGAGATAAACTTGAAGGAGCACCAGCCGATCCACTTGATGCTCTTTTTTTTATGCGAATAGTGTTGGACATGGCCTAAAAGTTTCCTCCATTGACGAGTGTAAGTTTGGTAGTAGTTGCATCTGCTTTAAATTTAGCAGAAGTTGAGTCATAGTACACCACAGATCCATTAACTTTAGAAGATTCGTCTAAATCTAAACCTTTTGGACCTGCTGGACCTTGAACAGCAATGGTTACAACTGTTGAGTCTCCTTCATTTACGGTAACAGTATTCTTTAATTCTGTGACGTTTACTGAAGTCATGCTGTATAACCCTCGGATACAAATATAGTACCCTCTAAATAATATTCTTTCAAACCTAGCGTATCTGTAAGAGCAACGTCATATTTTAAAACTTCTGGCGTGAATGTTCCTGTCTGCGTATCAGTAAGTGATATATCAACCGTTCCAGCGACTCTATCTGTGTACGCTACAGTAAAGTCAGCATACTTATTGGATCGGGGTTCATCCCAAACTTGAGCAGCAACAGTATATCCAATCAACGAAATTGCAGCATTATTATTATCCTTGAACACAAGTTGAATCTTATGATCTGACCTTCTCTGGACAGTCATATTGTATGTTCCAGGTTTTATTGCCATTAGCTATATGGAGATGTGCCTAGTATATCAGTTTTCCATTGTGCTTTAAGTGCATCTGCGTCACTAGCAGCAGCTATACCAGAATCAGCAGGAGCATCTCTTAATGCTTGTTTTTTAGCAACAATATCTGTAGTTGAAGCACCTGTTTCTAGTGCCTTTTGAAATTCAACATCAAGCTCTGCAAGTTTTGGTGCTCTTGCTGTTCTGATATTTGTTTTGTGAATTTCTCTGGCTTTCGCCATGTCAATACCAAATCCCATGCTTTACTCCGTATAAGTCCAAGCTTCTCTAAAGCTCCTATCAGTAGGAACTACAGATTTATCTACAGTATAAACTGTCTTTCCACTAGGGCAATCTTTGTCTTTTATCTGATCTAAAGTCAAACCACAATTATCTGCTGGAATAACAATATTAATCCCTCCCTCACCATTGTCGTAAATAAATCTTTTGTCAGAATTAGCCATAAGTTTTTTCTTTTAGTATATCAAAAAATTATTAATCGCCAAAAACGGCAACACAAACAAGTTGATCGTCTCTTCCGAAACTAGATGTATCTGGAAAATAAATTGTAAATATAGTAAAAGTTGTAGTTGTTAAATTGTTAAAAAGGCCAAGATTTCTTAAAGCGTCTGTTGCAGTATGCCCAGAACTACCAACAACAACATAATTTGTACTAGGCATAGCATTAGTCATTGTAATAGTGGTTCTACCAACAGCATGGTCAGTTAAGGAACTTACATTAAAAGAATCTCTTATTGCTATTGTTCCTTGACCATTAAAGTTAACCCATGCCTTTGCTCTACCTTGTGCAATTTCTTCTGAAGTTGAAGAATTACCGCCACTTGTATCTTGAATTGTAGTTACTTTGATTGTTGACATAATTAATCGTTACAAAAAACTGCAAAACCGAGAATTTCTCGATCTGTAAGATTACCAGAACCATTACGAGACTGATAGTCTAAATGAGTTGTTGTTATATCAGATTGTGAGCCTACACCAGCAGTTACACTATTTGCTCTAGGCATCGTTGCTGCACAATAATCATCATTTGGCAGTGCGTTAGTATAAGTAATTCTATATGTGCCAGTGGCTGAATCGGTAAGTGAACTTACATTAAAACTACCCACTATAGAAACAGTACCACTTCCATTAAAATTTATCCATGCTTTACAAAGCTGTCCTTTCTCTGTTCCAGAACTGTTCTGAAATATTGGACTTGCCGAAGATGCACTTTTAATTGTAGCAACTGATAATGTACTCATGGTTTAGGATTTGCGTCTTTAACTGCTTTTATGTGGGTCGCCCACGTTCCAGTTGCATCTAGTTTACCTGCAACAATATCTTTATACAACATATCAAGTTGATCTCCTATTGAAGCATAAACAGTAGAGCCATTTCTAGTTCTGTCAGTTTGATATTTAACAGCAGCAGCTTCAGCATCTAAAACAACTCTTGCAGCATCTATTTTACTTTGGTCTAGAGTTACAGAATTTCCGTCTTTATCAAACGCACCAGCACCCTCATCAATGGTAACAACTACACCTTCATAGGCTTTATAGATAGCTGGAAAATCCATTAGGCTGTAACCTCCATTGCGATTAAAGAACACATAAATCTTCCATTATATATAGATCCATCATTACCGTTATTAGGAGTACCATTCAAATAAAATGGATATGCACTCTGCTGAATATGCACTTGTGCTTTATAAATTAGAGCACTTGTGCTCGCTGGATCGTCTACCCCCATAAAAGCCATTCCACCAGGAATATGGTCGTTATTGAATGAGTTTCCTAGTCCTTTTAAACAAGCTCTAATTCTACTACCTTCGGCTGTTCCATTTAATTTATTTAAATCTGATCCATTTCTAAGAATACGAATTATATGACCAAAATCTAAATTACTTGCTCTGACACTAGCAGAACCAAAACTACCCATAACAAAAATTTTACTTGAGGTGCTTGAAGGAGTAATCGTTAATTGTAAGTCTGGAATATCTACAAAACTTGCACTACTTGTAGTAAACCGATCTCCTTTATAAGCACCAACTACTTGAATTACTCCACCACCAAGTTGATCGCCCCCTGATGATGCTACGCCTCCTGTTGGAACTATACTGTTGACTTTTAATTGACTCATAGTTTAAACAACTGTCCAGGTTTCACCAGATCCAACGGTAACTGTTACCCCTGATTGTATAGTAATTGGGCCAAAGCTGCCAGCATTTTTACCGTTTGTGATCGTATAGTTACTGGTAATAGTTTGATTGTTTTCCCAAAATACCCCGTTTACTGCTCCACCAGCTACACCCCAACTTAAAGTTCCTGATCCATCAGAAACTAAAGCGTATCCTGGAACTGCTGCATCTGTAGCAGGCAAAGTAAGAGTAACATTACTGGAAACTGTTGCTGGTGATCTTAACGCTATATAATGAGAGCTATTAGAATCAGCAAACCTTAATTGATTTTGTAATTGAAGAGTTAATCCGTTTGCATCAAAAAACATCTGCTCAGTGCCAGCAGTACTTAATCCTATTTTGTTGGGAGCTTTTCTAAATAATCCTGTATCTGGATCTGTGTCAAAACTTAATGCAGGAGTTGAAGCACTATTGGAGTCATCAATCTTCAAAACTCCCGTCATTGTGCCACCTGCTCTTGGCAACAAACCCAAATTATCGCTATTTATACTTCCTATTTCTGTAAAACCATTATTACTACTGTTTCTAATCTTTAATATGTTTGATGTGGTATTTAAAAAAGGCATACCAGCAACACATTGACTTGCAGCTAAATCAGAAGATTTAGAATTACTTGATTGAATTGCAGCAAAAACATTGTTAAGGTCACTCCTTACGTTTGCTCCTGATGCGTTTTCAATGTTGTAGTTTGCTACGTCAGCCACAATTAAATACTATTTTCCTCCATGTTACCCTCCTTTGCCGAAACCAACAGCACTGTAGGTAAAGTTCCTATCAATACTAGCATTACTTGAGTTCTTAAAATGAACTGTAAATCCAGTTCCAGATATACTGCTAAGCTCAAAATAATCTCCTGTTGCCATATTTTGTGGAGAAATATTAACAGAAGGCAAAAAGTTATTTAGATTACCTAGTCCAGACGTTCCAACAAAAAACGGTGCTGTAAATGTAACTGCTTTAGCACCTGCTCCTGACGCAATTACAGATGATTGTTCTGTCCTAGAAGGCATAGATGCTATGTATCCTGCTTGTTGCAAATTCATATTCTGAGCTACGTCTGTTGTAGCTAATGTCACTCTAAATTGAAATCCTCTGCCTTTAAATGTTCCATTAGCAAAATCATTGAAATCTGAATATGAACTCATATCAGTAGATGTTCGTACTGATATTCGTGCGTTAGCTTCGTTAGCAGTTGCACCATCAAAATCTGTCCATGTATCTATTAACTCGGTTCTATTGTCAAAGAGATCACTTGTATAAAAACCTTCACCTCTAAAGTGTCTTTTTAAGACAACTGAGAATACACCGCCAAGATCCAAAGTAGTTGGAAAATCATACGTTCCAGTTTGATTAGATGTTGGATTGGTTAAGACTAAACCACCTTTAGTTGCGTCATATTCTGTATTAGTAAACAGACTACTTGTTGTGTTATTAAACGGTGGCGTATCAGTATCTTCTCTATCTTCCTTAACAATTACAGAGTCAAAAATATCAACAAGAGAAAGATTTACTTTAGTTGCTGCTGGACTAAATCTACCTCCATCATCTTGAAATTTAAGAAGATAAGTACCAGCTAAAGCAGGTGCTATAACTTCTGTTACGTTTCCTGCTGCTGCTTCAATAACATCTTGTGAAGCTTGGAAGGTAGCATTATTTCCTGTTTGATCTGTATGTCTTACATAAACTCGACCACCATGTAAAACATCTATAGCAACAGCTTGTCTAAATCTAAGCCTTACAAACTGTTCATTTAATGGTTCTATAGTCAAATCTTGGACATTTTCTGGTAAACCAGTTTTACCTTCAGCTACAAAACTAGCTTCAGTAAAGTTTGTTGATATTTCTCCGCTTGCATTATATGAAAATACTTGAACTGTATATCTTCCTTTTACAGTATCTATAAGTTCAAAATCACTACTAAATACAACTTGTGTAACATAGTTTCCATTTTCTAATTTGTAATTAACAAGGTACTGAGTAACGCCTACTTGTGGCTGCCAATCAACAATAAGTTTACTTCTAGCAATACTATTTATAACAACTGTTTTTTCTGTAATTGTTAAAGCACTTGGAGGACTAGCTGGCTGATTTAAAAGAGATATAGTTCTTGTAGGTAAAGCATCTCCATTTTCAATAAAGTTATATTTACCTGGAACATAAGATAAAGCTGTAATTACATAATTAATATCATCTTGCTCTTCAATTTGAATAACTCTGAATAACTGAGTTTGCAGTGTAGTGCTTGATATAAGATATGGAGAGTTTGCTAAAGGTGCTGATGAAAATGTAGAAGCAGTAGTTCCGTCTGCTTTAGTAACACTATTAACAGTAATAACTGCATTAGCCATATTAGAAATAACACCTACTTCAACTGTTCCATCACCCAAAATAACGCTGATAGTCGGATCATCATTAGCATCAGGTAATCCTGTTTGTTCCAAAGCATCAATAGTTACTTCAGTAGTTGTTGCAGATATAATACGACCACCTCTTCTGGCTCCTGCTCGTACTGGATCGTTAATTGCAATAACAGCACCAGGTCTTATTACAACTCCTGCATCTATTGAAGTTGAAAATGTAACTGTTTCACTCTCATTTTGTTCAGCAAAGAGTATTGCACGACCTAACCTAGCAGCTTGATTACGAGAAGTACAAGCAAATGCTTTTACTTGTTTTACTATCGTTCCAAGTTTAGATATTGCTGTTGCATCTTCTACTACTTCAAAATCTACTTCTCTTGAATCCATATTGAAATAACTAACAGAAATAACAGAATGACGTTGCTTTAAACTGCTACCTTGATAAGTAAATCCTTCTTGTCCTACGTTGGCTAAATTAAATAAGTAACTAGCTGTTGTTGGTTTATCTTGAGATATAGTTACAGATCCAGCAGACCAAATTGGCATACATCTCATAACACCAGCTAAATCATTTATGGCTGCAAATGCTTCTTTAGGACTTTGAATATTTACATTACAACTAAATCTAGCTTCAGTAGCACCTGATCCTGTACCATCATCTACTAACTCGTTTGCATATTTACTAGCAGCTACAAAACTGAATAAATCTAAATTACTATCAGTAACGTGATCTCCTAATCCATATCTAGTGTTAGTAAGTAAGTCTAATAAACACATGGCAGGACAGTTTGTATAAACAGCAGCACCCATTTCTCCATTGAATATGTAACCATCTGGGTAAACTATTCTGCCTGTAGCATTATCTACGCTTGGAGTACCAGAATTAGATGCACCTGCTCCTGGGATTCTTACTTTTACGCCCCTAATACGATATTTTCTTGTAGGAATACGATTGAATTGTTTACTATCTAAACGAAGAGCCACATAAGCACTATTAGCGTAAGTCGAATTATTATCTATAATTTCTTGAAGGCTAGTAAATTGAAACGCATTTACTCTATTTGATGTCGTACTATCTGCTGTAACTCGAATCACTCGTATATCAACAGGAAAAGCACCTGTAATATTTATTCTGTGATCTCTAGCATAAGCATCAGCAGTTCTACCACTAACAGAAGAAGTTATAACATCTGAAAAACCACCAGAGTTATATTGAACTTGTATTTTATAATCCACAGTATCTCCTCTCAAGTCTCCATCATCTTCTGCAACTTGAATTTGAGGCCAAGTTAAAGTAACAACTACAGCATCTACATCTGTGTTTGAAATTTGCCTTGTTACTGAACCTGTAATACCTCCACTATCAGTTCCATCGGCATTAACAACAGTAACTGCAACAGAAGTTGGTGATCTGCTTTCAGCAGGAATACCACTCATCGCAGTTTGGTTTGACGTTCCAAACTTAGATTTAAAAGTTACATTTTGAAAATTAAAATCATTACTAGCAGGATTACTATTTGAAGCATTTGCGTTTAATATCGGAGTATCGTCAAGAAAAACATCTTTTAAACTCGCATTATTATAATCTGTTGATCCTTTACTAAGTCCTGCCTTTGATGCAGTAGCAAATCCTTCTATTTCACCTTCAGATATTAAGTCTTGAACAGTAGCAAAACTTCTACTATGTAAAGTATCAGGAGCACGATAAGGAGGAGGTGGCTGTCTAGTTCCGCCTCCACCTCCACCGCCACCGCCACCACCAGCACCTTTAATAAGTTTAGTTTCGTCTGTCATGCATCTACCTGATTAGTGTCAATCGCTGCACTTATTACAACACTTCCTGTAATTATTTCACCATAAACTATTGGAACAGGAGTACCTGCTCTTGATGTATTTTGTACTCCACTAAAATTAAAAGATAACTGTGGATCTTCTTCTGAACTAAACTTTTGTGGTTCTGGCAATGGAAATAATAACTCAGAAACTCCTTGTAAAACCAAAGAAGCACCAACATATACTAAACCTTTAGCTAATGCACCTGCTTTTGCAAATCCAAACCCTGTTCCTATTCCTTTAGATAAAGCCAAACCTTGTGGAACAAAAAATGCAGCACCTATTAATACAGCACCTAATAATACTTTTCCTAAACCTCTACCAGCACCACTAATTGTTGGAATAAAATGTATATCTTCTTGTCCTATAGGATATGCAAGTTCACTTTCATCAATGTCATAATTACCAATTTTTACTTGATAATATTTTGGACTCATATAAGATTCTATCTCTGGAAAATTATGTATTAAAAAACTTACTGCTTGAGTAATACTATGAACTTTGACCTCAAACTCTTTGTGTCCAATAAACTCTGCTAATTGTCCATATAATTTTATTTTACGCAACATACCGATACCTCTTTCCAGTACATTTTAACAACCATTCAGAGTAAGGCTCTCTACAAGATAGTCTATCGGTTAAATGATGAATAACATCTCCTTCAAAAAATAATGCTACATGATTTAAAGTTGGACACAAAATACTCATAAGTAATACATCTCCATTTTTTAACTTTTCATCAGGTCTAAGTTCTCTAAAATTAGTTCGCCAAGCACAGGCTTCAAACAAAGGTTTCTTATTAAATTCTTCTAATGTTGTAGGTCTATCCCAATCTCTAAGTTCAATATTCTTTTCTTCTTTATACCAATCTCTAATTAAACTCCAGCAATCTGTAATACCCCAAACCCATTGACGACCCAATAATGGTGGTTTGTATCCGCAAGGCTCTAAATATGCCCATTGTTCTGTTTTTGGATTGACAATATACCAGGGTAAATTGCTATCTTCACAACTGATTTTATCTGCTTGACTAGGATTAGGTGGGGTAATGGGGTGACTATGAACTACTCCAACTATTTCGCCAGTATTATCTGCTTTTATATAATCTTCTGGGTCGATAATAAAACACTGATGTTCTGTCATAGAGAGATTACGACAAGGATAATATCTTTCTTTGCCTTTTATGTTTAGCAATAAACCACAAGATTCTTTCGGATCTTCTCTTTGAGCATGAAGTAGTGCTTTATATTTCCAAGTCATTGAACAAACGTACCAATAGAAGGAAATTCTTTTCTTGTACATTGACGTTTCGGTATTCTTACACCTGCCAAATCTGTAGGAGCAGCAAGCTCAAACTCTACTATTTCTCTAGTCTCAGTTGACTTACGATCTATTGCATATATCTCTTTAGGAAACTCGGCTGTTGGATCTTCAGTAGGATTTGTATTATTAATAAAGTTTTCTTTATCTAAAAATTTAGCTAATGTTCTTATCCGTGTAACTGTAGCTCCTGTTAAATCATTACCAGTAGTAGTTTCATTAACAGTTAATAAGATTGATGAAATTAATCCAGTAGCATTACTAATAGTTATTTTTGGTCTAGGTAATTGCCCTTTTTGAAAAGCAAAACCTGATGCTTGAACAGGAAATCTAAGATATTCATTACCAGCCCATAATATTTTGCCATTAGCATTTAGATTACTACCAGCATGAAATCTATAAATTGTATTTGCACCATGTAAAGAAGTAGATAATTGAAGAGTAAACAATTCAATAATTGCTGAAGGATTTATTGATTGCAAATCACTAAATACTGCTTGATTAACTGACATTATGATGTTGGTTCAAATACTTGTCTAAAGGTGGCTTGAATAATAGCTCTATTTTTAAACGGTATCGACTTACTCCACGATTCGCAAACAAATTTAAATTTAGTAGAATCTTCTCCAGGCAAGTAATCAACAGGAACATCAAAACTATCATTATCATTTGCACGGGCATCGAGAAATGCCTCTATTTGATCTGCCTCTGTTTCTGATACGTCATAAGTAAAATTAAATATTTTTGGATTTTGATGTTGTGCAAGGCCAAAAGTTATACGATGTTCATAACCATCAGCAAAACGAACTATACGAGTTAATGGTGCAGACCTTTTTCGTTGCCCATATTTAGGTTTTATTGAGGGAAACGTAGCCATTATGCAAGTAATCCTCCTGGTCTTTGTTGCTGTATTATTTCAGATTGTACTGCAACTGAGATAAGACGACCAAGCTCTTTGCCTTCATCTTCGTCACCTTCTACATTGGTTCCAGAAGCATCTACGTTTACTACGATATTTGTTGAACCCATAGGACTAACTTGACCTCCAGCAGCACCAGGCGTAAATAACTCAGGCCCACGTTCTCCAACTAAATAAGATTTATTACGTTGTGCATAACCACCATTAGCTAACCTACCTGAAATACCAAAAGATCCTGGCAATAAATCTGCACCACTTGGTATTCCTGTCATCGCTGTCGCACGAGCACCTAAAGTAGCAGAACTAGCTAAACCTCCACCTAATCCACCAAATATATTTCCTAAAAATCCCATAAATCCTCTTGATATTGATGCAGCAGCCATTTGTGCAGCCATATCTAAGAAGTGATCCGCAATACGCATAAACATATTTCTAAACGCATCTCCAACACTCATTGTTCCTTTGATTATTCCCTTGAAAGATTCTGAAAATGCAAAACCAATTTCTTTTGATAATTGAACTACTAAAAACTGTGCATCTTTTAACTTTCTAATTTCTGCATTTACCTCTTCTAAACCTGATGCAATAGAACGATTAGCTGCCTCTGCTGCATCTCTATTTTCTACAAACTTATCTCTTATTATTGTAAGTTCGGCTGAAAATGCTTTATTTTTATCAAGTATTTCTTGTGTTGCATCCCTTTCACGATTCAATACACCTAATCTTTTTCGATTAGCACCTGCACCTTTACCCTCTCCCTGCCCAAAACCTTCTGTTTTTATTTTCTTTTCTTTTTCCAACATTTCATCAAGCATTTGATTTATTGTTGCTTCGACACCAAGCCTTCTTACTGAATTTATAAATCTCAACTCATCATCTAATGTCAAATCTTTATTAATTTTTCTAATTGCTGCTAATGCAGATTGAACTGTATTTGCTTGTGCAATAGCGTCAAATTTACCAAAATCTCCTCCAAACTTTTCAGCAATTAACACTGCTTGATTACCAAATCGTTTGAACTCTTGTAAAGCTTTTACTGCTTCTTCTTTTGTAATACCTAAAGACTTACCTAATTGTCTTACTTGAGATCCACTAATATTTGAACTTATACCCATCTGCTGCATTTCTTTATTTAATTCTCTAATAGATTTTCTAAAATCAAGAACTTGCTGCACTTGTTGAGCTAATGCAGTACCAGCTATAGATAGACCAAAACCAAAGCCTCCACCTAAAGCACCACCTAAAGCACCACCAATACCACCACCAGCAGCACCTAAAGCACCTTGACCAAATAACAGAGGAAAACCACCACCAATAAGAGCATTACTTAAAGCACCTTTTGCTCTTTGCCCTCCTGTCGCAGCAAAAGCCCCTCCTTGTCTAAATTGGCCTCTAAGCCCACCTGCTAAATTACCAATAGTTGGAATATTAGAAGCAATTCGACCTCTTGCAGATATTGCTCGCTCACGATCTTGAGCAATTAATTTTTCTGATCTTTTTCTTAATTCAATTAATTTTTTTTCTTTTGTTTCTCTTTTTTTTGCAGCAGTTTCTCTTATTTTTGCTATTTCTTTTTCAGATTTTTTTCTGTTTTCTAAAGTTTGTTCAATTTTTCTTTCTATATTGACACTTTGACCTCTAAAAATACTTTCACTTTGTCCTGTTAATTCCATTGGTGTAATATTTCCAGCACCAGTAAACCTTTGACCCATTCTTGCCAAAGCTTCTTGTAAAGCTTGTTCTTCACGAAGTATTTGTCTTGCTCTGTCAGATGCACCTCCAACACTTTGACCAAATAAACTTTGACCAGGATCTAATGAAGACCTTGGTGGTAATGGTGATCTTGGAGGTAGTAAAGAACTTTGACCTTGAAAACGTAATTCATCTGCTCTTTCAGAAAATGATCTAAATCCACTTCTTGGATCTCTTTTTGGTCTTCTTCTTGCATTTCTTGCTATTGCTTTGTCAACAGCAGAAATTTTTGTTCCTGCTTTTAATAATCCATTACCTATTGCTAACTCTCTATTTAAATCTTTTTGTGCAGCAACCAATTCTTTCGCAGCTTTTTTTTGATTAGATGTTCCTACAGCAGCTTCATTAAAATTCTTTTTTGCATCACTTACAGCTTTATTTAAACTATTAAAACTTCTAACTACTAAATCACTATTTTTACCTAATAACTGCATATTTTTATTTACTAGGTCATTTATTTCCGCTGTTTTTGCTAATTGTTTATTAAATCCATCTAATTTTTGAGCACCTTTAAGTGCAATTAAAATATCAACTGTATAACTAGCCACTTGCTATAAAAATTAAAACATTTTCTCTATATTACCTTCTTTTGCCTCGTAAAGCACTAGCTTTTTGTGCTTGTTCTTTTTGTTTTTCATATTCCTCATTTTCAATCTCGTTATAAGCAGCCCAACCTATCATCTCCTCAATAGTCAAAGTTTCACATAACTCAGCTACAGTTTTATGCAATGTCTTTGCTAAAGAAAATAAAAACTGCCAATCTTTATTAGCTTTTCAAATCGGCTTTAGCCTCTTTTACCTCCTTATCAGCACCAGAGTTAACCATTGCTAATTGTATTTCTTCAAGAATAGTGGCTGAAACTTCTCTTCTTAATGAAGCCTTATCTCCATCTTGAAAAATTCTTTTACCATCTTCATCTAATGCCTTTTCAATCATCATCTGTAAAGCATAATCATTATTATCTTCAGTACCACTTTTTTTTATTATGGATTCTCTTTCAGCAATAGTTAAAGGATGCCAATACACAGTAAGTTCAACTGCTCCATCTTTTACTACATCATGCTTATAAAGTTGAGAAACTCCAAACTTGTTTTTTAAAAGATCAACTGCTCTAGTCATAAAATTAGTATACCTACTTTAGTATACTAAGCGTTTGCAGTAAATTGGCAAGATATTAAGCCAAGAAAGTGTGAAGAATCATCTAATTCGATAGGGGCAGGGCCGACAATATCAAGCACTCTAGGATCACAACTAAAAGAATCTGTATAATCAGAAGCATTAACAGAAGTAAGTCCATCAATAACAGCTTCACCTAAAGAAGATAACGTAGCACTACCTTTTCCTCTAGGAACATAGATATTACATTGAATTACTCCAGAATAAAAATCTTGTGATGCACCTTGAGTCTGTGTTGTAGCTTGTGCAAAATCTATTGACATAACAATATATTTTTTAGTTTTACCAGGAGTCTTATAAACCATATTGTCATAAACCATTTCTACAGTTGGATCAACGTCTGCAACTGCATCTGTTACTGCCTTTTCAAAAGCTGCTCTTGTGTTAACTAAAGTCATGGATTTTCGTAATCAACGAATACAGAACTAGGATCACTAAATCCACCAATACCTTTTCCTTTGAATCTTACATTATCAGATTTACCTCTAACACCAGTACCAAATGCAGCAATACCTAACTTTGGTTTTTCAGTAAATATTGCATTAATAAGTGGTCTTAATTTTCCTTGAACATATTGAGGAACTTGACTATTTGGAGAAGCTAAAGCTCTAGCTGCATATTGTGATCTATTACCAATAAATACTTTAGAAAAAGGTTTAAAATTAGCAACCGAATCAATAAATCTAGGTTCAATAACTGCTTGAGGATTATTTTGTTTTCCATCTCTTCTAGGTTTTATATTACTCCAAGGTGCAACTGATTCTCTAGCTTCATCAGGTCTAGGTCTTTGCGTACCAGCGGTCCAACTAGAAGCAAAAAAACCTGTATCTACTGGACTATTTTCTTTCGTAGATAAATCAGATAATACAGCACGAACCAAAGTATTTAAATCACGTTCTAAATTTCCTTCTAAATCAGGAATAATTTTATCAATATTTCGTGTTGAAGCCATCAGAACCTCACCAATAATGTAAACAGATAAGTCTGTCCACCCTGTCTTGTATCTATATTAACTATCTGTCCTACTCTTGTAGATCCAGCATAAGTTAATGTAACTTCATCTTCAAAACTAGGTTGATTATTACCAATCAAATCAGGTGTAATATATATCTTTGCCTCTCTTCTTTCCCTACCATCATCTTCTGTAGATTGAACAAACTCAACAGGAACTTTTAAATCTGAATACGTTGTGTCAACAGTAATATTTTCTCCTTTCTCTATGTTATACATAGCAGTTCCTTTCTTTGTATAAACAATAGTTGAATCTAAAGAACTACCTAAATCAGCAACAACCTGTTTAGCTACACTTTTTAATAATGAATCTAATTGACCTGCCATTATCCTCTAACTACCCTCATCTGAAAAGTACCTGCACCACCAAGCATATAGGCTCCAAGATAACTTTGTAACCAAGGATAAACATCCATAATATTATTTATAGCTCCAGTTCCCTGACTATCAGTATTATATTTAACCTGTATATCTCCTAGTTTTACTTCAGAAAAATTACCATCTTTACCTGTTGTACCAGTAATTGCATCAGTATCATTTGCCAAAGCTCTAGCTAATTCATATTGTGCGTATTTAATATTATTCGGAATAATAGAACAACTTAATTCAACTCTATCTACCTGATAATTTGTTCTAGGAAACTTTAGTGCCTGATTTTCGTCACATCTATCTCCTTGAAATACAAAAGTATCAATCCATCTTGTAGCAGCTATCAATGATCTATTTTTTTGATCATCTGTTTTATTAGTCCAAGTTGAAGAATCTGGAACTGTTTCAAAATAACTATTAGCTTCTGTCAATGTGACATAACTATTAGCAGTTTCACTTTTTATAGTTGCATTTATGGTAGCTGCCACGATTGATAAAGTAATTTAGTTTTATTGTAGCGTAAAGAAAAAACCCCACCAATAATTGATGAGGTTTTTAAATGGCATGACCACTGCCAATCCAATCTTAAAATAAATTAAGACTTAAGACCATTTGATAGTGGTGTATTTACAAAGATTTCAACCATTGGAATTTGGTCAATATCATAAGTTACACCATAATTAGAACCAGTTCTGAGTGCTGAGTTAGCAGGGTTGTCAGAAGCTGAAGTCCACTTAGTACCCATAACATGATACGCAGTATGGTAATCAACAGACATAACATCTTGCTTAGATAAGATGTTTCTTTCTGCTTCAATACTTAGCTCAGATTGCTGACCTTCAAGAATTGTTCCTGACTTCATTAAGTAGCAACGGAATTCCTGACGATTACCAGTAGTTGTTGGATCGTTGATGTTTACCTGAGAATCAATTACAACTGTGCAACCAGCAAATTGACCGATTGATCTGTCAGTAACACCAACACCACCACCACCCCAAGTAATACCAGTACCAGTTGATAAGGCAGAAGTTGAGAATGTTAATAAACCTACTTGATATAAGTAGTAAGCAACTGCAGGGTGAACTATAAGAAGATCAAGTTCTTCTCCTCTTTCTCCAATAAGAGAACGAGCTTCTGCAACAGTAGCAGCAGTAAGATAGTTTGCTTCAGCAGTAGAACCAGAACCACCTAATTGCTTCTCAAGGCGATGACCATTAAGAGCAGTATGAAATAAACCAGTAAGAGTTTCAAATAAACGAACAGAGTTCAGTTTATTGATTGCATCTGCAAGTTGATTTCTGATGTGACCCATTGGATCTTCACCAGCAGCTAAAACAGCTACATCATCAACAGCATAAGCAAAACCTCTATGACAGATAGTCGCAATCTGCGTATCTGTACCGATTTTTTGAGGTGTTAGATAACCAGCACCACTTGTTCCCCAAGTACCTGTACCATCTAAAATTTCTTCAGTTGGTGCGATTGGGTTAAATTCTGGAACCTGTATTCTTGTTCCTCCTGCTGTTGCATCAAGCAAAGCATTACGAACTACAGCACCAGATTGTATAAATAGGCTACGCTCTTTGATAGCTTGAGAAACGTAAGCACTAAA
>VTLG01004568.1_pt1 | contig 18068 bp, 27 predicted proteins | sample 4694571 | NCBI WGS metagenome assembly VTLG01 (sample SAMN12604809, study PRJNA352737) | marine metagenome | biome: ENVO:00000447; feature: ENVO:00000209|ENVO:00000569|ENVO:01000036; material: ENVO:00002151; isolation source: viral sequences binned using virsorter ... | reverse complement strand
ACTGCTTTAGCTGTCTTTCTATGACCAACTATAATAAGATGGTCGCATACGTCTTTAAACGCATGTATAGTATTCATAACTTTATCACGTGCTAATCCCCATCCTTTTCCGAAAGGTAAATCAGCTAAAGCTTGAACACTATTTTCTTGGCAAACTGCTTCTTCTGCCCATTGTACTACTTTATCGATAGTATCAATAGCAATATATTTAAACTCATGACCTTCACGAGCTTGTTTTAATATTTCTATTAATTCTTTACGATTATTAGCATTAAGTATATGGCCTTCTATCATATTAGAACCAGACTCTGTATCAATGATAAGACATTTGTCTAGACTGGATAACATTGTAGTTTTACCTATTTTTGGAGGGCCATACATTAATAGCGTACTTGGATTTTGAGAAACAGCTTTTCTCTTTGCTACTTTAAGTACCATTTTGCTCCGTTTCTGAAATATCAAGAGTCGCACTTATGTTCTCCCTCACGCTCAGGGCGATTCTGGACTTACGAACCCAGCTATTGACTCTTGATAATTCTATTTTGTTAAATAACGACTATATAATCTATAACAATTATTCTGTTTTTCCAAGTACTAATCCTGGAAAAGTGAAGAAGAATTGCTTTGGACATGGTTCATTATTTAACGTTTTCTTTATAGCATTTGCTATAAAAGCTCCACTCATATTTGAACAGTAGGAAGTCGCTTTAGCATTACATGGTTCATCTTCAGCGTTTTCATCTGAATACCAAGTGTCTTTATATTGCTTAAGAGTTGGATTCTTCAGAGTGAACTGATGATATTCCTCCGCACCCATACGACCATCTATCAATAGATGAGGCTTATTAGGTCTCTTTAAGGCCGCTTCTGCTGCTTCTAAGCGACTATCCATACTGTCAAATCCCAAAACTACTATGTCACCTTCTCCTAAGGGTTTAACAAATTCAGTAAATCTACCGAATTGTTCATGAGCACGTATTTCTGGGTTTATATTATTCAAATGTTCACGTAATGCTACTACTTTAGGCTTCTGTATATCTTGATAGATATAATAGCTTACGCCTACATTTTGAACCTCAACTTTATCTAAGTCATAGAGAACAAATTCTTTTGCTCCCATTCTAGCAAGTTGAGTAGCTGCGGAACTACCAATAGCTCCGCAACCTAGAATATGAAAGATTTTATTGTCAAAATCTTCTATTAATCCTGAACTTCTTTCATTAATTCGCATTTACACTACCTCCTTCGATGTTTTCAAAGAACTCAATAGCATTGTTATATAAACATTCATCTTCTATTGATTCTTTACTACCTTTGGATAATTTATCGCTGATTTTTAGATTATATTGCTTAAGCTTTTCATTTAAAGATTTAACACTTTTACGAAATGCTTTTATTTTAATACTACCATCAGTCAAATCATCTGATAATTTATCTATCTCTTCAACACAGGTTTCAAAGAAGTCTATTGGTACTCCTGTCATTTCAAGCTCATCAGTATCATTGAGCCATCCATAACTATCATAACCATTATATACTCTTGGTTGAGTCCATAGAGTACCTTGATTAACTTTTGTACCACGTCCACCATATGTAATAACACGTGTTTCTTTAGTACATAGCTCTTCTACTTCTTTGTCAATTGCATCATCAACATCGTATTCTTCTTGAAGAAAGTTTAATTCTACATTTTCTTCGTGCATAAATGGACTAAAGAATTGAATACGTAACTTATATTCTTTCTTTAGATTTACGACTAAAGATAATGTCCAGTCATTAGCAGGATGGCTTAATATAGTAGCATCATCAGTCCCTGACCAAAATGCTCCCATTGTATGATGACTATGCCACCAACAATGCCTTACATTGTTACCATGTTTACCTATCATCTTAGAATAATGAATAGCTAGTTGTTCTCCATCTAATTCACAGTTTCCTGATGATATTTCTTGTTTTAAAATTACTGGGTCTTCTAATATATAATCCCCATCTTTATCTTCTAAAACAACTAGCTGACCACCTATTTCAGACTTATATTGTCTATAAGCTGATTCAGCATATGCTATAACTTTATTCCAGTTCTCGCGTGATATCCAGAACTTTTTATTTTTGTTTTGTTCAGGTTTAGCTGTCATATCTAATACCTTCCTTTCTGCCTTTTAGCATGTTAATATATGTCCAATATTCACTTCTTTCACCTATATATCCATTAGCAAATAGCCAAGAATAGTGAGTATTTTCTATATCTCTTGTGGTTAATATTTTAATTGCCTGATTATAATTCAAGCCTTTAGTTTTTGAAGCTAGCTCATCAAACATTGCTCCATTATCATTATATATTTTACCTAATGCAAAATTTCTTTCACATACTTCAAATATTTTAATGATATTATCTCCTGTTGGACCAGACATTATAAAGCTATCAAGATATTCATAACAATCAGTATAATCAACTCTGCTAGTATTTGAATTAAATGTACGCATTAAGTTTACTATTGTTAATTTCTTTGATTTATAGAAATAATATAAATCAGCAAATATCTCATATACTTGTTTAGCATCTACTTCATTGGATAAGTGTATACATAGCTTATTATATGCTTGAATCCAATTTTCATCAACTTCATCCATCCATGATACTTTATCTAGATTTAGCTTTTCATAAATCTTGCATTTATCTTTAACAGCACATCCTGCACAAAACTTTTCAGTAAATGCTATTTTAGATTCATGATTATCGCATGATTTAATATATTTAGTACATGTTTCATTACTACCTGATATTAAAGCTCTAGTAATATCATCCCATTCTTCACGTACTCCAAATGATAATTGATTAAGTCCATTTAATGGAGATGTAGTTCCTGCTGAGAATGAATTAGCCCATATATATAGATGTGATTTTAATAGCTCTATATTCCCTGATAATAAAGCATTGAATATATCGTTAGTTAGTTCACCTAGACATATATTGCCATTACTATAACTATTATAATAATTTAGAGCATTTGTTGTGCTGCGTCCTCTGTATATAAATGGATGCTGAGTTCCTCTATATAAAGGATATCCTTGTGCTACAGTTCCAATAAATTCAGTTTTTACTGTATGTTGCTTTTTTGATATTCTACGATAATTAGTCAATAAAGTAACAAAATCTATTGTAAATGTAACAATAATATCTCCATAAGGAAGTTTAGCGTATTCTCTATTCATATCTGAATTAGTTAAATTAATAACTACATCTTTAAGTAATACGCTTATATTAACAAACCATTTGCGTGGATTAGGTTCTTTAGAAGAAGTTGTTAATTGTTTATAATAAGCATCTAAATCATTATACATTTCACGATTATAAGAACCTATTACTTTATTATCTTGATTAATTATAGGATATAATCTTGGTACACAACCACCATATGTTCCTGCATAATCACTATTATTATAACCTCTTAAACGTCTTCCAAAGTAAGGCACTGGACTAATAGATACTTCAACATTATTATATTCTTCTAGGAACTTTTGTAATACTTCATTTAAAAGTTCTTTTGATTTATCTAAATCATCATCATTAAATAGCTCTATACCTTCTTTTCTATAGCTATATAGCATGCTATCTAATTTCTCTAGATTATCTGAAAAGTTATTATAATTCCATTGATTCCTTTCTAATAGTTTATGAATACTATTAGCACCTCTTCTTTTCTTCCAGTGTGGATACAATATATTATCTACACTAGCTTTTATCTTATCATATGTACCTGGTTGCCATCTTGAACTTTTAGTAGCAACTAAATCCATATCATATCTTTCATTAAAATTCGCTAATTTCTCAGCAAATTCTGCATATCCTGATAACTCTTTATAATCTAAATGATTTAAACTCAATTCAGGTAATTCAGATGTTTCAGTCTTTTCATTAAATTCGAATGAATATTGCATTTTTATTTACCTCTTTTTATATAAGGGGAGATTGTATCACACATCTCTGTTTTGAGGAAAGGATAAGTATCCCCCCTTATGTATTCTAGTATTTATCAAATAAGCTGATTAGGGATTTGAGGAAGTGACGTTTTCCATGTGCTGTTAATATTCCATTTCTGGACCATAACTCGATGGCATTGTGCTTTTTCTCGACCTAAAAGAACCTTATTTGTACCAATTGTGATAATTTACTGATTACCACCTCTTTTATTGCCTGCAACATGTACTACTCTGTCATCTGCTGCTACTGGTGTTGCATCTGAAGCAATTACATCATTAACAGTAACGTGTCCTGTTAATCCTAGTTCTGCTTTTAATGCACCAACTGTATTAGCTGCGTGCTCTTCTGTTGCTGCCATTACAACTCTAGTTGGTTCTAGAGTCATACTTCCATTCATTAGTTGTATCACTACTTCAGTGATTACTGTTTCTGTAGCCATTTAAGACCTACCTTTCTCGTCCTTCGACGAATTGTGAGAACTTTTGTTCTCGTGATTAATCATTAATATGCTAGACACCATGTCTACCATATTCACGTGTTCTTTCTTTTCATTATATTTTAACTGTTCTAGTAATTTCTTACCTTTCTCAGTTAACTTATATAATCTTTCTGCCATATTTTAGTCCTCCTCTAATATATGTATGTTCATTTTATCTACTAAAAATAGCAATTCTGCTATTTCAAAGAAATCCTCATGAGTAACACCATCAGCATTATCTATAATAATTAATGCTGTTTGTAGTGTTTTATTATTCATTTGCATTACTTTCTTTTTAAATAGCTTATATTTAGCCATTACTTGTTCTACTTTTTGCATATTACTCCTTTAAAATATAGTAGATACCTTTATTTGTATTAAAGCTTAATTTACCACCATGCTGCATTAATATAGGGAATAGTTTTTCAATAGATTTATGTGCTAAAGCATGATTGCTAGCATTACATAGCCATAAATTGTCAATATTGTTATTAGTTTTAACACAATCTATATGATGGACAAATTCATCTTTCTTTAATTGTCTACCTAGATGTTGTTCCATTACATATCTATGTTTATAAACCCATTCTCCTTTATACCTATCATCCCATATTCTTTTATATACATAGCCATCTTTCTTTATTCTCCAACCATCTTTATATGCTTTTCTTTTATTCATATATATCTGCATATATTGATGGCATTCTTGAGTACAATATGGCCGTTTATAGTTATTATAACCATCTGCTCTTTGTGGGCAAGATTTACCACATACAGAACATTCTGTGATTCTATATTTAGTATACTGAAATGGTCTAGTAGCATTTTTATTAATAGATTTTACTTTAATAGTATAAGTACCATCATAATTATCTTTTACATAATTATCTATATCTTTTTTAATTAATTGGTTAATAGTCATCATGACTCCTTTACGTGTTTATTTAGCGTGTTTATATTAACCAAGTAGCAGTTATGTACTGATATATCACTAGTGGATATATTGCGTGTTCAGCATACTGCTACTTAATTAATTGGTTAATTGAGGTAGAGAGCCAAGTAACTTGAAATACTTAGCTCTCTTTTTCAGAGTATCAAAGGAGTGGTATGAAAGGTTGTATATCAATAAAAGACCTATAACCACCCGGTAGTGCTCACGCTGGCTACTCTCTACTCTGTCAGTAAGTTTACATAAATAATGGCCATAATATTATTTCAGCGACCATACCTACTATTCTTGGCTCTTGCGTTATTACCAATCCTAATAATAAATATAAATATATTATCCAGAATGATACATATGCCTTTTCGCCAGTTGTTACATTATCATACCAAGATTTGATTCTATCTAAGCGTGTTGGTTTCATATTTACTCCTGTTTCTTCGTGTATTCGACCATATAACTTATCAGTTAAATCTTTAGGAGCTTTTAATGCTTTACCTTCTTCTTTTAAGATTTTATAATATTCTTCAAATCGTTTAACTTCTTCATCAGTTACTGGTGCAAATGTTAATGTATCTGCATATTCTGCCTCTTCAGGAGGATAATCAGGTGACCAATTATCATCTATTACACAATCACTAACATCTACACCATTTTCTCTTAATTCACGTACTGCATCTTCCATAGTTTCAGGTAAATCATTACATTCAGCTTTTAATTTACCTTTTCTATAGTATTTCCATGCCATTTACTTATCCTCGCTTTCTTTATCTTTTGTTTTTGACCATTTATCTTTATCATGCATTACTCCTTGAATATCGATTTCTGATTTAGTATAAATTGTCATATTCGTTAATATAGTCATTACTCTACTAACTATACCATTTTCTGGAATAATATCATCTGTACCTAGCTCTTGTCTTCTCTCTAATATAGCTATTCTTTCTTCAAGTATTTTAATCTTGCTATTTAGCTCATCATACATTTCCCAGTCTCTAGTATTTTCTTCTATATTCATTTTACTGCCTCACTTTCTTTATCTTTTTGGTTGTTTATTTTTAATTTCTACTTCTTTGTTGCAATTGCTACAAAATCCTATTATTAGCCATGATGTTTCAAATTCCCATGATTTGCGTGCTGTTTCATTATGAACAGCACAATCATGAGGATAATTCTTTACATTTGATGCACATTTAATTATTTGTGCATATACATCAAAACTATAACATTCTTTACAATAAAAATTAAATCCTTCTGGTTTTATAGGAGTTAAATTACTCCAATATAAGTCGCTTCCACCAATATAATCATCAACACGCTTGATTACATCACTTTGTATATTTAGCCATGATGGATAATTATATGGCTTTTTATTAATATAATATAATTTAGGAAGATTTTCCATTTACTGCCTCTCTTTCTTTATTTATAATTTTTATAATTTCATCATAAGTTAGCATATACTTCTCAGGCCCATCATAAGGGTCTGAAACACTTATTTCTTCCATTAATGCTGCTTCTGCTTTCATTATATCAAAAGCTAATGTATAATTTACTGTATGAATTACTCTTAATAATATTTCTACTATTTTTAGTAATTCTTCTTTTGTTGCATTTTTATATTCTATCATTTTACTACCTCTTTTCTTTATTTTACGTGTTTATTATTAAAAAATCTAAAACTACCTAAAAGTATCTACAGCAGTTATTGTCGCGACTCTGCCTCTATGACATCACCCATATAATGCCTTTCGTTATACTGCTTGGACTTACATATATGTTTGTTAATAGTCTCTTTTAGGTAGTTTATTTAATGCGGATGCGTGGCTAATATGAATATTATATTCAAGTAGCTTTCTTGAATATTACCATGGTTATCCATATTCCCACACATCACTTTTGTCAATCAAAATTATAGATATGTCTATTAGCTAGCCTTTGTTTATTTTATACAGAATATTACATCTGAGCTAATTTATCACTAATAGTAAAGATGTGTACATCATCACCATATCTAATTAAATCTAAATTTTAGACAGTTTAAAGTCATATCTAGGACTATCAAGGAAGAGTTCTTATAGTTTTGAAATCTTAATTTTAGCTGAAGCTAACTTACCTTTTGTATTTCTCAATAGCATTTTTAAGAATCTCACTTCTTTCTCTAATTCAGGGCAACAACTACAACAGTGCTCTCGATTAGTTGGTTCTTTATGAATTGGTTTATTTGTCATTGTTAAGACACTCCTTACTATTACAATTAACTTTACAATCATCAATATCATTTAACTCTTTATTAGCTAAATCTATTTGACAAGTTTCACATAAAGTATCATAATATAACTCTGCTATATCAGCATTATTTATCATTTTTAACTCCTTTTTATTAAAATTTAAAAAAAAAGAACAGTTTATCTACGTGTTCAGGTAGTAAGTGATTACTTATCAGACTTATCATCTTCATAATACTTCTTCATAGCATTACGAACATCATTAGTCAAGTCGGTAAGCTTTATCAATCTGCGACAATGCATATTTGATATTCTCTCTCTTCTTGCCAACTCTTTTTTAAGCCTATCAATCTCTTGAATTAGCTCTTTTTTAAGCATTTATCTCCCTTTTTATTACAATTAATTCTATTTCACACGCAGTTATGTGTGTGGTATAATAAAAAAACAACCAAGATAGTACGCACAAATAATGTACATACTATCTTGATTGCTACAATAAGCATTAAGATTTCAAAGATGACAATTTATCATAATTATCACTAATACCCTGAACATCTTTCTGCATAATCTTTAATGAAGGCATAACTTGCTTACCATTCCAATACCTAGGAGCACCATTATCAGTACCGTCATCAAAGCTACAAGACCAAACTTCATCATCAATCATTGATTCTAATTTACTAGCCTCAGAATCAGTTAATTCACGATTAAGCTGAATGGTAATATTATCTTTAGCTGAAACATTAGGATAATCAAAGAACATTACTTTATTATCTCTAGTCCAATTAATTATGTCAATAATGCCTTCTTTGACATTAACATCACTAATACTACCAATTAAGTTTAAAAGTTTCTCAAACATATCAAACTATCCTTTCATTTGTATCATCTATTCACAAGATAAACAACCGATGATATTAAAATTGTTTATCAAAGCTAACGGGGGCAAAAGGTAGAGCTCATCGCTTTAAGCGCTGTGGGTAGCTAGGTAAAAGCAAAATTGCTTTAGTAATAATTAAACACAATATACCCGCAAATTATGAGGAACGAATAATTTAGTCCTTCGCGGGTATATTTGGTTAATTATTGTTCACAAAAGCAATTTTCAACGAAAAAAGCTACCCAGAGGGCTTAAAGAGATGGGGTGTACCTCAGTGTATATCTAGTGCACGCATTCTACAGCAATTTTTTGATAGATTGTTTTTTCAACGTGTTTATGTGCCAAATCGCAGTTAATAGGGGGGCTTTATATAGCGTAGGTTATATCTTTTGATATATAAACACGTTAAAACTATTAGTAAGCGTAGGTATATAGCTATTATATATAACTACTACGTAGTAAAATAGTTGATATTAGGGTAAAAGTCAAGTATTTTATTTTTCTTGCATAAATATATATTTTTGTTTTATATTTATAAATGGTATTTTATGGCGATATTAAGCTAGACAGGGGTCATTGGTCGATTTTTAAGAGAAACGTCCGTAAAACGCCTATTTTAGTCCTAAATAACGAATATAGCAATGTTGATGACCCGCTATTAAATGATGCTAAGCACGTTGCAATTAGGGATATGAGGGATAATACAGAGTATATACACCCAGAATTGACAGATAAGGAATAAAAATGGCAGCAAGTAACATGGCGAAAATTTTAATCAAATTAATTGGAAAGCATGGCTTTACTAGAGGTATTAAGATGGCTAAAAACATGGGGTTTGAGAGTAAAGATATACAAAATGCAGTAAAACAGATAACTAGTAACGTTACTAAAAGACAGAATCCTAAAACTAGTCCTATGGGCGCAACTGCTAAGGAGCAGGGATATATAGCGGCAGATATTGATGCTAAGACAAGATGGGCTCTTGGCGACTTTTCTAGAAGCGTATCATCTACACAACAGGGGATTAGGGGATTTAATAGACCTAGCAGGTTAAACCCTATGGGTGCAACTAATGAGCAGCAAAAAAGGATAGATGAACTTATTAGAAAGATGGAAGAAGGCCTTTTTGACTAACGGTATACAGTTAATGAGCTTAGAAGAGTGGTCTAGGATGCATAAAGTAGCTAACCCGTATGATAAGAGTAAATACGACTATATTACTGCATATAAGCGCAATATTAGTCCTGATAAGCATGGCAATTGGCCAGAATTGGAGAAAGATGACTAAAGCAGATATAGCTCAAGGTTTAATAGATATAGGAGGTTATACTCAGATAGTAGACCAAACATTATCTGATATGCCGCCTGTAGCTGATTTTTTAACAAATGTATCATTAAAAGAGTCTTATGCTGGAGCTGGACTTGACTCTACAGCTACCCATACACTGGGCCCATGGCAAATAGACCCTATTAAAATGTATGATTTACAGCAAAGAATGTTAAATGACCCTAAGTTTGCAAAACGAAGACAAGATATTAATGATTATTTTGCTAATCAAGGTCATGTAGGTTTTGATATTGCTAATCTTGCACAAGTTAATAGAGTGCAGAATGCTAAAGGCGAGTGGGAGTATTCATATGGGAACTTGGGTCCTCATGCAAGAGACCCTCAAGCACATGCTTTTTTAGCACGTTTAGGTATTGCTCCCTATGCAGAAGCGGTTCCAGACGATATATTTGGACAAGCTGATTATTGGAAGAAGTATTGGAATACAAAAGCAGGGAAAGGCAAAGCTCCACAATTTATAGATATGTTAATGGACCATAGACCTAAGTATTTTGAACAAAGAGCTATGCCTGATTACTTAATGTATCAGAATAGAAAACATAAGAAAGCATTTCCAACTGCTCCGTAATGATGAATGATATAGCTATTATGATATTCGAGCAATTAATACTCACTATGATTATAATAGTGATTATGAGTTTTGCTTATTTGCTATTTTTTGATTTAGACGAAGAGGAATAATGAGAGAACAAAAATTTAAACAACCAATACCATTTACGACAGATGTTAGTGCACGTAGACACGCAGATAGGGTGTTTAATCAAACAATGAATCAATATGCTACAATGCCTATCAACCCGGAGCCAATGCCTCCATCAATTACACCGTATATGCAAACTAATGCACAAAGTCTATTAAGTTTAGCTTTAAGGGATGCATTGTCAGGGAATCCAAGGTCTGGACAAGATTATTTAGATATGTTAACTGGTAATGTCGGAGTTGTGACTTCTGGGGGCTATAATGTTGATTTAGGGTATAATACTCCAAATCCATTAAATCAGTCAGGGGCTAATTATCCTAATTTTGATTTAGAGTTAGGTGTATCCTTCCCATTCGAGGTATAATGAAGGAAAAGAAGAAAAATAATGCAGGTAAAGGGGATTTACCACGTTTTAATGCTGATAAGCAATATAAAGAGAACTATGATAGAATATTTAGAAAAAAGAAATAGTATTACTATTCCACCTAACTATTGGACAACTACCCTAACTGTAGTATGGGTAGCTAAATAATGTATATCATTAAAATTAAACACAAGGGGGATAAAGATACTACACATTATCCGATTTATAAAGAAACAGAGGCTAAAGAGAGGAATCTTCAATATAAACCATGGAAAGATGCGAATATTGGAGATAATGCGCTTACTGATGACAAATATGTTGCCACAGTACTATCCCGTCGCGAATATACTGATAATACAGGCAGAAAGAATATTTACATGAGATTTCCTTTTGGATATACGTTTTTTAGTCCAAAACATAAAACACGTCCTTTGTATGCAAAAGGACGCAAGACTAATACTACTATGTCAGGGAAACCCTATTTAGAGGTACAGTCTAAACAGAATAAAATGAAAGCACTTGCAATGATGTTTGCGATTAAGCCAGATTATGAACAGGCGATAGAATGGGCATTAGGAGAAGTTAATGATTCTCAAAAACGCAAGTGGAAACGCACAATGAAAACGGAGACATTTCAAGGTATGGTAAGAGAGGAACTAGCAAAAAGATTAACAGACCACGGTCTAGATGAAGATTATACATTAGACCTGTTAAAAGAAGCTATTGAATTAGCTCAAGGTAAGAAAGACGTTACCAATCTTTTAAAGGCAGTAGATAACTTGCAAGATATGCACGGGATGAAAGAGAAACATCTATTAAAAACTACTGATAGTATTGAGGCTTTCTCTAGCGTTAAGCTTATAGATGAGTTAAAAGAGGAAGAAAAGAGCTTTAAGGCACAACGAGTTCAAATTGAAGAACATAAAGAAGAAGATAAGGATTAAATGGCTGCATCATTACTTAATATTGCTTTAAGAGCAGGTGCTAAGACTAAACCATGGCAGTTATCAACAAACCCTTTGTTGAGTGCTCCTTTTGACTTTACTAAGAGTATATTAAGAGATAAATGGGCCGTACGTAATATAGTTGGCGGAGATGTAAAAAGCAATCTTATGAATCCTGATACTAAAGTTGTTGTCGATTATATTAAAGAATCTTTTCCTTTAATCACGAGAGCAGATAAGCCTTCAGGCCTCGCTGGTGGACTGGATAAATTAATAGGAAAGTATGGGTCGAAAATGGACCCAAACGACCCGGCTTTTCTTGATGCGATTAAGATGAATGCACAAGACCCGAGTTTTTCGTTTCTTGATATGGCTTGGGGTCGTGGTGCTGGTAGATTAAACTCTAAAATGGTTATAGGTATGGCTAGAGATGCGGTAAAATTAAATCGCTTACAGATTCAATTAAAGAAGGCTAAAAAGGGCTCTAAAAAGTATAATGAGATTGTTAGTAAGATGGATAAGATAGTTGGTAAAGAATGGCATCCTCGTCTTAGGAGTGGTGGTAAGGAATTAGCAAGTCTTCCTAAGGTAGAAGCTGAATTGGCGGGAAAAAAGCTTCAAAAACTACTTAATACTCCATCTGATGTAATAAAGGAAAGAGCAAGAGTAAAGATGGCAACTCCATTAGAGGAAAAATTAGCTTCAGGTCAAATTAAAAAATCTGATTTAACTGTTAAAGATTTTATAGATAATTATTATGTAAGGCAAAATAGGAAGACATTAGCTCTTTTCCAGAATGCTGATGATATTCAAAAAATACGTTTTCCAAAGAGATTAACGGATAAATGGAAGAGGTATTCAGGCGGCCCTCATAAAGGACAAAGATACGTATCTAATGAACAAGTTAGTTCACGTATGCCTGCAAGCTCAGGAGACCATATAGTAACTAGGCCAGGTAGACATCGAGTTCGAGATACTATAGGGGAACGTTTGCATCAAGCAGAGTTAAATGCTATGCCTATTAGTCCTGAAAGAGCTGCAGAGCTTTATAAGCTAGATGCTAAAACTACATTACAATATAGAAATTTCCTTAAAAAAGTAAAGAATAAAAATCCAAAAGATGGTAATCTAGCAGATTTCGATGATTTTGAAGAGATGTTGATAGATGCTCATGGTGAATGGGGAATGGTTGAACCAGATGAAGCTGCAGAGTTTCTTAAGCGGATTGAACCTAGTCCTAAGCAATTTCATAAAATGACTGGTTTATTACAATTTTTAAAACAAATAGGATTAAATTTACCTAAATAATGGATTTTGAAGAAAAATATGCGCAATTAGAAGCATTAAAGAAGATGCGGAAGAATATGGCACTATTTGGAAGATACTGCTTCCCGACAGCCCTCCGTAAACAAACACCACCGTTCCATCACGAGGTGTACTCTTCTTTAAAAGATGACGACACAAAAAGAGTGCTAATAGCTGCTCCTAGGGGAACGGCAAAGAGTACTGTTACCACTCTTATTTATCCTTTATGGCGAACAGCATTTAAAGCTTCAGATGAAGATTTATTTATTGTTATTATATCTGAGTCACAGGCTCAGTCAATTAACTTCTTATCACGTATTAAATATCACTTAATACACTCAGATAAATTTAGAGGCATATTTGGTGACCTAGGTCCTAATACTGCGCAAAGATGGACAAATACTGATGTAGTGCTTGCTAATGGAACTAGGATAATAGCTGTGGGTACAGGACAGAGAGTCAGGGGTTTTATTGAAGGAGATACAAGACCTAACTTAATTATAGTTGATGACTTTGAGTCAGAACTTAATGCATTTACTCCAGAAGCACGTGCTAAGAATAGAAAATGGATAACAGAGGCTGTAATACCATCATTATCAGATGATGGCAAAATATGTATGATTGGTACTGTTATATCAGAAGATTGTTTTTTATATTGGGCAAAGGATAGTAGTGCTTGGAAGGTATTATGGTATTCTATATGGGATGATAATCAAAAGTCTATATGGCCAGAGAGGTTTCCAAAAGAACGTATTTTAGAGATAAAGGATGAGTTTGCATCTGTAGGTAATTTGAATGGATTTTATCAAGAGTATATGAATATAGCTCAATCTCCTGATGATGCGCCATTTAAACCTGAGTGGATAAAGATGCATCATTATAAATTTGAAAGAAGAGGAGGACAAGGATGTTTAGTACAGGAGTTTCACGATGATGATGAAAAAGTTATACCAGTCGATATCTATTGCGGTGTTGACCCTGCTAGTTCTTTATCAAGGCGTGCTGACTTTTTTGTCATTGCTACCATTGCTGTTGATGGGAATAATCGGAAGTATCTTATCGATTGCGTACAAAAGCGTATATCTCCTGCAGAACAGCCTAATGAGATTATTTCAGTATATAAGAAATTTAGGCCTAAACGAATGAAAATAGAGACAGTAGGGTATCAAGAGGCTTTAAGAACTGCAACTAAGCAATTGATGCAAGAAGAGAATCTATATATACCGGGACTAGAAAAAGGCGTTAAACCTAGAAATGCGAAATCAGAACGTTTGCTTTCTCTAGTTCCTATATTTGCAAAAGGTGATTTTTATTTTAGGCCTGAAGATTTAAATGCACAGCAAGAGTTTTTATCATATCCGAAAGGAAAGCATGATGATATAATGGATGCTGTATGGACTGCTTTAGATGGTCATCGTGCATGTAGAGTGAAAAAATACGTTGAAAATGATGAAAAAAGTGGATTAATTAAAAAAATACTTGACTGGAAGCTAATGTAGGAGTTAAATTACGCGATATGGCAAAAGAAAAATATTCAGAATTATCCGATAAAGATGTCGTAAAAAAGGTTCACGATATTTGGCGTACGTACTCTAAAAATAGAGAAACTTGGGCTATGCATGCTCAAGAAGACAAGGAATTTAGATTAGGTAAACAATGGACTAATGAGCAAAAACAAGTACTTGAATCTAGAGGACAAGCTCCTATTGTAGTTAATCGTATACACCCAGCAGTTGAAGCTGCTAAAGCAATGATTACAGCTAATAGGCCATCATTTAGATGTGCTGCTAGAGAAGATTCTGATAATAAAGTTGCACAAGTATTAAGTCATTTATTATCATATATGTATGATATATCAGACGGACGCTCTGTTATACGAGAAGTAGTAGATGACTATTATGTAACTGGCTTGGGCTATATTCACGTATACCAAGACCCAATGATGGATATGGGTAAAGGAGAGGTATGTATACATAGTGTAGACCCTCTTGATGTTTATGTCGACCCTAATTCTAGGAATCGATTCTTTGATGATGCCGAAAATATAATAATTTCTCGGTTTTTTACACGTGACCAAGCCAAAAAACTATATCCAATGTATGAAAAAGCTATTGATAATGCAGAAGCGGAGCAATGGTCAGATAGGCCTATTACCGATAGAGCAGATAGTGGGGAAACAATATTCCCTGAAGATACGGAGACAAAAACTCAGTATGGTACTTTTGGAGAGAATGATGAGTATGTACGTGGTTATGAATGGTATTCTAAAGAGCTAGTTGATAAATTTAGAATATACGAATCATTTAGTAATCATGAAGATTTATTAGATGAAGAGCAATTCCAGCAATATATTAAAAGACCAGCCTGGATAATCAATGGACAACCAGTAGTTGACCCTGATAAAGCTAAACAATTAATCATGCAAATTCAGCAAAGACTAGCTCAAGAGTGGGAAATGAAAGCTCAGCAGATGACTGCTCAAGGAATGGATATTGAAGATGTTCCTCCTCCTAAGGAGCCAAATATTGAAGAAACAGATTATCAAGATTTAATTTTTAAGAAATTAGTAGAGGTAGCAAGAGTTCAGGTATCTCAGGTTCATCATTGTGTAGTAGTAGGTGATACTAAATTATATAGTCGTATTTTACCTACTGAAAAATATCCAGTTGTGCCATTTGTAAATATACATACTAGAACTCCTTATCCTGTATCAGATGTACGCATGGTTAAAAATATGCAGGAATATATTAATAAAACACGTTCTTTGATTATTGCGCATGCAACTACGAGTACTAATACTAAAATATTAGTGCCAGAGGGAAGTGTTGATATGAAAGAATTTGAAGAGAAATGGTCTCAGCCAGGAGTAGCAATACCAGTTGATATGGACGCTGGTGCTCCAATGCCTGTGCAACCAATGGCTCTTCCTAATGAATTATATAAAAATGAAATGGATGCTAAGAATGATATTGACCATCAATTAGGATTATATGAAATGATGATGGGAAATTCTTCTGTGGCTCCACAAACTTATAAAGCGACTATATCTCTTGATGAATTTGGTCAAAGAAAGATAAAGTCAAAATTAGCTGATATTGAAGCTGCTCTTACGCGTGTTGCGCAAGTAGCCATACCTTTAATGCAGCAATTATATACTGTTCAAAAGATATTTAGAATAGTACAACCAAATAATTCTATGTCAGAATATGCGATTAATAGACAGCTTTATGACGATAAGACTGGTGAAGTTAAAGTCGTTAATAATATTACAGTTGGTAAATATGACGTAGTTGTGGTAGCAGGTTCAACCTTACCTACCAATAGATTTGCTGAACTTGAGTTCTATATGGATGCTTATGCTAAAGGACTGATTGATAGAGAAGAGGTTCTTAAGAAAACAGAAGTATTCGATATTGAAGGTGTTATGCAACGTACTGATATTATTCAGAAGTTACAACAACAGCTTGAAGGAGCTACAGAGCAAATTAAACAACTTAAAGGTGATATACAGACTCGTGATAGAGAAGCTGTTAATCTTCGTAAGCGAGTTGAAGTTGAGAAGTTTAAATCAGATATGGATAAGGTCAGCAATAAAGCGCAAGCTGCTGGCACAGTCTATGAAAAACGACTTGATGACAGCTTGTCTACCATAAAAACCGATATTAGTCGGTCAATTAAAGATAGCTCACCCTCTGGTGGTAGAACAGAGGCAGCTGAAAAAAAAGGTAAGAAATAATGGAAAACGCAAATGTACAGGACACTCCTCAAAGTGCGAATCCAAACGATACTTCAAATGCTTTTGAAGGTCAATCGTTTGATGCACCACAGGACTCCTCAAGCGAATTGTCCGTTGATGATATTATATTAGGTAATGTGGATGATACGGCTCCAGCTTTTGGACAACCCGAAACAACAATACAGGAACAACCAGCTCCTCCAGTAGAAGCTAAGAATGATGATACTCGTTATGAATATTGGCAATCTCAAGCAGCTAAAAAGGATAATGAGTTGGCGCAAATAAAAGCTCAGCAGCAGCAAATGATGATGATGCAACAACAACAAATGCAGCAACAACAAATGCAAGCTCAACCTGAGCCAGAAAAGTTCCCTGAACCACCTCAAAAACCTAATAAACCTAATTCGTTTTCTAGAGAAGAGGCTTATACCGACTCAAGAAGTGAAAGCGCTCGTTATTTAGATGCGGTAGAAGAGTGGCGTGATGATATGCAAGAATATAAAGACTTGAGACATCAATATGATTTAGCTGTTGTAACAGAAAAGATGCAAGAAACTGAGCAACAAAGACATGCCGAAATACAAAGACAACAACATTATGCACAGCAAAGACAACAACTTGCTCAAGTGAATAATTTAGTTCAATCTAAGTATGGTCTAAATCCTGATGAATCTAAGCAGTTTATTCAAGATATGTCATCAAACCAGTCATTAACTATGGATAATTTGGTGCAATTGTGGAGGATGAAGCAAGGGCAGGGAGCTCCAGTAGGACAACCTGTTCAGAATACTCCGTCTCCAACGTTTCAACAAACGAAGAGAGCACAGCAAATACCTTCTCCTATGGGTGTAATGCCAAGTACTGGCCAACAAACTCAAGGCTCCACTGAAGACCAGATTATGGATAAGATGATATCGGATTTTGATAATAGGAATCCGTTTAAAACAAAATAATAATATCCTACTTGAAGGCAAAAGCAGTTGATAGAGGATAAGATTGGAGAATAGAAAATGAGCACATTTTATAGTGGTCAAGCCGGTGCTGATGTACAAGGCGTTTCTATTGACGATACACGTAGAGTCTTTAATTTTGGAGACAGAGTTGCAGAGTTAGCTCCGCAACAAAGTCCATTTTTTGTATACTTGAATAAAGTAGCAAAGA
>VTLG01016769.1_pt1 | contig 18069 bp, 22 predicted proteins | sample 4694571 | NCBI WGS metagenome assembly VTLG01 (sample SAMN12604809, study PRJNA352737) | marine metagenome | biome: ENVO:00000447; feature: ENVO:00000209|ENVO:00000569|ENVO:01000036; material: ENVO:00002151; isolation source: viral sequences binned using virsorter ... | reverse complement strand
TTTTAAGACTTTTTAAAAGTTCTTGATTAGCAAAAATTTTTAAATTTATATTATTTAATTGTTGCTGTAATTCTTGACTTGTTTTGCTATCAGCTTCAATTTCACTTTTAGCTTTGTCAAATAGTTCTTGCGGGGTCATAAAAAAACTTACTTGTAATAATCATACCAACACCTTTATTATCTGTCTTTTACTGTTTCCACGTTCCATTAACATTGATATTCAAATTGTCTAATTCTTTCCAAGTGCCATTTACATTTATAAATCCAGCATCAATTTGTTTAAATGTACCGTTTACATTAACAAAACCATTAAAGTTTAAGCCTCCAATAACAAATAAAGGTCTACCACCGCTAATACTGTTTAAATCTGATTGCGTACCTCCTCTTGGTGCAAGAGGTAAAGTAATTGGGCGACCACCACTTATTGTATTTAGTTTTAAAACATCTGATTTATTCGGTAATGTCATCAACAATTTCCTCTTCTAATGTAGGTGGGTTGTCTATAAAATCTTGTATTGCACCATTAATCATTTGTTCATTAGGGTTAACGTTAAATAAGAAACTAAAAGTTTGGTTTTCATATTCAACTAAAACAGACCAATCACCTGCAATATTTTGTTCTTTTCGTAAAACTGTATAAGTCATGCTGCTTGTGAAACTGAAATATCATCAATATAACCAGTAAAAGAATTACCTCCAAACGCTTCACAATCTATTGTAATTTCTGCTGAATCTGTTGGTGTAAATGTTAATGTCACTTCTTGCCATGTATCTGCCGCTGCTGTGCAGTTAGCCACTGCATCTGAAGCTAAAGATAAATAATTACCCATTTTATCTCTTCTTGCTGCAACCCTTAATGTTAATCCAGTATTGGTACGCCTTAAATACGCTACAAATGTAACAAGTTTATTTGCCTCTACAAAAATTTTAGCAACAGTAAAAGCTAAAGGATTTGAATCAATATTGTTTAAAGCTGAAAAACTTAAATTACCAGTATGTTCTAAGGTTGGTTGTATTTTCCATGCGATACCATCTGTTCCATGTCTTACAGATGTTTCTGATTTAATCATGCCATTGGCTAAATATATTCTATGATCGTTATTAGTTCCGTTATAATTTCTAAATGAAATTTGCCCGTCAACTGAAGTGCCTTGGTTATTAACAGTATGTGGGTGAACTTCATTTATGACATTTGTTATAGAAGAATTATGAACCCTTATACTGCCCTCAACTTGAAAGTTTTTGATACCACTTGCAAATAAATTTTTAATATCTATTCTACTTACAGCATCAACAGATGTCATATAAAAAAAACGTTGCCTGCTATAAAGATATAAATTTTCAAAAATAACTGGACAAGCACCTACCCCACTAATATCTGCAGTACCACCGCCATAATGATGAGCATTTTTTATAATAATTGGTGCTTGGTCTTCTACAAAACCTCTTTGGATATTGATAACCACTAGCTGCTGATTCCCCATAGTCTGGAAAATTCCATCAACAATTGTACCTCTTCTTGTTCTTTGGTTATTGTCAACTTGTACAGGTGGGAAAGCAGTACGGCCAGCAGCGTATATATTTCTAATAGTATTAAAAGCACCTCTACAACGAACAGTGTCATTACCTTGGCACATTCCAAGCCTTTCAACAACTGTATGTGAGGCATTACTATTAGTGCCATTATAAAAAAAACTTCTAGCTCGGTGATTTAAATTAACCCAAGTTACACTGTTTTGGGTTGTCATGTTAGTTTGATCCCAACCTCCAAGAAATTTTGCTTCTGATGTACTTAATCTGCCATCCCATCTAGGAGTCATATAAAGTTTATTGCTATCAGTTAAGTTATAATCTTGTCCGTTAGTATAAAAATTAAATGGTGTGATCTTATATAAAGATACTGTCTCACTTGTATTTGTATATGTTGCTATTGTATTAGCATCCAAACCATTATAAGCATCAGTACTTGTATGAGTACTCTGACCAAAAACCATTAAATCTTCTTGTATATATTGACATTGCCACCACACAGGTTCTGCTGTTGTATTTTTACCAATAACATCACAATGCGTAATACCATCATCAGCATCTTTTACAGCTATTATATTTGCGAACCTTATATCTTCTGCACCAACATCACTGTCTACATATAAAGCAACTGATTTGATAGCTGAGTTAAGGTTTGTACCAAAATCTTCAACGATTGGATAACCTCCTCTGGTAGCAAATCCAGCAATTTGTACACTATGAGCAGCGACATCACCAGTTGTATCTGTACATAGTTTCAAAGATAAATGTGCAGTAGAAATATCTGCATCATTTTGATTGTGGTAAAAAAAGGAAATTCTTTGAAATGCAGATAAATCTAAAGTATCTGGGAGCGTATAATACCAAGCTTTACCTGTAGAAAAACCATTAGCTATTTGAATCCTTAAATATGAATTAAGAATAAAATCACTTCTTCTACTTACAGTTACATTCGAAGATGCAACTCCATATAAATTATTACTATTATTATATGAATTATCACTTGTCTGGGATGTACCAGAGGATAAAGCAATACGTTTACAACCTGTATTTACTTTTATGGTTTTATGATTACATTTAATTGCTTTGTCATTATGTGATGAATATGTTCCTGTACCAACAGAATTGTTTAAAGTAAATGTATTTGTGCCTGTGACTGTTACAATCCAAACTCCATTGGCCCCTGCAATACCTCGAACATTTTTAATATATATTACATCACCTGTTGAATATCCATGATTATTAACTGTAATTTCTATTGGTGTCGCTGCAGTTGCATTTTCTATATTTTTTGAATCATTAGTATTACCATTTTCATCAGTATTTCCCCACCCACCTTTTGTCCAAGTTGCATTTACACCAGTATCAACTGCTGGCATTCCCATAATTCGATATTCATTTCCAGCAATATCATTATTGTCTGAACCTTTATCGTTTTCAGAAATTAAGCCATCAAATGTCTTTTTGCGATTTGCAAAAGACAGACCATCATTAGCATCATTTCCACCATTAAGATCAATATAATAAACTGTCATAATTAAGCAGTATAAGTAAACCAGAGGTCACCATCAGAGCCGCCAGATGGCTGTGAAGTAGAAGTTGTTATATTTCTTATACTGTTTGCTGAAGAAGCTGTTGTAACTGTCGCTCCAGTTGCAGTTGTGGTAAATTTTTCACTATTATCAAAAAACAAAGACGCTGCTCCGTCAGGATCAAATTTTGCCATATATTCATTTGAATCATGACCTATTAAAAATTTTTGTGGAACATTCAAAACAAAATCATTAGTAGTAGCACCACTTATAAATTGATTAGCCCCAGTAGCCAAGCCAAGCATCACTCTAGTATTTGTATTGCTACCAGTTACATCACTATTTAATTGCATTGAAGGTGCGGCACCACCCAAACATCTAAGCCTATTAAATACTTCAACGCCATTACTAGATGTCTCGATACGCTTTACCCCATCATGGTAGATTTCCACTTGGGCATTTTCATAAGCTTTAATTACACCTTCTTGGTCGTTATGACTGTTAAATATATAAGCATGACCTCTTACTCTTAACTGACCAGTTGAAGTAGTTATAAATTGAAAATTTCCTGTTTTATTTTCAATAATAGTGTTTGCTGAATCATGGTAAATTTCTAAATCTTGGGATGCACCGATTTGTAGTTTTGCGTTATCATTAGCAATTTGTAAATTGCTGGTAAACTTACTTGTGCCATCTGATTCTATTCTAAGCCTTTCAACAAGATCAGTCATATCTTTAATTATGAAATTTCCCTGAAAATTAGAAATTTGAAAATCATCATCAGCATTAGTATCAGTTAATTTTATTCTTGGGGTATCAGCAGAAAGATGTAATTCACCTGCATTTATAGTTCCTGTTACATCTAACCCTGCATTTGCGAGAACATTTCCTTCAAAAGTTGTCTGTAGGTCATCAGCATCAACAAAAAATATTTTTGATGCGTCACTTGATCTTTCAAATCCAAGAGTATTTGGACTTGTTCTATAAATTACATCAATAGAATCAGCATCAACAGTACCGCTTGCATCAGTAGCAAACCTTATAAAATTTGGCCCAGCACCTTGAATTTGTATTACAGGATTAGCTGTGTCTGAATTACCTGTAATTGTTCCGCTAAAACTATCATCTGCGTCTGACCTTAAATAACTACCACCATTAGCCTCATAAGTATCAAGTTTTAAGCCATCAGCAGCCAGATCCCGTCCATCAACAGTTCCAGTGCATGATATATTTCCCGTGACATCACACCCTGCTCCAATATCTAAATTACCAGAAACATTTATTGTTCCAGACGAATCTATTGTAAATCTATCAGTACTGCTATTAGTAAGGTCTCTAATCCTAAAAATACCTTGATTTAAAATTAATGCAAAATCAGAATCATTATTGGTATCAGTAAGACTAATTTTTGGATTTAGATTTGATATTTCTAAATTACCTGTCAAAGTGCCACCAGCAAGAGGAAGTTTGGTCGCTATTGAGTTTGTAACTGTTGTCGCAAAATTCGGGTCGTCACCCAAAGCAGAGGCTAATTCATTAAGTGTATTTAAAGTTGAAGGGCTGGAGTCAACTAGGTTTGATATTGCTGTATCTGTATAAGCTGTTGTCGCAACTTTTGTAGAATTATCACTTGCCGATTGGGTCGTTGCTGTAACTCCGTCAGTTAACACACCAGAACTTGAAGTTAATGCACCGAATAAAGTGTCTCTTGTTGCTATATCTACCGAATCAACTGTTCCAGTGACGGTGATATTATTTGTAACATCTAAATCTCTAGTAGTTACTTTTCTGTTTACATTATCAACAGTAAACCAAGTAATACCACTTTTTTGTCCTTGAAAAGTTTGTACATTATTACCATCTCTAGTAATTCTAAATAAATTACCCCCACCCCCACCAGCATCATTTATTGCTTGTATTGTGAATACATTATTATCACTACATTTAAAATGCCAAGTTTTATTATCTGCGTCAGCGTTATTATCTGTAAAATTTAGTGTAGGATTATTATCACCAATTTTTATATCATTAGCAGTAATTAACCCTGTTACATCAAGTCCACCAGAAATATCTACACCGTAATTTAAGTCTATATGTTTATCTGTATTTATTTTAAAAATTGCGTCATCTAAAGTTTGACCTATTTGAAATGTACCTTGCGAAGAAGATATATTAAAATCAGGATTATTATTAGTATCTAAGAATCTTATCTGACCGCCAGAGTCATTACTAAAAGTAAATATTCCACCACTACATGAAAAATTTCCACTCGTAGTTACATTTTGCGATCCAAAGCTAGGAGTAATTTTTGATCCCTGTATAGCTGCATTACTGGCTATATTTGCATTATCAATTACTCCAGCGTTTACAGTAACAGATGTACCATTACTAGCAACTGTAACATCACCTTTATCCCCATCCGATAACGCCTGACCTTGTGGCCCCTCTGTTTTTACAGTTACAACTGTCGCTACACCTTCTTGTACAGTAACGGTGTTAGTAGTCTCATTTACTGTAACTTCATTCTTTGTTTCAGTAACAGTAACAGTATTCATGCTGTGTATCCTTCACTTATAAATATATTACCTTCTAAATAATATTCTTTTGTTCCCGAAGGAGCAGTTAGTAAGACATCATATTTTAAAACATCAGGTGTAAAAGTAGCTGTTTGTGTATCTGTTAATGATATTGAAACAGAACCAGCAGCCCTGTCAGTATAAGTAACAGAAAAATCTGCATATTTTGTAGTGCGTGTTTCTTCCCAAACCTGTGCTTCAACTGTAAAGCCAGTTAAATTTATTGCAGAATTATTTGAATCTTTAAATAATAAAGGAATACTATGATCTGATCTACGCTGTAACGTAAAGTTATAGGTAGCGGGTTTGATTGCCATTAGCTATAAGGCGAAGTACCAAGAATATTTGTTTTCCATTGTGCTTTTAAAGCATCTGTATCACTAGCAGCAGCTATACCAGAATCAGCAGGTGCATCTCTTAATGCTTGTTTTTTAGCAACAATATCAGTTGTACTAGCACCTGTTTCTAATGCTTTTTGAAATTCAATATCAAGTTCTTGCAGCTTTGGCGTTCTTGCAACCCTTATATTAGTTTTGTGAATTTCTCTGGCTTTTGCCATGTCTACACCAAATCCCATAATTTACTCCGTATAAGTCCAAGCATTTCTGAAACTCCTATCAGTAGGAACTACAGACTTATCTACAATATACGCTGTTTTACCAGCAGGTACATCCTTATCTCTTATTTGTTCAACAGTTAAACCACAATTATCCGCTGGAATAATGATTGCAACACCACCATCATCTGTGGTGTATATTATACGTTTATCTGAATTAGCCATTAGTTTTTTCTTTTATTATATAATACCTTTTATCAATCGCCATAAACTACAGCACAACAAAAAGCACAATCAACAACATTATTACTATTTCCAACACTGCCTCTTACTCCAAAAGTTGTTGTCGTAAAAGCAGTTCTTCTAGTTTGAACATTACTTGTACCATTACCATCATTTGTATCTAAACGACCATCAGCAACAACAACATAATTTATATTTGCCATTGTAATTGACATATTTACAACATATTTTCCTGTGCCTGAGTCGGTTACTGAACTGACATTGTATGAGTCAAAAATACCACCGTTACCAACAGTAAACGGAGATGACCCAAATGTACCATCAAAATGCACCCATGCTTTTGCTCTTCCGTTTGCAACTTCACTTGGTGTTGAGTTATTAGTACCGTTAATATCTTGTAAATTATTAACTTTAAGTGTTGACATAGTTAATCCCCAAAAAATGCTAGGCAAACAGTAGATGGATCAAAGAAAACAGCTGTAGAAATTAATGCAGTAGTCCTTCCAACTGTTCTAAAAGTAAAAGAATTAGTATTTTGTGTAACGCTCTTTACTGTACGAACTCCACCCGTATCTGAATCTCCACCGTCTGTGTAACAATAATTAGTATTTGAAAAAGCTGTACTGAAATTGACAGTATAATGACCAGTTCCTACGTCAACTAAAGAAGAAATATTAAAACTATCCCTTACACCTGTCATATCAGTATTGGATGTAGCGGTTGTACCGTTAAAATTTATCCAAGCTTTTGCACTTCCTGATTGTAACGGTGCTAAAAGATCAGTGCCTCCAATGTTTTGTATAGCGTTGACTTTAAGTGTTGACATATTCTAAAAAATAGCTACACAAATTCTTGGATCATCTGCTCTAACAGTACTATTTGAACTATTAAAAACATCTACTCTTATAGCTAAAGTTGTAGGTACGGCTGTAAAAACTCCAGCAATACAATGTCCAGAATTAACAGGTGCAGAATGACCTATGGTAAAAGCATAATTTGCATCAGGTAAAGGATTTGTAAAAGAAAAAGTATAATCCCCTACACCATTATCTGTTATTCCAGACAAATTAAACTCTGAAGTCATACTTCCTGATCCAGTTCCGTTGAAACGACAGAAGGCTCTACAATATCTACCTATTTCAGTACCAGCACTATTTTTAACAAGTGGAAAGGTACTTGTCGTTAAACTTTGTATATTAGCAACATTAAGAGTACTCATTTAAACAACACTCCAAGTTTCACCAGATCCCACAGTAACAGTTACACCAGAGTTTATCGTAATCGGGCCAAAACTTCCAGCATTTTTACCGTTTGTTATTGCGTAACTATGTGTAACAGCTTGATCGTTTTCCCAAAAAACTTGGTTGTTACTACCAGCAGCACCCTCTGCACCACCTGCCAATCCCCAACCTAATGCACCGCTTTCATCAATTGCGATTAATGCAAAACCAGAACCAGCACTAACAGTAGTAGCAGCGGTAGGGGCAGCGGCTGGTAAAGTTAAAGTTAAATTACTTGCAACTGTGCTTGGTGCTTTTAATGCAACATAATTTGTTCCATTACCTGTTTGTTCACTAAATCTAATTTCTTTTTGATTATTAACTGTCAGACCATTTTGATCTAAAAAAGATATTTCAGCTTGGTTTGCAACTAAACCTATTTGGTTCGTTCCTTTTTTATAAAATCCTGTACCACTATCTCCAAAATGTAAAGATGGAGCGTTTAATGCACCAGCAGCGGATTGTAATACGCCTGTCATTACACCACCTGCTTTTAGCAGCAACCCAAGATTAGTTTGTGCAACATCTCCTATTTCTACAAATCCATTATTAGCTTTATTTCTTATTTTTAATATTTGTGATGTATTGCTTACTTCATTAATGTGCATTTGATAAGCTGCTAAATTTGCAGCGCCAGATGGATCTCCTGTATCACTATTAAAAGTTCTTAAAGCTTCAAGAATATCTTTTAATGCTGTTCTTACCTGCAAACCTGTACCATTATCAGGTGAAAAATTACTTGAAGATTCTTTACCCTGATCGTTAACTCTTACCATTTAATTAAGCTCCTTTACCATATCCTAACGCCTGAAAGGAAAATTTCACATCTATAGGTGAATCTGATGAATTTTTAAATATTATTGTAAATCCTGTTCCTGATACGTTACTTAAAACAAAATAATCACCAGAGTCAAGATCATAAGGTGAAATACCGATTACAGGTAAAAAAGCAGTAGTTGTACCACCAATATCACTTGTTCCTGTAAAAAATCTATTAGCAAATACTACATCAACACCACTAGCTGAATTACCAGATTGAATTGGTGTACTTATAACATTACCTGATGAAATGTATTTATTTTCTACTCTTGATGGTAAAGAGGCATCAAATCCTAGTTCCAAAAATCTTATATTTTCATTTGTATCAACAGAAATAAGATTTGCTCTAAATTTAAAAAATCTTCCGACAAATGAACCATTTCTTAAATTAACAAAACTTGAATATGTAGAATTATCGTCTGATGTCTGTACTGTTAATCTCCCTTTAAGTCTGTCACTACCCTCACCATCAAAATTTGTTCTTAAGTCTACATTAGGAATTAAATCAAATTGATCTGAAATATTAAATCCCTCACTTTTGATGTGTCTTTTTAATCTTAGATTTTGATAAACAGCACCTAAATCTAAAACATTAGCAAAGTCATAAGTACCAGTTAAATTAACGGCTGGGTCTGCAAGTTTTAAGGCTCCACTTGCAACATCTACATTAGTTTTTGTTCCGCTAAAAGAAGTCTGTTCCCTTTGTTGTTTTATAACAAGTTCATCTTCTGTCTCTGGCAATGCAAATTCTACCTTTGCTTCATTTGCTGATAAGTTGCCTGCTAAATCTTCAAATTTTATACTGTATGTACCAGCTAAAGCAGGGACAACAACTTCTGTTGTATTACCATTACTTGTATCAAGATCAATAGAGTTGCTAAAAGTAGTATTTGTTAATGAGGTTGTAGAGTGTCTTATCAAGCATCTACCACCAAATATTACATCTTTTGCTAAAGCCAAATCCCAACTAAGTCTTACTTGATAATTATTAATTGGTTCTAATTCAAGGTTTGTAGGTTGTTCTGGTAATGCAGATAAAACATTTATAGGAAAATTCTGTTCTGTAGGTACATTTGACCTTTCTCCTAAAGAATTTACTGTAAAAATTCTTACATCATAAGATCCCGCTGTAAATTCAGACTGTACTATTTCAAATGTTGTTTTATGAGTATTGACAATTTCAAATTCGTCTCCATCCCTTCTGTATTGCAATATATAACCAGAAGCACCATCAACAGCCTGCCAATCAATAAATACTTTTGGTACTGCTCTATTGTTAATAACAACTATTTTTTCTTCAAGAGTAAGTCCTGATGGAGCAGGTAATATTGTAGTTAATAAACTAACATTTCTTGTTGGTAATGGATCATCAATTTCAACAGCATTATATTTACCCTGATTATGACTTAAAGCAGTGATAGCATATGTTTTTTTTGCTGTTTCTTTTATATTTACTACTCGCCAATTTGTAACAGGTAAACTTCCTGACTCGAAAATATATGGACTATTTATAACAGGTGCAGATGAAAAATGATTTGTACTACCATTAAAACTAGAAACATTAACAACAGTTGAGTTGCCTGTATAGTTAATTATTGTTCTAGTTTCTACCGTTCCATTACTTAACAAACAACTAATAGTAGGTGACTCACTAATATCAGGTAAATTTGTCTCAGTTGCATTATCAATAGTTATTTGATCTATATTTGAATTGCCTTGACTAGAGCTAACTGCTTTTACAAGACCTCCTCTTCTGGTCGCTGCTTTAACTCTGTCTGCAATACCAATAATGCTACCTATTTGAACAACAGAACCAGCAGCGATATTAGTTTCAAAGACACAAGTTTCAGTAGCAGTTTGTTGAGTATTTAAAAACCATTTACCTACTCTTTGCGCTTGACCTCTAGAAGTCGTACCAAAAGTTCTAATAGTTTTTATTTGTTCTCCGTATTTTGCTATAGCTGCTGTATCTTTAACAGTTACATAATCTAATTGTTGATTTTCTAAATCAAAATAACTAATATTTATAATCGTAAATCTTGTTTTTAAAGAGCTACCACTATAAACAAATTCTCCATTGATTACATTTGCATTATTAAAAACATAATCAAGAGATACTGTGCTTGGATTAGCAAAGTCTTTTGGTGCATCTTGTGATATTTTTATTGTGCCTTCTGAATAAAAAGGCATTGCTCTCATAACAGAACAAATATCATTAATAACTTTTAATGCTTCTTGTTGCCTCCTTATATTTACATTTAAAGAAAATCTAGGTTCTTGAGTACCTTCATTATTATTTACCAACTGACCGCAATATTCACTTGCTTTTTGAAAAACAAATTTATCAATTGAAGCTTCTGGTAAATTACATCCATACCTACTATTTGTTAAAAGATCATATAGTATCCAAGCTGGGTCGCTTGTCCATTGTTTTTCAGAAGCAAATGAACCTTGAAAAACATAACCTGATGGATAAATAATTCTACCATTGTTAAGATCAACAGTTGGTGTATAAGTTGTACCATTTCCATCTGTATAAGGTGCTGGAATCTTTATTTTTTTACCTCTTACCCTAAGTACTCTTGAAGGTAGTTGTGGAAATTCTTCTGCACTAAATCTTAACGAGGTATATGCAACGTTTGGGTAATTTTCCGATTCTTCAATAATACCTTCAACACTCTCTAATACCATTTTATTAAAAGTATTCGTATCGCCTTCACTATTGGTTCTAGTTAAAGTGACTGTAATTGGAAAAAATGCTCCCGCTTGGTCAATAGAAGTTGTGTTATAACCAGTAATTGTGTCAAGTCTTATTCCATATTCACGACTATAAGACGAATTACTTTTGCCTCGCACAGTATCAGTAATAACAGTCTGTTCAGAACCATTACTAGGATTTACTTTTATTTGTACATTTACACTTGTTGATTTTCTATCACCTGATTCAGTATCTATCTTAAAAAATCTATTAAATTTTACTCTTACCTCTACTACGTCTATACGATTATCATTAATTGTTACAGCACGAGGAGTAACAGTCTGACCACTAGGAAAACTCACAACTTGTCCAATACCACCTGTTGTGATTGGAATAGATTGTATCTCTGCCGCTGGTAAAACTAAGTTGTTAGCTGTGCCTGCTTGAAATCGAAAATCAACAGTTTTATAATTAAAATCTGCATCCGCTGGATTGTGTACATTAGCATCACTAACTAAAACGGGTTGGTTATTTAAAAATAAATCTTTTAAAAAAGAATTTTTATATGCTTCAGATGTTTTGTCTGTAATACTATTTTTATGTGCAGTTGCACTAAGTTCTATTTCTCCTTCACTTAAAATATCAACAACAGTAATAAAATCTACTGACTTTAATGCTCCCGCTGGTAAAATAACTGTTGATATAAGATTTCGTACTTCTTGAAATCTTGAGGCTGCTTCTCTTAATATTTCAGGAGGTATAAAAGGCATTATTCATTCACCACTTGAAAAGTATCTACATTTGCACTAACAGTATTAGTTCCAATTAATGTTTCCCCATATACAATATTAATTGGCACACCCTGTTTTGAAATATTAGCCGTTCCGTCAAAAATAAAACTTGGATCTTGTTCGTCAGCAACGGGTGTAGGTGGTGTAGGTGGTGGGAATAGTAAATCAGTAACACCTTGAACTATAAGATTAGTTCCTATAATAGTTAAGGCAGATGCTACCACCCCACCTAATATTCCAGCTGTCACCGCTGCACCTCCCAGTGCGCCTAATCCCAATATAATTGGAAATATTTCTCCATGAACAACAGGTATTATTTTTATATCGCTTTTTGTTTGTAAATCTAATAAATCTTCTGTAATTCTTATTTTACCTGCCATAACACAATATTCCTGTTCTTTAATATGTTCCGCTACACCATCAAAATTATTTATTAAAAAACTAAAAGCTTGTTTAGGAGTTGCTACATCTATTTCAAAAGTAGACTGTCCTATAAACTTTCTTAATCGACCATAAATTGTTAATTTAATCATCTACTTCTGCTGGATCTAATTTAATAATAGATTCTGTCTTTGGATCTACAAGATAAAAAGGCAAATCATTATACTTACAACTAATTTTATCAGTATGACTAAATTCAAACAATCCATCAGGATGACTGTGAACAATACCTAAAACTTCTCCTTGATCTTCACCATCTGCCCAATCTAAAGGATCTATTACAAATGATTTTTCTTTATAAAGTTTTGATATATTTTTACATTTCCAATATGTTTGCTTACCATCTATATCTAAAACAAGACCGCAACACTCTTCTGGGTAACACTCTGTAGCGTGTTTATATGCCTCTGTAGCCCATGAATTACAATTCATTAGAAGAACCTACCAACGGCAGGAAATAAGTCTCTTGTAACTATTCTGGCGGGTATTCTTTTATTTTGCATATCTAAGACACTAACAAGTTCAAATTGTACTATCTGTCTATTTTCAATAGCTTTTCTATCAATATAATAAATTCTATCCTGTAATCTATCTGTACTAGGTGTACCAAAAGGATTAACAGGTGCGTTATTGCCTATTGGGGCAAAATTTGCATTATCTAAAGCGGAAGCCAATGGTAAAAGTCTTGTTACTTTTGCATTTAATAAATCATTATTAGGAGTAACAACATTAACAACATTTAAAAAATCGCTCATGTTCATTACTGCTGAATCTTTTGTGATACCTCCTAAATTACTAAATGTAAGAGTAGGTCTTGGAATTGTGCCTGTACTTGTATCTGCAAAACCTTCTACTTTCACTGCAACTCTTTGGTAACTATTGCCATTAAAAATAATTTCTCCAAAGTTATTTAAATTAGCACCAGCATGAAATCTAAATACAGTATCTAAATTATTAACATTAGGGTCAGGTACGTGTAAACCAACAGTAAGTTCTAGCTCATATAGTTCTATTATAGAACTTGGGTTTATTTTATTTAATTCAGCAAAAGGTATTGCCATTAGGGTTCAAATACTTCTCTAAATTTGCATCTAAGTCTAACCCTATTTAAAAAAGGAACAGTTGTTGGATATGAGTCACAGACAAAGTTTTTTGTTACATCCTCATTTGGGACAAGAAAAGTAAATGATGCACCATCTGTGATTCTTGCATTAAGAAAATTTATTGCTGTCGTTGAATCCGTTTGAGAAAGATCAAAAGTTAAATTAAGTGTTACAGGATTTTGATTCAATCCTTGTGTTAAACGTTGTTCAAAACCATCTCCAAAACTTACAACATTGACTTGTGGTTTTCTTTCAATGGTGTAATCATATCTTGGGTTTGCAATAGGAAAAGCTGCCATTAGTTAAGTAAACCTCCAACTCTTTTTTCATTAACTATTACAGCTTGAACTGCAGCTGCAAGTTCTTCACCAAAAGCTTGTGCATCTGTTTCACTACCTTGTACTGAAGAACCAGTTGCATCTACGTTAACAACAACACTCATTGATCCACCACTAGGAACACTAGGCAAGATTGTGCCAGAGGTTCGAGGAACAAATAGTTCTGGCCTTTTTTCTCCTACTATATATGGCTGACCCGCTTTTACTGGACCACCATTTTCTTTAAATAAACCACCTATTAAACCACCTAAAAATCCTCCAATACCTTTTCTATCTCCACCGCTTGCACCAGCACCAAAAGCCTCTCCAAATCCACCAAAAATTTTCTCTAACTGCGTTTCTATAATTTTGTCTCTAATACGATTTAAAACATTTACCATAGCATCACCAAAGGACTGCGCTCCTGTGATTGCATCTTTTAAATTACTTTTAATACTGTTTTCTATCTCTTCTCCTATTTCCTCCATTTTACTTGTAAGCTCTTTATGTGCTTTTGTATTTTTTTTGATTATTTTCTCTTGTTTTTCTAACTCTGCATTTTGTTGAATTATTATATCTAATCTTTCTTTGACAGGCTTCATTTCGTCTTGTAAAAGTGCAAGCCTTCTTTTAGCTGCTTCAACACTTCTCCGATCATTATTACGATTAATTACAGCAATTTCTTTAGCCATTTTTATTCCAAGATTTGCTTCTAAAGCTTCTAGTTGTGCTTTTTCACCATTTTTTATTGCTTCAGTTACGGCATTCTGTTCTTTTTTTTGTTTTATTAGTTGTGTGACAATAGCTCCTATCCCTGATGCAACGGCGACAAATGGTATTGCATTAAGAGCAATAGTAGCGACACCACCAGCTTTAGCTACTGCTATTAATCCAACACTTACCAAAGGCAATGCTACTGCAACGGCTTTAGCTGCTAATGCTGTTCCAGCTAAAATTAATGAAGCTTGACCAGCCGCAGAGTTTATAAAATTAGTTGTTATTTTTATAAGTTCAGTTAATGCCTCTGTAGCTGCTTCCACTGCTGGTCTAAAAGCATCACCAAAAGCTCTTGATAAATCTTCTGTTGCATTATTAAAATCTTTAAATACTTGTGTTGGATCATTTTCTAACAATTCTTTTAAAAATTGACTTCCATCTTTGCCAACCCTTCCTAAAGCTCTAAGGACAACATCACTTGTTAATTTCCCTTCAGCAGCAAATTTTTTAAGCTCTCCAATATTTACTCCTAGTTCAGCAGCAATAGGAGCAAGAACTGTTGGTACTTGTTCTGAAACACTCCTAAATTCATCACCAGCCAGTCTTCCTGAGCCAAGAGCCTGTGCTAACTGCCTAAATGCGTTTGATGCCTCTATAGTTGATGCTCCAGCTAATTTTGCGGCAGTATTAAATCCAAAAAATACAGTTCTAATATCTTCAACACCTACTTTTAAAGGAGCCAGTCTTGCCGTTATGTCTGTAACACCTTCCAAAGCTTCAGTTGCACTAAGACCAAAGGCTTTCTGTGCATCTGCGGCTATTTTTTGAGACTTTGCAAAAGAACCGCTTTCTTTTGTTAAAAGTCCAAGTCTTACGTTTAATTTTTCAAAATTTGCTGATGTATTAACAGCCTGTCTTGCTAATAATGTTAAACCAATACCACCAATAGCTGTTTTTAAGCCACCAAACGCACTTTGTAATCTATTTGTTTGATTTTGTACACCATTTAACGCCCTAGTTGCTCCGCTGGCATCAACTCTTAATCTAACTACTGCTTCCGCCACAAATAAAAAAGCCTTTATTCTATATTACAACCTATTTGCCTTTTGACGATTAAGTTCTTTTTTTTCTTCGTCATGTTTGATGTCATAATAAGCAGCCCAAAATATAAACTCTTCCTGAGAAAGAGAATTTCTTAACTCCTGTATAGTTTTGCTTAGTTCTGTTGCTAGGAAAAATTCAAACTTAAGCCAGCTATCCCCTATTAATCTTTTTTTGCTTTATCAACATCTAATTTTATATCAAACAAAAATAGCTCAATTTCATTCAATACATTTTCTGGAAGTTCTCTTTGTAAGTTTGGAGCATCAGCAATGTTAAAAGCCTTTGTTCCGTCCTCTAACTCTGCCTTTTCACATAAAAGGTGTGTTGATACAGTAAGAGCCTCTTCTGTCCCTGCTACGCTTTGCGCACGTTGTCTGTCGTATCTTGTTAATGGCTTAAAATATAAATCAACAACTTTTTGACCGCTTGCATTTTTAAACTCATATTTGCGTCTGGCAGACATATGTTCACTGTATGACTCAGTGAGCAGGTCAATTGTTCTTTTTTTCATAATGCGAAGTTTTTTTGTAATCTACTATACTGCTGAAGTAATAGCACCACTTGTAATAAAGGTCAAACTCACAGTTTGTAAATCACCTAAATTAGCCCCAAAAGAACCACCTGTAATAATTCCAGAAAAACCAATTTTTTTAGCAGATTGGGCTGAATCAGGAAACAGTTCAAATAAAGCGTCTGCGGGATCACCTGTTGTTAAAACATCATCAATGATCGCCTGATAATCAGAGTTTCCAGCATTATCATAAATTAATTCGATAGTGCCAGTACCACTTATCAAACCACCAACAAAAGTTTTTGAGGTATCACCTTGAACTGTAGTTTCAATAGTATCTTTTGTAATATCAAGAGTCCATGATCTAGTTCCAGCAATATCCGCTTCAGTACCAGCGGCATTGTGAAACATTACTTTCCCGACATCACCTTTTACAGCAGCCATAACAAAAAAAAGAAGTATTAATAAATATACTAACCTTTTTTTGAATAATTTTCTATTTCTTTAATAAGTTTATCTTTTGATTTTCTTTTGTCTAATTCTATTCCTAATTTTCTGCCTTTTATTTCAAGTTCATCTTTTGAAAGATTTTTTGTGTTTTTTTGTTGTTCTTCATAATATTTTCTACATTGAGGATCCCAATAGGCGGCCTCTCTTCTACCTTTTATATGTTCAATAGCATCAAGCATTTCTTCTGTAAAATCCATAATCAAAGACTTTCGTATATTTCAAATGTTACTCTAATTTGAGTTTGAAAACGTCCTTCTGGATTTGATTGAAATATCTCAGGCCCTACAGGAGCATCAAAAATAACATTAGAAACTGTCATCCTATTGTATAAATCTCTAAGTCTTTTGCAAATAGCAAAATTTCCACCAGAACCAACTCCTTCTTTAGTAAAAATATTTAAAACCATAAGTCCAGCAATATTATTTGTTGAATTTGTATTCCCCCCTTGTGTTAAGTAACTTGAAGCACCGAAGCTAGTCGTACATTGTATAAACTCATCAACAGGAGAAGCATCAAAAGGGATGTTGTTAAAAATTAAAGGAATAAAAGGCCCACTTGTAAATTCTTCTGTAAGTCTTTCTTCAATGGTTTTTCTAACTACATTTAAATCTACTGCCGCCATCAGATACCCCTCCCAAATTGCTGTATGACATATTCTTCAAGTTCCTTACCAATAAGTTCTGGAAAGCCAGCAACAGTGTTTTGTCTTGTTCTATATTGACCACCCCATGATGGTGGTAGGTTTACACCAAAGCAAACAGGTTCTGCATAAACTAAATTATTAGTCACTTCACCTTTGAATGGTTCTATTTTTGTTTGCCATGCAGCCCTTAACCTACCAGTATCTACTGGGGTTGCTTTTTTCACTCTTCTTGTCCATTCAAGAGTTGTAGCTTGAACAAGATCAACAACAAGTTCTTCAAAAAAATCATCAATTTCATCTAGCCTGATTTGTCTAGCCATGATTACCTCAAGAAAATATCAAAACTTATAGCGGTATTATTTTGCTCATTTGTACTGATTTGAACAACCTTATATTCTGTCCCGCTTATAACAATCCGATCAAATGTTGTTGGAGTAAAAGTTATATCGCCAGCAGATATAGTAAGTCGTTTGTCTTGACTAGAAACTAGGTCAGTCACCTCAGACCTTGTTACATTGCTCACAACACCCTTTATGTTGACATCTGTTTTTACTTCACTCATTGAGCCAGTAGTGGGGTTATATATTCCAGTCGTCACTCTTCTATAGGTTATAGATCCACCAGTCGCCTTGATTGCTGCTGAAGCTGCTTTTTTAAGTGCTGATGCAATGCTCATAAGTAATAAGCTATAACTTGACCAC
>VTLG01002782.1_pt1 | contig 18069 bp, 34 predicted proteins | sample 4694571 | NCBI WGS metagenome assembly VTLG01 (sample SAMN12604809, study PRJNA352737) | marine metagenome | biome: ENVO:00000447; feature: ENVO:00000209|ENVO:00000569|ENVO:01000036; material: ENVO:00002151; isolation source: viral sequences binned using virsorter ... | reverse complement strand
CCTTTTTTAACAGGAGCCTTTAATGTACCACCAGTTTGTCTTTTATAAGAAGCACGACCTTTAGCATTTAATCCGCCTTTAGGATTCTTTCCTTCTTTTCTTTGCCACAATGCTGTTGCCATTATTTCTTTTTACTAAATCCTTTAGGTCCGGCAGTTAAACTTTCACTTGTATTAACTGCTTTATTTGATGAATAAACATTTACACCAAAGACACTTTGTGAAATTTTATTTACATTTTTTTTAAAATTTTCACCTGTTTCTTTTAGTTGTTGTTTCTGTTTTTTTGTCATTTGTTTTGGGTCTATAAACATTATTCTTGCTCCATCATACCTTGTTGCTGTTGTTGTTGTGCCATCTGTGCTGTCATCTGAATAATCTGTTCACGAGATGTTTTATCACGGATAAGATTATCAGGAACACCGAACTTTCGTGCAAGATAGATTGATGCTTCTTCACTATCAATAAGAAGATTGACCATCTGAGGACCAAAACGTCCACCCACCAATTCAAGAAATCGATCTACAGAAACGATATCAGCTTGTGATTGTGCTTGTGCTAAAGGCGATACAGAACGTACCTTAACTTCTCTGCCGTTAATAACAGGAAGATCAATACGTCCTTGTTTCTTTAAGATATAAACAACTCTTTGCAATACTGGCGTAACTAACTCAGCCTGTAATCGTCCAAACGCAGAACCGATTCTTCTTGAAAGATCAGCCATTCGTTCAGCAATTTCTGTTGCACTTGCTGGTGTTCTGTTGGGATCACCCAGCATGTCATTGTATAACGCACGTTTAATATTGTTACGTTGATCGTTTAATACGAGGTCGGCAACATCAAAACGCCCAGCCGAGTTTATCGGTTGAAGACCAGACGAGCCAGGTGATTTCGGAATAACAGTACCAGGAACTAACGAAACATTATCAGGATTTATGACGCCGTCATCTTCCATTTGGTAGATACCAGAAATAGACATCTGAGCATTTTCCAGTATTAATTCAATTGTTAAGTTGGTAGTTTTAATTGCACTTAACGCATTTATAAGTGGACCTCTTCCATAAATTTCGCCACTTGCTTTAGACCATCTGTATGCTATTACAGGACAAGAACCTATTCCTTCATAACTTTCTTCTAAAATTTTTTCTTTAAACTGCATATCAATAACACAATATTTATGTGCCATAACATTTGGCTTAGAGTAATCTCGATATATAACTTCTATTATTTTATGTTTTTCTTCAGGATACGTTTTAATACGTTCCATTATTTTTGGCGTGAGAATAGCTTTCGGATACGCAATAAGGAGTTGACTGCAACGGATTTGGCGCTCTCTAAAAATGTTATCAACTCGATCATCTGGCCCAACATCCAACACAACATGTGGCAAAGGGATCGCACTAAACCTAACAGGGTTGATAGCATCACCTTCTTCACAGAGAAGAACGCCAGTACCAACGGCAAGATCAAGAAATGATTCATGTACTTCTTGAGCAAAGTTAGAGTTTTGTAAAACTTCAAAAACATAATCTGTTACCTCTTGTAATTGCGCATTAACGCTCTCACGTTGTTCTTGAGGGACTTCTGAACCAGCAATAAAATCAGCCCATCTTGCAAAGTTTGGAACCAAGCCTGACTGCAATCTGGATGCAAATTCCTGAACTCCGACCACGGCAGTTTCGTCAAAGATTTTGTCGTCTCGTCTTTGACCAGGGTTTTCAGCATAGAAGCTTTCTCGTTGTGGTAGCGCATACTCATAACATTCCTCAAATAATGAAACCCAGTTTTCTCTTGTTCCTTTTGCTTTTTCATAACGCTTTAAAAGAAAATCAACAGCTTTATCTGCACCAGCATCCAAAGCAATAACTGTGTTTTCAATCATTTGTAAAATCCTATTCCACCAGATTGCCCTGATATTAATGAGCGACGTCCTACTTTACCTTCGGATACTTTCTTTTTTTGAGCGTCTTGTTTTTCTTTCATCTCTTTTTGTCGAGCTTCTTCTTGAGCTTTCTGTTGAGCGATTTCAGGGTCTACCTGAGGTTCAGGAACTGTCATTGGTCGTCTTGAAAAAATACACATATTGTTTCCTTATCTTATCAGTTATATATTAGCCACGCACAAATTATAATCTCGACCAAAGACCTTCACGTCTTTGTTTAGGACGGCGTTTAAAAACATCAAATTCAGGTTTGGCATTAAAAGATCGCAAAGGTTTGTTATTCCCTAACAAAGAACGCCCTTCACCAGCACCAAGCATTAAGTATTGTAAAGCATCATGGATGTGCGAGAACATATTTTTTTCAGGTTTATCAGTAAAGCGTTCTCCTGAAACTTGCATCCGTCTGTATTGATACCCACCTTCAAAGCCTTTAATAAGTTGCCGACATCGATAATCAATTAAGAAAGCTGGTTTACCTTCGGTCATTGCCATAAGTGATTTGTTAACAGCTTCCGTTCTTAACGTTACATCATTTGATGGTGCTGGTATTGCTTTTAATCCAGCACCCCTAAGTATTTGAAAGGGAGTTGATTCATCGGTTTGCGCACGGAAATCACCTGACGGATCACCATATATTAAAGCTTCACTGTTGTTATATTTCGTTGCTAATTCTTGACGCAGTATTTCTGAAAACCGAACAATTCCCATGTCAATAGCAACAATCTCTGATTGTATCAACCACCGACCACGAACCTTCTGACCAAAAACACAAGCTGGTGTTAAGCCAAAGTCAATACCAACATAGACAGGCATGCCGTCGGCAACAGCCAATTCCTCTTTTGAAATATGAGTTTCATTAGCAAACATCTGATACACTGGTTTTCCATCGGATATCTTGCCAAGTCGGTTCATAACATACACATCAATCCATGATTTTGTTTTACCTTTAACAGTATTAATGTAGTAACTGCCAAGTAAATTGTTTTGATTTTCAGCTTTCTTGTTAGGTTGATAGCCAAGGACTTCACCCTTTTCATCTTTCTGTTCATTCATTCCTGAAGGCTGGACCCAGAACTTCCAGTTATCAGGACGGACAAGCATCTTGGATTCTTCACGAGGTATATGGTCAGGAACAGGAACTTCACCTGACATGATCGGCCACCAGTGATCTTCTTCTGGAGCATTGGTATCACAGATAATTCCTGACCAAGATGGACCTCCATCACGCATAGATGGGAATCTTCCACACCTCATTGTGCATGCATCAATAATGCTCTTAGGAATTTCTCGTGCTTCATTCACCCAAATTCCTGTTAACTCCAGAGACAAAAGCTTTTTAACATCTTCAGGTCTATCAAGGGCAAGAAAGATAACTTCAAGTTCAACTTCTCCTTTATTAATAAAATGTGTATAGGGAACTTCCCAACGAAACTTTCCCCACACATCTTCAGGAAACCAATCAAGCCATGTTTTAATTGTTGTTGTTCGTAATTGTGGATTGGTATTTCGGATAATACACCAGCGAGAACGGCGTTTTCCTTGTTCGTTTTTCTTTTGAGATAATGCACGACGAAAGACTTCAACACAACACGCAACTGATTTACCTGAACCTACTGGACCACGCAAGCCACGAAAAAAACTATTGTCTTTCATAAAGGCTTTTAAGACGTCGCCATCAGGTTTGTATTTAAATGTTGTCAATGTTGTGATCTCGTCCTGTCTTAATTAAGGTAGCTACAACTTCAGGACCTAATGATGCAATAAGTTTATCAGCTTCATAGTCTGATTTATGGTCATCAGGGTAGTATTGAAAGTGAACCATCTTAACAACTTTGCGTAAAGTATCACGTTCCTGTTTGTTTAACGTATGAAGAAAACTCATTATATATCTCCTTGTTTTCTTAAATAAAATAAATAAGCAATCCATACAATTAACGCACCAACGATAGTAGCTAAAAAAAGAATACCAACAACATTCATAATATTCTTGCGTAACTCCTGTTGTTTATAAATCTGTTCGGCTCGTTCCTTCCTTATTTTCGTTTGAAGGCGTAACAGTTCAGCCCATGAATCAGGACCATGAACCATATTAATCCAACTGCGAAGTTCATCTTCCATGGATTGTGCTTTCTTTTTGGCAGCAAATGCATCCATTGCTTCCTGTTCTACCGATGCACCAGCAAATATTTTTTTAAATATAGGAGGGTTCTTGGACATTTGTTCGGCATGGTTGATATCAGAAATGGCACCCATCCATCGTCCGATGTCACCATACATAGATTCTACATCACGAGACGCCTGAAAGCCTTTTTTAATTAAATTAAATGCTGTTGTTGCCGTAGCAAGAGCCGTGACAGGGTCCATAGATCATTACTTCTTTTTCTTTTTAGGAAACCCAGCTTTCATATTTGCATAAGCTTTCTTTGTAACAGTCGAGTTTGCTTTTGAACGTGATGTACCAGCCTTTTTACGAGCATTAATATTCTTGTATAGTGACATTTTGTATTCCTATCTGTTATTGAAGAAGTGATCGCAACATGGTATCCCAAAAACCACCACCACTTTGAGTTCGTTTTGCTCGCCTTTTCTTTGCAAGGTCTGTTAAAAGAGTTGGTATCTTTGGAACATTAGGAAGAAGGTCAGTCTTTGTTTGTGTAGAATTACTAAGGCTTGAAAGGATGTCTTTTTGTTTTTCTTCCATTGGGTCTACTCTAAATTGCGTAATGCCTGTTTGACTGACAGGCGTAACTGGCGTTTTTGGCTTTTGACCAATAAGATCACCAGCTGAAATAGATGGAGCCTTTGCATCAAATCTCATTCCTGTTAACGATGTACCCAATAATCCTGGTCGTTCTTTTGTCGTTGGTGTAGGGACGCCTTTGCCTAACAATGTTTTACTGGCTGTTGAAGCAATAATATTATAATCTTTTCCCTGTGCTATATTGGTTCGTGCCTGTTTGGTTGCAATTGTTGAACCAGTGTTAGGGTCTTTATAAAGGTTAGCCTTGTTGTTTGACCCACTGCTAATCGTTGCACCGAAACCACTTTTACCTGATGAAATTGTAAAACCTGTTTTTGCTAGTGGTGGTGACATCTTCGGTTTTAATACAGGCTTTTGTATATTGACGGCGACAGGCTTCTGAACAAGTGATTGTTGTGTTTGTTTTATAGACTTTGCACTCGCCTGTAGCTGGCTTAGATTTGGCAGTGTAGACTGCCTAGATTCCTGATCAGCTTGCTTTTCTGCTTGGGTACGACCTTGTGTTATTCTGTTTATACGTGCTTTGTTCTGTCGACGTGGTGGCATGTTAATCTCCTAGTGCTGTTAGTACTGAACTGGCAAACTGTTTCCTGGCAACTTCTTGACCATGAGGAAGTTCCCAATCAATAGATAAAGAACTGCTTTGTTTAGGGTCTTTAGGACTACGATCAGGATTTTCTGGTATTAAATATCCACCAGCCATCCTTGCTGTTTGGTACTGTCCTTCTCCACTTGTAATCCCATAAACAAGTGAAGCAAGAATATCTGTTATGCCAGCATTTTCTTCACTCTGCTCACCACTTTTAGTTAAACCTTTTCTTGGGAAAAAATCATAAGTATCTGTTATTTTGTACCCAGTTTTTGTACGCTCTGCGTGAAACCCACCAAGTATTGTCTTAATTTGTTTTGCTGGTGTTTCTTTGTGACCTTTTTCAAAAATAGTCTTTGTGCCAAAAAAATCATTTATATGTTCATACTTAAAATTATGACGACTGCCGACGTCAGCATCCCCTAAATGATGATCAAGAAAAGAAGTCAATGCTGTCTGTGTTTCTGTGCTTACACTTGAAATGTCTAAAGTGTCGGCGTCAAGAGCTTCAGGTAATAAGGAATTGGCTAAAGCTTTTAAAAAAATAGTTTTGTTTTCTTTCATGCATGGAGTTATGAACAATCATGCTAAGAAATGCCACGCACAATTACGAGCCTTGAGAGAAAAAAATCTGGGAGTGGGTGGAGTAACAGTAACAGGGGGGGAGTTTTTGACCCCCCTACCCAATGCTAACGATCGAAGAGCGTAAAACATTTGTCGAGTAAGAACGAGACGAAATAAACTAGTGCTTGCACCAATCTATCTTTGATGATTAGTTCTGCGTTACCCTAAATCAATACTAACGCTGATGTCTCCAGCATGAAGATGCATGTGTTTATCTGGTGCTTTAAAGCCAGCACGATCTAAGATATCCTTGCTTGCTTCAAGCTGAACGTACTCACTCTTAGCACCACGAGCGAGTTCAATAAGCTTTGCTGTAGCAGTCGTAGCGTTAAGTCCGAGGGTTTCTTGAATCCTCGTCATCATATATGCTTGGACATGCTTCAGTCGCAAAGCTTTACTAGCTGTCACTCTCCCACTGTCTCCTGTTGCGTAGCCAGCTTCAAGACTTGCATCTTTAATCGAACATCCTTTTGCTACCAACGTATCAACCAAAGCCGTCTGTTTCGCCGTCAATGTCCGACTTGTATCTATCTTATTCATTTGGCAAACACCCCCTATGTCCCCCTCTTTACAGACTAAATATGCACCCTGTCAACACACAAAAGATAATAGATGCCATTCGCAAAGGAGCGAATGGTAGCTTATCGTATTACCTCGACCAAATAAAGAGCCTAAGATGCCATGTCTACCAACTCTTAAGTACGGTACATTATGCTCCAATTAATGTATCGAAACTCAGATTGGTACTAAGCACCCATGAACTTGTTATTATAAGTCGCAGTTTCACAAGACGACAAAGTATAAATAAACATCTAAATCTGTGATGTCTAACTCCTATTTCATCCAACCCACCATGCGTGTTTTTATACGACGTCGAGTTTCTTTGCCCTATGCTAAGTGTCACTAATCACTCCCATCATTTCCAGAACAAAGAACTGACTAATTCAAGTACCCTTAATCTCAGCCAGCACAACCTAACATCCAATTGATTGCGTTGCCATAAGTTAAGCGTGCGTAAAACTCATGCCATCCAACCTCTAATATATGCAAAGAAAGTTATCTCCTGACAAAAACCAACTAAAAGACTACTAAAACCATAACTACTGTTTTCAAAGATGAAGTTCTGTAAAAGTGATTTATTCCTAGCCATTTAAACTACTCCTAAAGATTTAAATCCATGCGAATTACCTAAGAATCATGCTCCAAGTCAGCATAACTCTTTATCTGATACAATTAACTATGCGCTCCAAGAATCCGTAAAGTTAATGTATCAGACTTTATATTGCTGTTCGCTAGATGCTAAGCCTTCGGCTTGGCGAACAGTAGCTTGTAGGTGTAAAAAGTGATGCTTTGGTTTCCACATGATGGTAATTCCCATCGATTTAAACCAAGGAGTACTAGAAAATGCCTAAAAATAAATCACTTACAGAACTAACATCTTTGAAAACAGCAGTTATTAACCACCACGCAGGAGATAACTTTGCATATCTAAGAGGTCAAATGGCACGAGACGCATGCTTTACTTCTAACAACGCAATCAGTTGGAAGGTTGAGCAAATGTCAGAGGTTAAGGGTGAATTAGTCGTCCTTCGCTCTGAAAATGCTGGTAGTGAAGTGACAACTAATCAGATGTCAAAGAAACTCGACGTCTACAAAAACATGCAAGCTGAATTAGATGAACTAGAACTAAGACATCAAGCAGATTTAGCTGTTCATTCACACTTTGTCGGCGAAACATGGACTAAGAATAAAAAGTCCAAGGTTACTAAGAACCAACTAGCTGAGTTGGAAGAAATCGATAAATTAATTGCATCAAAATAACCTCCCTAAAGAGTCGGCAGAAATGTCGGCTCTTTTTTTTGTCGAGTTAATAAAGTTGGTTACGAAATAAAGGAGTGTATAATATGTATAAGGTAGTGGTGAGTGTAAGATATAACACAACGCATTGGACTGATTACACAATCAGAGAAACCAAATACTTTTTCCATGCTGTAAAGATTATAAACAAAATAAAAAACATGGAAGATGCAAACACTCGCATAGAAATAAAACCAATCTTATAAAACAATAGTCTTTAGGTTTGCGAGTTACCTGAGAATTAACTCCTTGTTGAAGTAACTACAATTTGTAGCTGGGGATGCCGTCTAGGAAATCTCGCTTCAAGGGTAACTCGCAAACCTAAAGACCTCGCCGTCTAGCTTGTATTAGTAGTAGTAATGACGGCGTCAGAACATCCATCAATAATTCATATTAAAGGAGTAGAGAAATGAAACTAGCATTATGGTTTGGAATCTTTATCAGCTTACAAATAATTGTAATGCTTCATCACTATCCAGAGATCATGGGTAGTTGGTCAGGCATATGGCAATTAATATTCATAGGAATAATTGGTAATTGTATTGTCCATTTATTCATAGTTATACCATCAATGGAAAAACATAATGCATACGTTGAAAAGCTAAGAAAGCTATATTTAAAGGAGATAAATGATGAGTAAACCTAAATTGTATGAATATCAAGTATCAATATGTTGTGAAGAAGGTGTTGTAATATACATCGATGCTACATCAAAAGAAAATGCAAAAAAGAAAGCAGAGAATATAGCTGATGAATATGCTGGCTCAAATTATCCACAAAATTATGCACCACAGCATGTTCATAGAGATTTTTTTATAAATGAAGTGGAGAAAAACTAATGAGTAAACCTGAACGTATCCTGAAGAAAATGATTGAACGCATTGAAGAGTGCAGTCAAAGCTGGGTTATGCCTTGGCATCAGAACGATTTTAGTATGCCAATCAGCATTAAAGGACATCAGTATCAAGGATTAAATTCAATATGGCTTTGGATGTGTAAAGACATGCAAGGCTATTCATCGAATCAATGGGGAACCTATCAGCAATGGAAAGCAATCGGCGGCAATCTTGGTGGACAATCAGCATCAGCATTTGACCAATATATATTACAACCCAAATTAATAAAGGATGACGATGACAATAGATTCCTTAAAGGATTTAAAACATGGGCTGTATTTAATCGTGACCAGGTCAAAGGTCTTTCTAGTATTGAAAGCGATCAACCATTTAAAACAGTGTATTCAATAAACCCAGATAAAAGACGCGCCGTTCAAACATATATATCATCAACAAAAGCTGTCATTATTCATAAAGAAAACAAAGCATATTACCGACCATCACAAGATTTAATTAACATGCCTGATGTCAGTAAGTTTAAAGATGAATTGTTTTATTATTCTACACTGTTCCATGAACTTTCTCATTGGACAGGTAAAAAGAATAGATTGAATAGAAACTTCTCACGCAAAAGAAAAGACTATGCATTTGAAGAACTGATTGCTGAAATGACATCAGCATTTCTTTCATCACAATTAGGTATTGCATCACAACCAACAGAAGATTGTATTACCTATATGAAATTATGGATTTCTGCTATGAAAGAACAACCAAAAATACTTTGGGATGCTATTACACATGCCAAAGATTCCATGAATTATTGCAATAATTTACAGCAATTTGAACAATTAAAGGTTGCTTAATTAGGTGCATTAATGCAGTATAATACTATATAATTAACCAAGGAGAACTATTTATGCAGTATATAGATGAAAGAAATGAAAGAGTTTTATGCGACACAATATGTTATGCTACCGAAGATCCAATTATTGTAGCGTCATATATAAATCGTTTAAAAGAATATTTTTATCCTCTTAATCACGGACATTTAGAATCACTCGAAGCTGAAGTTAATGCAAAGCTTGATGCTATGGCTGATGAAGCAGAAAAGCAAGCAAAAGTTCGTACCCAAGCTGAAACAGAAATGATTTTAGATTACGATGAAAGGAGAGTGGTATGAGCAAAGTTATTAAATTTAAAAAAGCAGAACTGCAAACAGTAAATGTGACGGCGAAAGCTACTATTACTTTTCAGTTTGAAGGTGTTAGAACCAATGAACAAATTGAAAGTGAGTTCAAATACATCTCAGAAATAATGGATGATAATTTATCAGGCTGGAAATTCTCAATAGACTTAGACAGTTATCTACCATAAGAAAAAAGAAAGTGCCGATGGGACCCCCAAATATCCCATCGGTTCTTTCGACTTTAGTTAATATTAAAAAATAATTGTAACCACTGCATTAATGCAGTAGAGTATAAATATGGAACCATATATAGTAACGTTAATTAAAAAAGCACTCGAGATAAACGTGCCAATATTAGAAGCCTTTAAAGAATCAGGTGTGCCGACGTCTACTTACTATCGTACTATGAAAGGTTCAGAGTTGAGGTATAATACAGCAAAAGAGGTTATGGATGCACTTCACTCACTACAAAGAACCAATTCAAGTAACCGAGAATTGGGAAAAGATAATCACAAAGCTTCGTGAATATCGTAATGAACAAGGTATAAGCCAAGAAAATTTAGCCTTTGACATTGGATGCGAACCAAGCCTTGTTCAAAAATGGGAGACATATGTACGAGTGCCATCAGGATTTATGTTTAGTTGCTGGCTTGATGCACTTGGACTAGGTATTACAATTGACAAACTCAAATAAAAGAAAAGGAACTTACCACGAACATTGGTGGGTAAACATACTTAACCTTTGGGGATGGCAAGCAAGACGACAACCTTTATCTGGTCAGCTTGCCGACTTTCCTGGTGATGTTGAAATCACTGTTCTTAATGAACGATTAATTGTTGAATCAAAATACCAAACCAACGGCAAAGGTTGGTCATTCATACATAAAATTCTCCACAAAAAAACACAAGGCTATGAACGTGATGTTCTTGTAATGAAACAAAGATCAGGTGATGCCTATCTTTGTGTCAATATTAATAATGACAAAGCACTTGCAATTTTAAGGAGAAAACTTAATGAAAGTATTGATAGGTTGTGAAACATCAGGCGTTGTTCGAGAAGCTTTTATCGATCAAGGTCACGATGCTTGGTCATGTGATGTCCTCCCATCAGATGTACCAACAAACAAACATATCCAAGATGATGTACTAAATGTTCTGAGGTCAGACAGCTGGGATATGCTTATGGTTGCTCATCCACCTTGCACTCGACTCTGTAATTCAGGTGTAAGATGGCTGAGTAAACCACCACCCAACAAAACACTTAAACAAATGTGGAACGAACTTGAAGATGGTGCTAAATTATTTTCAGAACTTCTTAATGCTGACGTACCAAGAATTGCTGTAGAAAATCCAGTAATGCACAAACATGCAAAGCAAAGAATTAAAAACTACCAGCCATTTTCTCAAAGCATACAGCCTTGGCAGTTCGCCAATGACGACGACAGTGCTGACAATGTGAAGAAGAGAACTTGTCTATGGCTCAAGAACCTACCCAAACTCATACCAACTGGTACTGTAAATGGAAGTACAGCCAGAGATGAGTGCCATAAAGCACCACCATCTAAAGACCGATGGAAGATACGCAGTAAATTTTATAACGGCATTGCAAGAGCCATGGCAATACAATGGGGAGATATGAACTATGTCTAAAGTAATTATACCAACAGAGAAATGGGTTGGTTTATATGCAGAAATAGCTAACTACATTTTAGAATACGCATCATCTGATCCAGTAGTTATGGAAGATGGTAATGGTAGTCTTGTTTACACACCTGAAAAGCAAGATGAATTTGAAAGTCTTGTAGATGATGTTGAAAATATTATGTCAACTTATTTAACTAAAGAAGAGATATAAAAAATACCCTAGCGTTGCGACACACTAGGGTTTAGGTAGCAGAGCGAGGTAGCTCTTGATGGGAGTCAATTAAAACATACATGATGCTTTTATGCATTACAAGTTTTAATACAAAGTAAAGGAAATCAAATGAGTTTTGAAAGACATATGGCAACAATGAAACTGGAGTTAAGCGACGGCATTATGAAATGGATATTAATATGTCTTGCTGATTGTGAGAATCAAAAAACAGGGCATTGCTTTCCATCAATAGATTATCTTGTTAAAACTTCTGGTGTATCACGATCAACAATTCATGTTAAGTTAAAGAAGCTTGAAGACATGAAACTTATACAGCGACATGCTAATCGTGGTCGATCTAATCACTACAGTTTTTTATACGACCTTAAAGTTATACGCAAAGAACCTGTCCGACAGCTGGACACCCCTGTCCGAGAGATGGACACTAACCTAGAAGTAACCAAGAATAAAGACGTCGACAAGAGCCAGCTTGTAAGTGTGTTCGATACTTGGAATCCTTCAGAAGATCAAAAACAAATCATAGATAATGAACTACCACATTTAGGAGGTATAGATCACAATGCAGAAATTAAAAAATATAAACGTTATTGGAAAGATAAAGGCGTCGTCCACTCACCCTTTGCCTGTTACCAAAGTTGGTGTCGAAGAATCCAAGGCGTTAACATTGCTAACAAATCAAGAGAAGAACTCAGCAAGTGTAGTATTAGCAAAACAAAAACCAAATCAAACAGAGGAAAGACTTCTCTCGCAAGTGCGTTCGGACTTAGCTTATCAGATTGAAATAGATGTTATGCATAACAAAGATTTTAGTAAAGGATTTGTACGATACAATCTATTAAACCCTACAAAAGAAAACTTACTTGTAGCTTTAAAGACTGTTGAACAATCAATGGTTCCATTGCCTGATGATAAAATGCGTGAGAATTTATTTATTATGTACAACCTTCAACAAAGACCTAATGTTACACAGGAAGACCTAGAATCAAAAATAAAAGTAACATTAAGTATGTGTAAAGAAATACCAGCTGATCTTTTTATTTATCAGATTGGAAAACTAGCACGGCATAATTCTTTCTGGCCGACGTATGCTGAAATTTATGCACCTATAGAACGTGACATAGAAGTGCGTAAAAACTTGCATGAATTACTGCATTTACGCACCATAACACTTGATTAACTGCATAAAATAGTGCATAAATAAACTATAACCAAGGAGATAAGTATGAATAGAAAAGGTTTTATTGGTGGTTCAGACGTTGTCAAAATCATGGATAAAAATAAATGGTATGAGTTATGGGAAGTTAAGACAGGAAGAAAAGAATCTGAAGATTTATCTGACAGTATTCCTGTTCAAATAGGAATTGAAACAGAATCATTAAATCTTAAATTGTTTCAAAATAATGTTTTACATCCTGATACTTCTGAAACAGAGTACCAATCAACGTATGGAATTAAATACAGTAGTTTTGTTCCTTTAAAATGCACAGCTGATTGTGCTGTCTTTGATGATAATGGATATCTTTATATTGTTGAAGCCAAGCATACCTATGATAGAAATACTATGCGTAATGTTACTGAAACCTACATGCCACAAGTGCAAACATACATGCATGTGTTCGGTGTTGAGTATTGTTATTTGTCTGTATTGTTTGGTAACAATAGGCATGAAGCTGTTAAAATTAATTACAGTCCAAACTATTTCAAAGAAATTATGCGATCGGTTGTTGAGTTTTGGACATATGTTCATAACAATATTCCACCACAAAAAACCAGCGAACCTTTAAAAGTTGTAGCAACTGATGACATTCTTATCGATGATAAGATTGCCGTCGACAAATCTTCTAATAATGAATTTATGAACTCAGTACATACTTATCTTGATAAGAAAGAGGATGCTGATCTGTTTGATACAGCTAAGAAAACATTACTGTCTCATGTTACAGACGACATTCACACTGCTTATTGTGATAAACTAGAAATTACTCGCTCTAAAACAGGACGGCGATCTATAAAAGTCCTCAATAAAAAAGAGAATGTAGCGTAACTACACTCTCTTAATGATAACCAAGGAGTTGACCATCATGTCAAAAAATAACACAGTAACAAAAATAAAACAAGCACCAGGAAAACCACATCCAAAAGATTTACCTGAAGCTTTCTTAGCTTTTCAACGTATGGGTATTAAAGCTTTAAAAAAGAAAAACAACCCTCATTTTAAAAATGATTACGCTGATCTGGAAGAAGTATTAAGTGCATGTTCACAAGCAAATCAATTTAATATTATACATTATTTCAAATCATCTATCACAGAAGGTGGCACTCTTATCATTGAAGCTGTTATGGAATTTGTACCAACAAAAGAACGTTGGACAATATCTATACCTTGTTATTGTGCTGATAGAAACAACCCTCAAAAACTTGGATCAGCAATTACTTACGCCAAGCGATACTCCTTATCAACCTTATTTGCTCTCTCATCAGCAGATGACGACGGCAACCAAGGTTCACAACGTCCAGACAAACCATCAACAGAAAAAATTAAAGTTGAAAATGTTATGGACACAACAACAAACGAAGAGGACCCATTCTAATGGAAGACAATACTTACGATAACACCGATAGTGGTGTACTATGGCAACCTCATGCTGGCACAAATGTTAAAGCATTAGGAACTATTAACAATAAAGGCGTTGAATCTGATGCTTTAATGTTAGAACAAAAAACAAAAGATGGTGAAATATACAATACTATTTGGTTAAAGATGTCTAACTTTTATATCAATGATATAACAGACAATCCAAATCAACCAAAATATGGAACCAATAAATTTGGTGAACGACGTTTAGCTGGATGGGTTAATAAAAAAGCTGATGGCACTCCTTATATAAAACTTGCAGTATCAGACCGAACAGAATCAAACATCGTAGGAATGAATGGAGAAAAGCAAGAAGATAATACAGCTGAACCATTACCTAAACAAACTAATTATGATGGATCAGATAATGACGTACCATTCTAAATTAAACGATGCATCTAAAAGCTATGTCGAAATGTTAGATTTAACATCTTATGCTAGTCTTGCTAAAAGATTAGACGACATGGCTGGTCCATTAGATAAAAATAAAATAACGTCTGACGCTATTAAAAGACTTATAAAAAAACATTGTATTGAAACTATAACAATATCAGGCGTTAAATTTTTATCACGTTATAATGTTGATTTATTATTGGAGAAACAAACAAGGAAAAATAAATGACAAAATATTCAGAAGATTTTAAAAAACAAGTTAAAGCATTTCATCAAAAAGGAATGTTATTAAAACGATACAAACATGATAAAATACACACTACAGAAGATGTTGCTAAGAAATTTGGACTTACTGTAGATCAAACAAAAAACATTCTGTATCAAAAGAAACCAAACAATGCTCCAAGACAACAATCGCAATGGCATAAACCATCATGGACTTTACCAAAACATGTACCAAAGAAGAAACGTCTATCTGAGAATTGGGCGAAAGGTCAGTTTGTTGACGATCCAAGAGCCGAAGAGTATGATAAATATGGTCGTATATCTTTTAATAATACAATAGCTGTACTAACACGAAATGTTTTAGATGAGATGTCTGATTATGATGGTCAAAAAAAATATCCACATACATCAAGTGGAAATAAAAAACGTCTTGTTCCTGATAATAAACTTGTTCGTAATAGGCCTGTTAATAGAGTTGATCGTTTAATGTATTTCCAAATGGTAGGATCAGATAAAAATGGCTAACTCTGGAATAGAATGGATTGATACTTTATTTGATTGGTGTGTCCATGCTTTGTTTTGGTTCGCCTTTCTTATAGGTATATCATACGAAGAGATCAACGTGTATCTTTTTGTATTCATGATGCCAATTATTATTATTATATCTTTTGGTTTTAATATTTATTTTTACAGGAGAATTAAACGTGAAAGCAAATGACATACTTCAAAAAGCTAAAGATGCGATTGATGATCGTGGTCCTAACTATGGACATCCAAGAGAACATTTCTTACGCATATCAAAGTTATGGTCAACTATATTAGGCGTCGACATCAGCGTTGAAGAAGTTGGAATGATGATGATGGGTGTAAAGATGGCTAGGATTATGGAAAATCCAAAACATTTAGATAACTGGATTGATATTGCTGGGTATGCTGGTGTAACAGGTCAGGCAATTATCGAAGATCAGATAGTTACTTGTAAACACAACAAGCCCTTTCCAAAAAGACGGAATGTTTAGTTAAACGTGTCCATATAAAGACCCTCAGAGGGGTAGAAACTATAGTCTATGTATGATTGTGACCTAGTTATTCCTCTGCTTTCTTAGGAATGCAGTAAGCCTTGATAAACACCTTATCGCCAGCGACACGCTGATGGGTGTTCTGTTTACGTATCTTGGATGAAAATTCAAGGCACAAATCCAAATCATTGAAGTAAATCTCCTCTGTTATCTCAGTGCCTTGCAGTAAAACTACTAATACCCATATAAGTTTCAGCTGTGATTGCCTAAAAGAATATTTTGTAACTTAGGACCACGAGATTTTATTTGATCCCACCATTTAGAATCTTCCATTTGGATAGAAGCTTCGTTAATATCAATAGGATCGGATTCAATTGCTTGCCAAAACTTTACAAACTTTGAAAAACGATTCCATCCCATATTGAACTGCATTGATAAAACAACAATCTGCACATTATCAGGTAACTGTCTCCAATGTGGTTTATGTTTATCTAATTCTTGTGAATGTTTTTCTAAGTCTCTACTAAGAATAAACTCAGCAGTTTCCTGGTCGATGCCTTCTTCCAAGTTATGACCATAACCTATTGTCCAAACACCTACTGTATCTTTATACATCTTTAACTCACAGCCTTCGTCTTCTTTAATGACATCAACAAGGTTCATCATTTGGCAACCCCTTTTGTTTTCTCAAACGATCTTAAACCTCCAATACCAAGCATACCCATTAAAACAGGAAGCATAACACTTGTATCGGCTTGGGGAATGACGACGCCAAACGGCGACATCAAAGGCGAAATAAGAAAGTTCACCATAAAACCAGCAACACAGCACCATCCAGTTGCTGGACGCCAACTTGACTGAAACCAGTTTCCTTTTGCTTCTTCTCTGTTAACAGATATTTGAGCCAAGGCTAATTCTTGTGCATGTTTGTCGCCAAGAGTAGCAATCTCGTGAGCAAGCTTTGCTTTCTGATCTTTATCTTCTACAAACTTGTCAAGCAATCCTGTAACAGGACCAACTAAAGCTGATACAATACTCATTTTAATATTAATCCCAATAATAAAACGATAGTTGCACCACCACTACCTAATACCAAATGTTCAAGTCTTCTTATACGCATAATAGTTTCCTTCCATCTCTCTTCACAAACGGCTTCATGAGTATCAAGTCTTGCTGATGCTGATTTCATCTACGCATTCTCCAATGCTTCTACTCTTTTAATTAAATCTGCATTTGATGTTTCTAATGTTTCAATTCTTGTCATAGCTTCTTGAAGTGCTTTTGCACTTTTCCAAAATAAAATACTGTCTTTAAAAACTTTTACTTGTTCTTTAACCTCTTTAACATCCCCAATCTGTTTATTTTCTGGTATTTCATCACCATCTTTATATAAAGTTCCAAAAACAGAATTTAATTTTATTTCCTCTGCCAGAGGGTCACGATTTTGAACTAGTTTTGGAGTTACAGATTCTGCTTCTTGTGCGACAACACCAATTAAAGTTTTTGCTTTGTCTGCACCATATTGAGCAATGTCATCTTTCTTTTTAAAGTTTCTAAATTTAATATTTTTTATATCATCCCATTGAGAGTTAGCATCAGTAATATTTGATTTTAATCTTTCATCAGAAGATATTGATGTAAAAGTTCCATCGTGATTTTTCATATCCCCATCTGCATAAATCATAGCACGAACAGCACTTGAATCTTCACACATTATAAATGTTCTAGTATTGTCATCTGTTGCAGCAGCAGTAGTTTTTAAATTTAAAACATAGGGTGAAGAACTACTTGCATTATTTATTACTGCTATGTGGTCACCACCTGCACTTAAAGAAACATGAAATCCAACTGAAGGGTCACCACCAATGCCAACTCTGTCATTTCCTGCATCAACTTTAAAAAGGTTAGCATTATTATCCCCCTCAACTCTAAAGTTAGCATCAATACCTTCTTGGTTAAAGACTGTTTCAGTTGGAGAAACCCCAATTCTATTCCTAGATGTACCAGCAGTCATAGTCCGTAAAATCCACTCACCATCTTCTGAGCCATCAGAAACATCTGTTGACCAAGTATCTATAGTTGCAAAGTCTACGTCTTGAGAGTTATCATTTCTTCCTCTAAAAGTAA
>VTLG01015034.1_pt1 | contig 18070 bp, 35 predicted proteins | sample 4694571 | NCBI WGS metagenome assembly VTLG01 (sample SAMN12604809, study PRJNA352737) | marine metagenome | biome: ENVO:00000447; feature: ENVO:00000209|ENVO:00000569|ENVO:01000036; material: ENVO:00002151; isolation source: viral sequences binned using virsorter ... | reverse complement strand
CTGTGCATCAGAATAAGCTTTGACTCCTCTCATGCCTGCTTTACCTGTAGCAGTTCCATAAAATTCCCAATCTCCTAGTTTGCCTACCACATTCCTGCCAGAAGAGTCTGCTCTTTTTAAAGCGTGAAGTCTTTCCACAGGATTAATGGCAATCCATTGCACGCCATCGTCTGCAGCCGTCTTGGCCATATGCTTAATAAGATGATCACCCCATACATCTCTTTCTAAAAAAGGTAAAAAAGGAACGTCGTCGTCACCATACTTACTCGCTTTACTCTGTAGATTAGAGGCGTTTAAAGTATTTTTTCTTAATTCCTGAAATTTTTGTGAAAGCTTCCAATATTCTGCTTTGTCTGCATTGGACATTCGAATACCTTTATCCGAAATAATTTTCATCTGTCCAAGTAGGGCGTTCATAGCATGATTAGCCTGAGCATATTCCTGTTCGGTATTAAAAGGATTGGTTCTAACTCCTCCATCAGCCATTTTTTTTAAAGCAGCTTGTTGAATGTCAGACTGCCCTTCGTGAACAACATAAGCTTTATGTCGCCCTGTTGCTCCACCTGCTTCTGGTCCACCTGCAACCGCTCGTCTACCATAACGTACGTGATAAACTTGATTCTCAAAAGCTACATCTCCAATTTTTTCAAAGTGACTTCCTCCTCCTGCATCGCCTGGTTTAACATTTCGTCCATAAGGAATTACTTTTGGATAATAAACCACATCTTCAATATATTTTTCATCACCCAGAACTTTATAAGTTTCGTGATCCCCGTATCGTGGAGATTGATTCATCGTTTTTTCCCGACCGAGTTTTCTTAAAAGATTAGTATGATGAGATCTAGCTTCGGCTAGTTTAGTAAGATCCAAACCAATCTTATGCTCTTCAGCCAATCCTTTAGCCAATTTTTCTAAATTTTTTATTTTACCTTCGAAAGGCTTGATCGCTTCAATCATACTCTCTATCGGAGCATTCTTGTTGAAATGATACTGATTTATTTTACTCATCACCTCTCCGAGTTCGTTTCTGATAGTAGTAAGCTCTCCTCCATAACCAGCAAGAGTAGAAGTTCCAGAAGGAACAACAGTGCCTGTGTAAGTTTTAACACTTGCTTCGGCATCATCAATAAATTTAGTTAGATCTCTAGTCAGCACCCGAGATTCTTCCACCATCGGAGTTACATATTCAAAACGTTTTACCTTTAAATTAACCGCAGGCGATTTATTAACCATGTTAAGTAAATCTAGTTTACTGACTTTGAGTCCTGAATCTCGCGCCGTGGTTAAAAATCCTCCTACGACTTTCTCCCCATCAAATCGAAGGATGTTGGCATCTTCGAGTTCAGCTTTGCTGATATTCATTCTGACTTTTTGAAAGCCTGCTTGTCCGCTTCTAAATTTAGCCAAACGATTGAAATTAGAAAATTCTTTGATCCAGATCCTCGCATCTAACGGTTTATAAGCCGGATGCTGAGCGATGTAATCGTATAAGGATGAGCCAAATCGTCCTTGATTAGAACCTTGAGTTAAGGGTGCAGTTTTTGCTTTCGTTGCAACCAGATCCATAGCGCCTTTAATGTCTTCAAATTTTCTTTGAGGATGAGGTCGAGAAATCAGTTCCAACGATTGTGACGTTGGGGTTTTAGCTATCTTAGTGACTTCTGTTACTTTATCAACCACCTGAGGCGTGATCCGTGCTTCGGGAGGCGGTGGTGGTTGTTTCTTAGCAACCTTTTCTAAAATCTTGAGACCTGGAATTCTTTTTCTGGCCAAATAGGCAAGAGCCCCGATCCCCGCTCCAGTGATCGCGAGTCCAGGAACTGCGGATGGTTTTTCGTAGGGTTCGTATTTCTCTGCCATTATAATAAACTCCTGTCTACGTTTTTACTAATAGTCACTTCGCCACCTTCTGTAGCTTTTTTAATTTTTTTCTTTTTAAAATGTTTTTTCTTAGTTAAAAGTTTAATACTTTTTTTAATGGCTTTAGGATCTTGAGACATATGAATGCCTCCATACATACGCTCCATCTCACTTCTCCAACTTTCTCGCCCGTGAGGCCAACGCTGAAATCTAGGATTTTTTAAAGCAATCCCTAGCATAGGGGAATGAAGTTTGGCTTCGAGTCCTCTTGGTCCAAAATAACTTCCGACTTGTGTAGTTTGCTCACGTCCTCCTAAAGTTCGGAGTTTAGGTTTTTGTTTGAATTTAAATTTTGCTTCTGTTTTTTTTCCTCTAACTCTTGGAGTTGTCTTTTGCGATTTAAATTGATTTCTCCAAGTATACTTTTTACGTTTAGCTAATCGAATAGCTGCTCTAATGGCTTTAGCTTTTATACTCATAATAAATCCTTATCGACGTTTTTACCAAAGACGATTTCTCCTCCTTCGCTTCTGTTAAGAACTTGTCCTTTAGGATTTACTTTAAGTTTATATTTTTTAATTAATTCTTGTTTAGCTGAAGTATAAGCGGAATTTCTACTTAATCCCGCTGCTTGATTCTCATTAACTAATTTTTCAAATATCTTTTGGGCACGTTTTCCTACTCTTGCCTTTTTAAAAGCAAGATTTAAAACTGGGGTTAAAAGTCTCCAAACAGCCATTTTATTTCCTAATAATAAACAAATTTTCTTCTATCTTGATATTTCTGCTCTTCTTCCCAATCAGAATAAGTAGGTACAAAATATCCTTGCCGATATCTTAACACAGCCTGGGTCATTGTATCTACATAGTCATCATTCTCTCCGTGAGGAAAAGCAGCACATTCTTCTATGACTTCTTGGGCAAATTTTTCTTCTTTAGGATACCAGACCTGTCCTGATTCAAAAACAGGAGCAACCGCATTAACTCGTGAATGTTTATCCTTGCCTTTGGAAGGAATAAAATCAACAACGGGAATTCCCATACGCCTGAATTCTTGAGCGAGTGGAACGCCTGTGGCTTTGGATTCAATAATAACTGATTCGGGTTCCCAATATTTATATTGATCTAGAGCTACAATTTTGAGTTCAGGAAAATCAAATTTTCCTCGAACGGCATCCAACAGAATAATGGCGTCCCCCATATCTTCATAAGGTTGAAATATTCCCCAAGTTGTAATAGCGGAATAGTCGGCTGTTTCTTTTTTAGAATAAGCCGTATCATAACTCTGCATAACATGTTTAAGTTTAGGAATTTTACCTTCCCATTTTTGCCACCATTCTCTTTTGATAATGGCTCCTTCTTCTGAAGTTGGATCCTGCATATATTGAGCAGACCAGTTTCGAACAGGAAGGGAAGCTTTAACTTTTTCTAATTCTTCTAGATCCCAATATTCAGGCCAGACTGGATTCCCTGATTCGAGAACCGCGGGAAAAGATATTTGTTTCCATGTATCAGCTTTAGGTTCGGTTTGAGCTTTAAGTAAACGACCTGTTAGATCATTTTGAGCCCAACGAGTCATAACTAAAACAATCGAGCCACCAGGTTGCAAACGTTGTCGAGGTCCTGATGTATACCACTCATAAGCACGATCCATGGCTCCCTCGGAGTACGAGTCTTGCTCTGTGTGGGGATCATCAATAATCATGAGATCCGCGCCACGTCCAGTGATCGCTCCTCCTACACCAGCAGCGAAATATTCGCCACCATGATTTGTTTCCCACTTCCCTTTAGCCTTGGCGTCTTCTCGTAGTCTAACATCTCCAAAGATCTGTGCATACTCTGGAGAAGCTAATAAATTTCTAACTTTACTTCCAAATCGTGTTGCGAGTTCTGTGTTATGAGATATTTGCATGAGTTTCATTTTAGGGTTACGTCCTATCAACCAAGCAGGAAAATGAATTGAAGCAAACTCAGATTTAGTGTGTCGAGGAGGCATATTAACAATAAGCCTTCCTTTTCTTTCATGAGAAATCTTAGTAAATTCATTAGCAATAATTTGATGATGTCCCCATTCTGAAGAATTTTTTGCCTGACGATAGATAAACTCTGGCCATACTTCCTTCACAAAGTACATAAAGTTATCTTGGCATAGCTTAATGTGTTCAATCCAAGTCTTTTCAACTTTGTTTCTTAATTGATCAACGGTTAATAAGTCAGTGTTCATAAGGTTAAAATTTTCCAAAATTTTTTTAAAAGGAGTCCCATATCGTTTAGACCCATTATACGTGTCTCAATCTCAGTTTAAAGATCGCCGATCGCTATGCAACCAAAAGTTGAACGCGACACCACATCTAGCGGGTCGAATCTTATGTTGTACTAGATGTTGGTACCTCTATCAAGCTATTCAGGCGTGAGCTGCCAGGTAACCAGCCTTCGCTTCGAAGGTTATAAAGTAATTAGTTGTTGGTAATGCTAGGTTATTTAATGGAACACACGAGCTGCGGGGCTGATGGTGGTGGTGGTGGGGGTGGTGTTTATGGTTAAAGATTAAGCACAACCAACGTTATGCAACGTGCAACGTGGCGAGTATTACTCGCCACGTTATTGTTAGTTATTATTCTTGTATGATTTGTTTAATAACAGGTTTAAGATTAGTTATAATCTTTTCTTTTAACTGTTCAACCACAGGATCATTAGGATATTCTAAAAGAATTTCCTCAACTGCACTCTCAACCATTTTGTATAAGATTTGATAGTTGATTTTCTTTTCAACTATTGGTCTATTGGTTGGTCGTTCAACTTGATTACCTTGTGTGGTAGTCAGTTCAGTTCCAAGTAGTGTGATTAAATTATTTCTTGGCATTATCAACTACCTTAAAACTAACTTTGATTTCTGTACTTTCACTATCAGTAAGATATTGAGCATACAGTTTAGGATTATTCTCTTTGAATTTAGCAACATCAAATCTCTTTGATTGCCTATTTATTCTTTGAGCATAACCCTCATAACCATTATCCATACCAACTAAAACAATCGCATTTTGTTTTTGAAAGTAAGGTAATATTTCCTCTTTAATCAAACTACTTTGTTTAGTTAAAGATTTAATATTATCTTTGATTATTCCATAGTTAAGAATAGTGGTCTTCGCTTTTTTGTCTATTCTTAATTTAGGAATTTGTTTTGTCTTTGACATAACTTCTCCTTTTTATTAATTGTTAAGACAAAGAGATATTAATCATACTCCCATTATAATATCAAGAAAAAAGATTTATTATTTTACCAGACACTCCCACAGGGTTGTCGGTGTAGTTTAATTTAAAACACACAAACCACGTTGCACGTGGAACGTGCAACGTAGCGTTATAACATTAGCAAATCTGAAAGCCACCACACTCACGAAGAAAACAAATAAACTCTTTTACATTTGCCTCACGGAAAGGATAGTTCGCACTGTAATTATGTTGTTTCTGCAGGGCGTTCCATTTACTATAGATGTCAGCAGGATAGTCACGAGGGACAACTTTGGCGTCGCCTGTTTCTTTCTTGGCTTGTTCACCCAACTCGTCTTGCTTTTTCTCTAGTCCTTTGTTCCACGCCTCTGCCACTTCCATTTCTCTTTTGTTCACCTCTTCACGCTCTGCTGCCGTGCCGTCGTCCACCATTTTTTGTAGCGTGTCAGCAATCGTGACTGCCTCGTGTTCCGAGAATTCAAAGCCACTATTATCGTGAAGCCTTTCTTTTTGCTCTTGTGTTAGCCAATCGCACTTCTCACTGATGAAGTTCGCGAGAGGTCTCCACCACCATACATTGTTGCGAAAGTACACGCCTGGATTTTTGTCTTCGTAGGCTTGTTGTTGTTTGAAATACTTACGCACGACCTCGTCACTTGCTCCGTTGTGCAAGTCCTTTGGTCTTTCTGGGGGTGTAGTGTCTTCCTTTATCTTTGGATTTACTCCGTATATGTCCATACCCATATGTGTTTCTCCTTTTATATCCCATCTTAATATGATGGCAAATAGATTGCAAGAATTAAATTTCCAGGCTCTGACGGAAGCCCAGTGCTATCCCAGACCGGATCCTGCCGGTTTAAAGCTCAAGCCCCACCGAGGCGTAGAACGCGCATCCGAGGCGAGAGTCAGGGCACACGGCTGAACCATTCGGCTGCTACGACAATAGCGATCGTCGTGGAGCGTGGATAGCAGCATGCGAGATAAGTTAAAAGAAGACCCAGCCCCCATATCAATGGCGCCTCGCGTGGATACTGGCGGGATGTTGCTGACCTTCGAAGTCGACATGCAAAATATTCTTCTCGTGCCGTTTACACCAGGCCTGAAACCCTAGCTTCGTCCATCCGATTTCGATGGCTGCGTGATCACGCGGCGACTTCCCTGCAGGGAGCTCCTTCAGGCACATTCCGCAATGTAAATACATTTGGATCTTGTTCGTAACGGGAATCTTTCTTTTCCTTTTCATGTGTTTCTCCTATTATTAATTAGAAGCCAGCCCTAACTATATTATTTAACTGGGCCTCACGGGCTGGCCTCATCAAGCTTCAGTCTCCCTCCACTCGACATCTTCCATATAAGACCAGATGGGATAGAAGTCAAGCCCAAAATTCACGATCCAGCAGGAAGCTCTGATGCCAGGCCCCAGACTCCTCCTGAAGGTTTAATGTTTAACGCCAGGTCGAAAGCCCAACGTGGAACGTAGAACGAGGCGTGAGTAATGAAAGGAAAAGTTATGCCCACGCCCCACGAATCTTATACTTCAGGAAAGCACCGGTGTCCAGAAGACTGGCGTGGCATGGCCCTGGGCCCAGCTCATTCATGTTAACAAGACGTAGCAACGTAGAACGTGGAACGTGGAACGTAGAAACCAGAAGCCCACTGGGATCCAGTCTCCGGCTTCAGGAGCCGGTTCTGCAGGCGTTTAATAGTTTAACGAGACCCGAGGCATCGTCCGAGAACCGAGAAACGAGAACCACGGTTCCCGACCCTTTAACCCTGAGAAGTTTAAGGCCTCGTTGCTTGACCCCCGAGGCCAAGATAAATGCTTTTCCACCATGCTTTTGATATTCAATATGCCAATTGATTTGCCATTTAGATATACCATAATTCTTGAGATCATTTGATTTAAGTTCAAGCCAGAAAGATTTACCTTTCATCACACAATGGACATCGGGAATTCCATTAATTGTATTAGATTCTACGCGGAAAATATGTGCATTAAGATTTAAATTTTTGATTCGCTTCCAGAGCTTTGATTCTCTCTTTAGAGCCATTCTAATCTAGGTCAAGATTCCAGTGCGAGCCAGCATCCTTGACCTCAACTGTTGCAATCGTATCGTTGTGTTGGCTACCATGTGCGACGAGAACAATTCTACTAATTTTAAATCCATATTTCTTACCAATTCCATTTGTATTCCAACCAAAAGATATTACTTTGCCCCCTGGTTCCATTATTCTACCATATTCTTTTTTGCATACTCCCCAATAACTACTATTCATAGGATAAGTAAAACTCAATCCATTATTATGATACATTTCTTTAAGCTGCCTTTGAGAATAAGGAGGATCAAATACACTATACCTGACTGATTTAGTCGGGATTGTCTTAAGATACTCAATAGCATCTTGCGTAAAAGGATAAGGAAAGGGATCAATATATTTATCCCCTAGTTCTTTTTTAATCAGTTCTTTAAAAGGTTTTATAGTAAACGTTCGATGACTTGGCATGCACCAATGTCTTTCAATCTTCATGCTCAGCTTTCAATATGGCTCTACCTATTTCTTCTGCGATTTGCGGGATGATAGAATTTCCCAATCCTTTAAGTCGGTGTACCCTGCCTTGTACCCCATTAGCCACTCGACCCACGTTGGGTTCAAAGCTCCACCAACTACTTCCCCCAGATTGCTCTTGCCTCGGTCTGTTTTGCTGTCCTTGTACATAAACTCTCTTGGTGTTGGCCATAATCTTTTTTCTCTCACTTGATCGTGTAACCGAATCTGAATCGGCTGACCGCTTGGTCTTTTGAGATGTCCCTGATCCAATGCTTTCTTTATTCCTGGAAGATTGCTGCCCCCTGATAGTGCGTCTGGAGTTCTCCATAATCTCACGGTTGTTGGATCTACCTGTTCCCTCAGATTTCCAGGTCTTGTCCTTCCCTTGCGTGTTGTTGTTGCTTGTCGTCGAAGTGCTTCGGGACTGCGTTGCGGAAGGTGATCCATTGTGTTCGGAGTAGCCCACAATCCAGACCCTGTCTCTGCGGTGCGGGGCACCGACACCTGCAGCTGGAATAATAAACGTTTGAATTTCGTAGCCTTGACTTTCCAAATCAGTACCACACATTTCGAAGACCACGCCGTCTTGGATGTTAATAATGCCTCTGACATTTTCTGCAATAATCCAGCGGGGCTTAAATTCTTTGATGATTCTAAACATCTCAGGCCAGAGGTAGCGATTGTCCCCTGATCCTTTTTGTCGGCCAGCCACGCTAAACGGCTGGCACGGGAATCCTCCAGTAATAACTCTAGGTAATTCGAGGCCATCTTGTTTATATTGTTGTCGGGTGATTTCTCTGACATCGTGGTATATTTTAATATCCTTCCAATGCTTCTTTAAAACTAATCTACAGTAGGCATCAATCTCACAAAACGCAACTGTTTTAAAACCTACTCGTTCAAGACCAAGACTAAATCCACCAATTCCACTAAACAGATCTAATGTTTTTAACACAAGGCCTTCCCCTTTTTGCATGGGTAACTCTTGATCTGCGATAATGAGATGTCACAGGAACATCTACATTCCATCCTGCTTTACGCAATATATATTTACGCATTTTTTGTTGAACATAATCAGGGTTCCTTCCCGCCATTTCACAAACATTTCTAAAATGTCTCCCTCCTTTAAGAAAGAAAGAACACGCCTGATCACGTTCAATTCGAGTTGGTCCTCTAATAGCATCCAAAGCTGCCCGACTTAAAACAGACACCCATAGATCCTTTTCTGGAGAAACAACTCTCCATTCATTATCTTGTAAAGTTTTTTGTGTAAAAAGCATTACCCTTTATTTATAACTATCTTTTCTTTTTCTTTTTAGCTTTTTTCTTTTTCTTCTTAGCTTTTTTCTTTTTATTAGGCATATCTAAATCCTCCTTATAAATGTTGTACATTTCTTCTTTGAGCCAGTCAACCAACATTATTTGATCTTCTTAGTACTAATAATAATAGAATTTGGAATCAAGGTAGTATTCCCTAACTCTTCAACAGCTCCCTCTTCTTTCCCTTTAGAGAAATCACCAAAGATTCGAGTAATACCTTTGCTCTGAGATAAAAGATGTCCTTTTGTAACACACTCAGGAAGCTTAGCTTTCATTACATCTCGTACACCCTGCCATCCAGCTTCAGACACCACATCAAACCATCTCACTTCCACTAACGGATAGCGATCAATTTCTTTCTTGGCTTTTTTATTTATAAGTTTTCTTTTTACCATGCGTAGTCCTAACTGTTACTTCCCCCACAGCTGTCGTAACTAAATGAGAGTTATGTATCTCATTAAATACTGTGAAGAAATCTCCTGGTTTATTACTTGCCAGTAGTTGCTTCTGGCGTAACGTCAATGATGTTCTTCGCTTCACCAATTTTCTGTTCGAGCTCTGCAAGTCTCTTCTCAAGTGCTTCACGCGACATACCCTCCAATCCAAGGTGTTTTATTTCTCTTCTGTCTACATAGAAACCAGCCATTTGGCCTTTTCTAAATTCAGCATTAATGGCTGCAGTGAATTGGCTCTTACCTGCGGCACGCTCTCCATAATCTTCTAATTTTTTATAACTTCTTAGCTTGTCCTTTTCGTAGATCTGTAGTTCTTGCGATAATCTTTTCTCTAAATATCTGCACACATGTGGGTTTAGTCTTGGATTAGTTAAGCGACTAGCTGTTTCAACAGGGCCTTCTGCTTTCTTGGATTGATAGCCAGCTTGTTTAGCTGCATCAACTTTAGATATCTTCCCCCAGTTTTCCACAAGGATATCGACAAAGCTCCGTTGTTTCTGAGTTAGTTCTATAGTTGTTTTCAATAAGTTCTTCTTCCCCGCCATACCAGTCAATATACCTCTTTTCCCAGTTTCCTACTATACCCTCTTCCTGAAAAACAGAATAAATAAAAAAATATATGGAGAACAAAGAACGAAAATTCTATTATTTTCCTGAAAACTAGGAATTTTTCCTAGTAGATTCCTAGCTATTTTGCTTAAATAAGTGTTGGTATTAGTAGCTTTTCCTGGTTTCCTGGTTATTTCTCCTTACAAACTTATTTTTTAAAAAATTGTTTTGTAAGCAAGGGGTATAGTGGAGAGTTGGATTTTCAGGAATTACGTATATCTATATAATTATGAATACCATTCGCCCGCCCCCTGTGATACAGTAAAGATAAGATTATGAAGATAATCTTTTATTCATATGTAGACTCCCAAAGCTGGGAGACTAAGTTAATTCTTGCTTCCAGCTTTACCCCTTTTTTAATTCGGAGAAACATATGCCAGAAGATGAGGCCTCCATAACTGGAACGCTCTGGTTTTAAATCTGTTGTGATATAGTAAAATTACTAACTAAAGCACTCGTCGCATTAAACACAGCTACTCTAGCTAAGTCCAAAGCTTTTCGAACCGGAGCTCTTTCTTCTTTAGTAGGTAATTTTTTGAGTTCTAAATATTTTTTGTAATACTTAATCCATTTAACTTGGCGATCATTAAAAGTTACATCTCCGTTTTTCACAGCTTTCATGTACCGATTTCTTACTTCTTCAGGATCCCATCCTGACCACCAACAAATAGTTTGAAAGTCTTTACTATCCTGAGCGATCCATTCGTGAGCTTCCATTTTATAGATACTAGACTTACGATCGGATTGAAGCAGCCTGGCATCCTCAAATGCATTTAGTAAGACATGACGCCACAAGCGTTGAGTAGCTGATGCATGGTTTTGAGCCACAATATCTTGGGAGATATTAATGCCCATAAGTTTTAACAAGTCGGGTGAATAAGTCACGGTAATGTTGAGAGACCTCCTGTGGTAAATCTAATTGAGAGGTGAGCTCACATTGTTTTTGTATATCATTAATAAAATGATATATTTGTGCACCAGACCAGTGTTCCTTCTTTGGGATAGAAACTAAATCACTTTCTTCGTAAAACATAATATCTTTATTATAATTTAACGTCTGCATCTTTGCTATCCTTCACCAGTTTAAGTTTAACGAGATTGTTCTTATATTGTTTAGGTTTATGAAGTTTATAAATGTAGGCTGCATCACCCATCATGGCAGGATCAAACTCATGACGATAGCCATAGCTTACCCCGTTGTGAAGGGAGAACATTACATTAGTAACTAGATTGTAGTCTTTTTGATTTAGAGAGCGCGCAAGAATGACGAGTGATTTTGTAAAATCAGTGATACCATCCGTCTTTTTTACCATCTATATAATCCTCACACCATTTCATTACACTAATTAAATTAAGATCGTGTATTCGTGGTCCGTGATTCGTGGTTCCTGATCCATGACAAAAGAGACACCGTCCTCGATTAGCACTTTGCGTTCCTTGAACAAAGCCTCTTCCGTTGCATTCTTTACAACAAGTTGTTAATTTCTCTTTAAACATTTTTAAATTCATTTGCAACCTTTTATTATCTCATTTTTAAATTTGCGTGTCGATACTCTAGACAAGTCATTTGTAAGAGTCCCCTTGTTTTTTTTATACCAACTCGTATCACGCCCATTGTTTTTACACCATTCGTAATGATTTTTAGCAATCAGCTCACTCTCTACCCGTCTGCCTCCCCATGAATTTGCTTTCAAGTTTTTTTACTTAAAGCATGGGGGCGCTTATAATTTTTCCATCTTAGATTAAAGGTATGAAGTCCGTTTTCAGTCAGGATTCTAAGTTCCCAGCCCCAGGGCTTTGCGGTTTCCCAATGTTTAATATAGGTAGGGAAGTCATGTAGACTGTCTCCTCTATGATCAATATCGTCCCACTGTTTCAGCGCTAGATCTTTTTGAGCTGCAGTTAAAGGGATCTGATTCGCTTCTTCTCTGCGATCCGCTTCACGATATTTATCTTCGTTGGCCACGCTGTTCCTTTCTTAATGCTGTAATTCTATGTTTAAGACCATCGATGGTGGTGTACATCCAGCCACAATCATGCGGTTCAATTTGTTTTTTAAACCAGGCAATCGTTTCTTTTAAAATTTTAATCTTTAAGGTATTTTTTCCCTTTATCATAAATATGTTTCTTGATGTCTTTATCCGTACTCATAATCGTCAGTACATCAACACCATTATAAGCCTTCACGTATGTATTTTGACTAATCGCTATACCACTACCACTTGCTAGTAAAGCAAACTCAGAACAACCTGTTAAGAGGATGAGTAAAGCCATGGTTATTAATTTTTTGTGGGGGTTCGCCATAAGATGAATTGCTCCTTGATCCATTTTAGACAAGATTCAAATTTATCTTCAGGATCCGAAACTTTAATGTTATTTCGTTCTATGCCATTGATCTTGAGTATAAGACTTTTCTCACCGTGATGGAAGACGACGCTGATCTCTTCTACATTAGGATCTCTTAACTTTCGTAAACGTTCTAGATCGGTAGAATGTAAACCATCTCCATGTGCATTGTTATCCATTAAGCCATCTCTTTAATTGTGCAACCATCAATTCTAAGGTGTTAATCATTTCCATAATTTTATTATCATCAATAACTTTGGTAGAAGTAAGAAGTTCTTCATATTCTTTTTTAGTAATAGTAACCAAATGTTCCCAGCTGCCTGAGGGTTTTCTTTCAGTATGATAAAGAGGAAGAATACGTTTAGTTAATTCTTCATACTCTTCAGCGGGTATAGTAATCGTTGGTTTTTTATTTGCCATTGAGTTTCTTTTTATAAACCTCTACAGATATGCCTTCTTTTTTGGCACGAAATTTAATGTAATCATCGACTAATTTAGAAATCATCCCTGCGGGTGCTCTAAATTTTTCTTTACACATTCCTTTCAAGAGTCGGTAGTCTTCAATCTTTACTGCCACGCTTTTCCATTTAGTTATGTCCATGTTTCTCCTTGTTATTAGTTAAATCGTTTATTTTATTTTCTAAGAGGGTAACGATTTTTTGAATGTCCCCCAGCTTACTTTTAATAAGATTCAACTTCTTAACAATCCTATTAGTTTGTAATTCTTTTAAATAGTAAGGTTGCTTAGCATATTCTCCAGCGCCAAAACTTGCTTTCCCAAAAGGTTTTTCAACTGTCATTTTAGGATTAGCCATTGTCTGCCTTTTTTATAATTTTTCCTACTTCGGTTTGATCGTATTGCTCTTGAAGTTTATCAATCTTATGTTGAATATTATTTTGTACTTCTTTCAATATTGTTATCTGCCCTATCAGTGAACCGTTGCGATAAGAATCAGTTGAAATTTTAGCAAACTCCATGACTGCAGCTCCAAAATTACTTGGAAGTTTTTTAGGTTGCTCTTTAGTTGTAACTGGTTTCCCTAATTGTTTATCCATCATTATTTTAAATTTATCCTCCATAGTTTAGAACCATTCTAATATAGTAAATCCCATTATAATATAAATTATACTACAAATAATAAGAAACAATGTAAAGCGAAATGTCATCCTGTCACTGTCCTTTTTCCTAGATCTTTTTCTAGGGTATCAATTTTATTTAAAAGATCGCTGATTCTTTTTTCCAATTCTTTAACCTCGTTCCGGTTCATTCCTTTTATAATACTCAGTTCGGTTTCTGCTTCTTCTGCTCTCTTCTTCATCAACTCTAAGGGAGTTCGATCTTTTCTCATCTCTCCAATAATGCAGGCTCCTCGTTTAGCTTCCTGCTTGAGTCGCAAGTCTTCTTGAATCACTGCTGCGTCTTTATAGGTAACGTTTAAGGTCTTCATAATACTAGAAATACCTTGTCCACTATCTTGGAGCTGGGCGATTATTTGTGCAAATTCTTCTTCAGTATAAGATGCCATAAGCTGCCCACGCCATTAAAGCTAAAGTGATTTTAGGAAACATAGCCATTAACAATAATATTAATAATAGAATTGTCCAATTGCTCATCCTACTTTCCTCCGTTTTTTTCTTGCTCTCTTCTTTCAGTTAACTCATCATAAACTAACTTAGTAGCTACCAGAGTGCTAAATGGTTGAAGAGTATGTCCTTCGCCATCTTTCACTTTTATCATTTTAATACCGTCCACATGCATATCAAAATCCAAAGAATCTTCTAATGGAGTTCCATGATAATCAGTTAAAGGTATGCTCGCTAATTGTTCATCAGCCTGGCTTATGATATTATTAAATAAGGAGCTCTTACTTTTAAGTTTCATATAGTCTTATATATGTGGGATATACTGTTAAGTCAACCAAATAATGAAGTATATTTTAATGATATGGGTGTGCTCATTCATTGAGGGGAATGGGTGTATGCCACCAGTAAAATACCCTATTTTATATGATAGTTGGTATGAATGCTCTCGTGCTGCGCATACTGAATCTATTAAGATTATGGCTAAAATGGGGTATAACAAAGTCAACCAATACCAGATTGGAATGAAATATAATTGTAAAGTTGTTGAAACCCTTTGAGTATTAAAGTAGGGTCTCCCTATGAGTTTTGCAGCCTTTATTTTATTGGGTAATTTTTGTTGGGCAGTAGAGACTGATGTTTTAGGAGTGAGGTGTGGAAACATCTATGAATACGAACAATCCACCCATACAAGCCGTCAGAGCTGTCTTGACAGAGCTGAGTACCTTGGTACCCAAATCCAGCTAAATCTTAAAAAAAAGGGGTCGTATGCCACTCAAATGAGCATATATTGTATCCCTACTGACAATTCTCGAGCTTATGAGGTGGTATGGAAATAGACTTGACATTGTATCCCAAGATGCCTTATTATTACTTATGAAGTACTATCGTATCAGAGTGATAGTACAAGGACGTCTCTATATTGAGACAATTAAGGCTAAAGACCTTGGCAGTGCCTTCGAAATTTTGGTTAAAAAGGCACGTGATGGTCTTTTAAAAGTAAAAGAAGATCAGGGCTTTTATCAACAGAAAAAAGTTCAGATCACTTACGAGGAGGTAACAGATGGCACTACAGGAACTGGTGCAAACGAAGTTAGACCTGGAGCACAAATGGGCGAAGAAAGCTTTGACATCACAACGTGAGGAAATGAAATGGATAGATATTAAAATTAAGGATGTTAAAAAGCTTGTGGATAATGAGATAAGCCAGGCTGAAAAATTTTCGATTGCAACATGAGTAAAGCATTAAAAAAAATAAAGAAGATCAAGGCTGAGCTAGATAAACTCGAAGCTAAAGAGGAAACTCTTTTCGAAGATCTAGAGGAAGCTATTGAAGATTTAGAAGAAGAATTAAATGAATAGATATTAGTGTTCGTAGTGATCTACGATACGCTGTAGCGTTTCTTTTTTTACAATACTAAAGGGTAGGAGAGTTTTGGCTAATTTATAAGCATCTCTAAAAGAACATCTCCATCTCCAATTATCAAAATTTTGTTTATGAGTAGCTTTGCGTATTCGTAAAGTTCCATAACCAGCTTTCTCGTTGAGCCATTCCATTACTCCCTTATGATTCATTTGAATTTCAACATGAATACTAGAACATTTATAAAAATTTCCGTTTGAGCATTTCTTCAGTCTTCTTCTACAATCTATCCATCCTTCTCCATCAACAATACCAGCAAAATAGCGAGCATCATTTTCAGTCATGGACTCCCTCTCGTTTTTTATTGCTTAACTGTACAGCTTTACCAAGTCTTTTACCTATCTGTTTATGTTCAGGTTCCAATCCTCCACCTAAAGCTCTCACTGTGATTAGATTAATAATCTCCATAATCTCATCGTGAGTTAATTTAACCGTGATTAACTTCTTCATTTTGCAGCTCCCCAGGATCCTCCGGTCTTAACATCTACAACAAAAGGAAGTTTAAATTCTATACAATTTTCCATTATCTTTTTGATATCTTGAATATCTTTCGTACTAAATTTATTAATATTAAAACATAGTTCATCATGGAGTTGCAGGATAGGGAGATAACCTGCTTGATAACAGGAGAGCATTGCTTGCTTTGTTTGATCAGCTGAAGATCCTTGGATTAAACGATTTAAAGCTTTATAGGTATAAGCTCTTTTAATATTTTCTCTTCCATATTTAGCTACTGCATTCTCAAATGTTTCTGCAGTATATAGCCCAAAATCTTTAGGCTCCCACATATCAAATCTACATTTTCTTCCTTTCTTGGTTCTAATTACTCCTTTATCACTAGCTGTTTGCATACATCTATCGGACAACATCTTAACAAAAGGAACCTTACGATTATATTTAGAGATAAGCAGTGTTGCTTCTTCTTTAGATACTCCTAAAGAAGTGGCTAATTTATTTTTGCCCATACCATACATTAAGCCTAGACCTATCGTTTTAGCCTGAACCCTCTCTATTCCTACTAGATCTGCTACAGTTTGGTGAAAATCTGTGCTGGCTTTTTGATAAGCATCTACGAGTTCAGTACTTCCTTCGTAGCCATCACCAATTGAGGCTGCATAATGAACCGTCATTCGTGGTTCTTGTTGCGAGTAATCAAAGGATCCCCAGTGGTGTCCTTGCTCAGGTACAAATAATGATCTGATTAATGGACCAAATTCTTTATTCCGAGCTGGTACTTGCTGCAGGTTGGGGTTGGACATACTTAATCTACCAGATACAGTTCCCCCGTTGTCTCCTCTTAATTGATTTATTTCTGCGTGGATTCTTCCCTTCACCTGGTACTTCATGATAGAAGATAAGAAGGTATTGTGAAATTTATTTATTTCTCTCGCCTTAACGATAAGCTTAGCAATTTTATGTTTACAATTAATCAACCAGTTTTGGGTAAATGACGGTTCATCAGATTTCGGAGTACGCGGATAATCTATCTTTAGCTTATCAAAAGCTTTGGCGATCTGGCGTGCTGCCCAAATGTCTGTGTCTAGTCCTGATTCTTTTTTTATTGCCAACAGTATTTCTTTTTCTTGGATCTGCATGTTTGTACGTAATTTTTCAGCTAGTTCCACTTGTACTCTTACCCCTCTTTGACGCATTGCAATCAATACTGGGAGTAAATTAGATTCTAATTCCCATACGGTTCCTAGACTTTGTTGCATAATTTCTTTTTTCAATTGTTGCCATAATAGGTACGTGAGTCGTGCATCTTGTTCCGCATAAAATCCGACATACTCAGCTGGTAATTTCCACATCTCTGCTTTGGGATCAACCCCATGCTCTTTAGCTGCAATGATCAAATCGGTTTCAGCTTTAATTTCGCCTAAGTAATCTTTAGATAAAGAGTTTAGAGAATAAGACCAACGATTTTCATTGACGATTGCTGCCGCAACCATCGTATCGACGATGGTGCCTTTCACTTTAATATCTTCTTGCTCTAACCATCCTATATCGTACTGGGCATTATGAAATATTTTTGTACAAGGTAAAGCACAAACAGCTTTCATATATTTTTTAACTTGTTGAGGAATCATATTGCCTCCCCCATAATGAGCAAAAGGATAGTAACCTTGCCATCCCTCTACAGCAACAGCAAAGCCAATAATGTTTCCATTTCCAGTAGCCCAGCCTGCTCCTTGTCCAGAACTAATACCTTCGTCTCGTGTTTCGAGATCGATAGCGATTTCTTTAGCTTGGGATAAATCTTTATATTCAGAAGGACACGACCAGATATGTTTTTTGAAATTCATCGATAGTTGCAGACTCATTTGTAGTCCCTATCAATAATCATATCAATATAATGTTTTGCTTTTTCCAGATCTTTAACCTCTCCTTTTGATGAATGCCGACAAATATATTTAATAGCATTTCCTTCAGCGAAGAGCAACTTATTCTCATTAATAAATTCACTCGGCTGAATTTTCATATCTTTGTAGTGGGTTCCCCCCACTTGTTTTTTATAAACGCTCATCAGTGTATTGTTTTTTTAGGATCCTTATAAGGTTTAACATCACTTTCTACAATAGCTTTTAACATTTCTTCATATTCTTTTGTGCTTAAAACAGTTTTATAGAGTCTCATGGCAATAGCTAAATAAGTGGCAGCTACCATTTGCATCGGATAATTTTCACCGTAAATCATAG
>VTLG01008068.1_pt1 | contig 18078 bp, 24 predicted proteins | sample 4694571 | NCBI WGS metagenome assembly VTLG01 (sample SAMN12604809, study PRJNA352737) | marine metagenome | biome: ENVO:00000447; feature: ENVO:00000209|ENVO:00000569|ENVO:01000036; material: ENVO:00002151; isolation source: viral sequences binned using virsorter ... | reverse complement strand
AGCTAAAAGTAACAACTGGTAATAAAATTAGATTTTCACCACACCAAATAGCCTTCCATGTGCGCCATCCTTTGAACACATTTATCATGGTCAAGCACCTCGCCTCTAGTGACGTGAAACTTTATGAGGGAAAAGTTATTGAGCAGCTTGTTGCTTGCGGCTTGAAGCTTGATGCTTGCCGCTTGGGGCTTGACGCTTGTTGTTCGTATCTTCAGTGGCTTGAGGCTTGACGCTTGAAGCTTGTTGCTTGCGCCTTTCCGCCCGAAGGGCCGCGTAGTATTTAGGGTGTTTGAATTCCATTTTAGTGTTTGCCGTATGATATATTTTTGATATCTTTATTCCAGCAATTTCTACAGCTTCCACAGTGACCCAGATCTAAATCTTTTTTTGTTTCTTTGGTCATTGTTTCAAACTCTTCCAGACTGTGAATAGTGCCGGCCTTATCAGTCCTGAAGGCTGCGCAATTGTCCGAGCTGTGAGCGCTGGTTACGGTTGAAGTATTGCTCCAGCCTCCAGCTGCTGCCTGGTTGATCATTGGCATGCTAAACCGGATAACCAGGTTATCTGGACATTCCGGCAGGAAGTGCTTTGTCCATGCCTCCCGCGTTGGCATCCAATGCTGTACCTGCGGCGTGAGCTTAGCGACTGAAAAGATCTTCATTAGGTGGTCCTCATCCTGCACGTCGCCTGAGTCATGCCATCTAAATTCTTTTGATTTTTTTGAATTAATTAGTAGTGCCATTGCTCCGGTCCAGAGCTCATGCTTGATGCTGGCCAGTCTCCTGTATTGTGCTTCTTGTACTACTTTAAATACGTAGCAGCCTTTCAGGGCATAACAGTTATAACAAACTGAGTCTTTAACCAGCCGGAGCTTGCTGCCTGTCTTGCATTCCTTGGCTGGCAGGCCATAAGCCCAGCCAGGCATCTTTGATGGTTTACTCAGGCCTCCAACCAGGTCCCATGCTTCACTTGTTTTCATCTTCAAATATCTCCTCTAATTGTTTTATAATTTCAGGGTCTTTTAACTTCTCCCAGTTGATTGCTTTATTTATATCGTCTTCAGGTTTCCAGCCGTCCGGCGGTGTGTTTTCTTTGTTTATTTTTTTGATTAGTTTATTTAGTTTCATAATCTTATAATATCCTATATTTATTTATTGTCAAGGCTTGTTGCTTGAAGCTTGCCGCTTGCTGCTTGGCCAGCCATCAGGGTTGCAGCTCGGCTTGCGGCTTGGCGCTTGCTGCTTGATGCTTTTAAAAAATTTCTCACAACTGGCCAGGTAGGCCCGCGGAAGCGTTGAGTGCTCCCGCAGGAAGTAATGCGTCAGGTCGTTGTGTTTAATTCTCTTCATCGTCTTCATCTTCGTTTGGTGTTTCAAATGCATAAAAGACATGATCTTTTTCAACTCTGTCTCTGATCCACATCACCGGACATTGGTCCAGCCAATCGTGAAATTCATCTGACATTGGACTTGCTTTCATAATTATTCCTTATATTTTTTAGATCTCTCTTGATCTTCTTTTACCAGTCTCAGGATCTCTTCTAGAGCGTCCGCTATTCTTTTTAATTGTTCACCTTGTCTTGATAGTTTTTCTTCCATTATTCCTCCTCATTATCTTTATGTTTGTCTGTATTCTCTGATGTAAAAAATACTATACTGTCATCATCAAAGCCCGTCAGGTCATCCACTTCATACGGCACTGGGCAGGTGCTTAACCATTTTACAAAGTCACTATATTTTTTCATTTATAATCCTCGCATCTTCTACGTTTACATTGTCCGCGTTAGCAGCCTCCTGAATTAAATCTTGAGTTACTTTAAGATTTAAATTTTGTATAATCTCCTCGGCTTCAGGGCCGTTAGGATCTTCTACATTGTTATATTCAACTGTAATGTTAACTTGCATTTTTTTCATACTTTCTCCTATTAGTTAAGTGCTGGGCCAGTGCATTGTTCCGTATACTTTCTGGCCATCAATCGAATCTTAAGCCCAGCACAAGTCTTATATAATCCTATATATATTTATTGTCAACCTATAATTCGTGACGCTGCCAAAAAAAATTTGCCAGCTTGCTGCTTGATACTATTGTTATTTTTTAAATTTTTTATTTTTTAGAATCATTCTAATCTGCCGCTTGCAGCTTGTCGCTTGCCGCTTGTAGCCGTTAGCTAAAAGCCATTCAACGTGAAGTTGTAATATATTAATTCCGTAACTTTCTAAATGTCTACTCATAATTTTTTTCTGATCCCAGGTCCATACTGACATATGGCTTATCCCGTAAAGGGCGCGATACCGTATAGACCAGGGATCAGCACCTTTGGGTGTTACCTATCTTGCGACAGTACCAAAGGTTGCCACTGATCACCCCCTTTATAGTTTTTAGAAGCGATAAAGGGATAATGAGGCTTCATAAATCTTATATAATCCTATTGACAAGATTTGTCAAGTAGTATATAAAAATAATATGCAAAAAATAAATAAACAGAAAGTAGGCAAAATGGCTAGAATAAGACTAAACCAAGAGTATCGTAATAAAACTGGAAATAGAATTAAAGCACATTTATTTCAAGAAGATACTCAAGAAAAAAGAAAGTATGATGAGTTAAAAGCAGAACAATATGACTTGAATGACAAAGCATGGGGCGTAGCAAAGACTATTGTTAGACGTCATTATACTGATGATGATGTAGAAAAAGCATATTACTTACAAAATAAATTTGAAAATGTAAGTACAATTGCAAAAGATAGTTGCTTTCATTTTCATTATCTAGGAACAAAAGAAACTAGAGATTATGATGATAACTTTAAAATTGAAAAAGACGTACCAATTGAAAAACATTTTGATTTTAGATTAACTGGGGACATTGATGTAAATAACAATTCCTCTCATTCAAGTGATCGTGAATATGGATATGCTTTATATAGAGATGAGATCAATGCTCAAGAAGATTGCAACGCAGATATTTTGATTGAACAAGAGGGCAAAGACCACAACCCACATAGAACAAAATACACTGACAACAACAATAAATTTCTTGGTGATGATGACAAAGGTTATGGCAAACAATGGAATGAAAAATATCAGTTAGATTTAATTGGCAGAGAGTATTGTAGAGATAGGTCAATTAAATGTAGTGAACAAGAATTTAATTATTTAATTTCTTGGAAGCAACAAAAAAGCGCTTTTGTCATGGCTCATTATAAATGGGTTAAATCTGTACTAGACCAAATGAGAGAAATTAAAATTGGTCTTAAAGGTTATAAATATCTTGATGAGGCAATTGAATTGGCCAATGAGTTAGGTGTTCAAATTACTGAAGCAGAAATAATTAGAACAAACTCAACTGGATTAACTATATTCAATCCTAAAAATCTAGCAGAACGTGTAAAAGCCATGAAAAATAAGCACGTATCAAAAGAAGATAAAATCAAGGCTAGGTTGTTATATGAGGCGCAACAAAAAAAAGAAAATAGTTTAAATTAACTATTGACAATATGGGATAATCTATGGTAGGATTATCCCATAATAAAAACCAATATAGAAAGTAGGAAATATGACGTTGAATGAAACAAATCTAAACAATATACCAAATGACTTTGTAATTACTTATTATGCGAATAAACATAGCGCATTTATAACTAGACGTGGCAGTTGGTTTAAACCAAATACAGACATAGTTGGTAAAGCCTTTGTATCAAAAAATGGTAAAGTCTGTTTTATCTACTGGGATAAAGACGCAAAGCCAGACGCAAGTGGCAACCAATGGAGAATGGCAACTGAATTAATGACAATTAAAGCAGAATAATTATGAGTAATTATAACTGGTGTCATGGCCCGAGATGTCATACTTATACGACACAAGACAGAGTAAGAGGAAACAAAGGCAATAAAGTTTTAAAGACTAGAAAAATTGTACATAATAATTGGAATGTAGGTTATTGGAATCAATATTTTTGTAGTCAAAGTTGTTTTCATGTTTTTATGAATACTCATTTAGACAGGGTCATTGCACTGGCGCCAAGACGTGAGCCTTTAGAAACACCGATAGAGGACCCAGAAAAAGTTGAACAAGAGGGGTGGAATGGACGTATTTTTTATAATACACAAATTACAAAAAAGAGTTGATTTTTATTTTATACTGGGATATAATGGGACATAATTTAATTAATAAAGGAGAATAACTATGACAAAACTTAATCTTACCAACGAAGATATTGGACAAAAAGTTTATGAAATAGAACAGGAAATAACTTTAGTTATTAAAACTCAAGTTATAGGTAAAGATCAAGATGACGCTTTTAATAAATGGTTAAATGAAACTTCAACGGCTAATATTGAAAATTATGATGTTAAAGATAATGGAACAGATGTTATTAATTCTTATTTTAAAGATTATTCTGGTGGCATAAGCACTAAAGAAATTGGCACAATTCAAAAAGTTTATGAAGATGAGGAAGATAGTGAATTAGAGGTTGCATAAATAAATTGACAATGATTGACAATGATTGACTTATCCTATATGATCCCAGATATGAAAACAAACACAAACAATAAAACAGAAGAGCGAAAAAATAGATTCAATGGTGAGTCTGTTATGCTAACAAAAGACGAGGCATTTATTCATGACCAAATATTTAAGAATGAATTACTCGCAACTATGGAAGACAAAATCAATGGCACAGGCTCTTCTAAATACTGGGCAGAAATGCGTAAAGGTTTAGATTGGTTTATGAAACACAATGCGAAAGCCTATATGGTTTTGTTAGATTAATAATAAACTGAAAGGGAAATCGTGGCGCTAACGCGCCACGATTGTATGCAGTACAAACATACGATTACAAGTTGTATGCAGTTAAGGCATCAACTACAGGTTGTATCGGATTCGAGCGAGCTCGCCGCCGCCCCCCCCCCCAACTTAAGTTAATAGAGGTACCAAAACCTTTTTTAATATTCAACTACAACGAGAATTGGATTTACCTTTTAAAAAAAGGGGTCCCAAAACTTACCCTTTATGCCTTGATTTCCATGGTTTTAGCTTGTAAAATCATTATGGGACCCAATATGCAAGTAGACTTAGAAAAAATTAAAAAATTACCCCCTGACGTACGAAAAGACTTCATGAAAATGGCTTTGAAGTTAAATGAAAAAAAGAAAATTTCTAAAGTCAATTCTGATTTTTTATCTTTTGCAAAACATATGTGGCCAGAATTCATTGAAGGTCGACATCATAAAATTATTGCAAAAAAATTTAACGAAATGGCAGAAGGCAAATTAAAAAGATTAATTGTTAATATGCCACCAAGACATACCAAGTCAGAGTTCGCTAGCTCCTTGCTGCCCGCTTGGATGATCGGGCGTAACCCAAAATTAAAAATAATTCAAACAACTCACACCGGGGAACTAGCAATTAGATTCGGGCGTAAAGCTAAAACACTTATGGACAGCGAAGAGTACAAGCAGGTGTTTGAAACAAGATTAAGAGAAGATAGTCAAGCAGCAGGCAGATGGGAAACCGCACAAGGCGGCGAGTACTTTGCAGCTGGTGTTGGTGGAGCAATAACGGGTCGTGGTGCTGATTTATTAATTATTGATGATCCTCACTCTGAGCAAGATGCCCTCAACATGACTGCTTTAGAGCGAGCTTATGAATGGTATACATCAGGTCCACGTCAGCGTTTGCAACCAGGTGGTGCTATCGTTTGTGTTATGACGAGATGGAATACAAAAGATTTAACTGGAATGTTATTAGATCATCAAAAAGAAGCTAAAGCAGATCAGTGGGAGTTAGTTGAATTTCCTGCAATTATGCCTAGTGGAAAACCTGTTTGGCCAGAGTATTGGAATGCTAAAGAGTTAGAAACTGTTAAAGCATCATTGTCAGCTGGTAAGTGGAATGCACAATGGATGCAAAACCCAACGTCAGAAGAAGGTGCGATTATAAAAAGGGAATGGTGGAAGAAGTGGACGGGAGACACAATTCCAAAATTAGAACACGTCATACAATCTTACGATACTGCTTTTATGAAAAAAGAAACAGCGGACTATTCTGCTATTACAACGTGGGGCGTGTTTCGAGAAAATGAAGATAAGCCGGCAAATTTAATTTTGGTTGATGCTATGAAAGGACGGTACGAGTTTCCAGAACTAAGACGAGTTGCTAAAGAACAATACGATTACTGGCAGCCAGAAACTGTTTTAATTGAAGCAAAGGCTTCAGGACTGCCTTTGACGTATGAATTAAGAAACATGGGAATACCAGTTATTAACTTTACACCATCTAAAGGAAATGATAAACATACACGTGTTAACTCGGTCGCACCACTGTTTGAAAGTGGAACGATATGGGCGCCCACTAATAAAAACTTTGCACAGGAAGTAATTGAAGAATGTGCAGCGTTTCCTTATGGGGATAATGACGACTTGGTTGACAGTATGACTCAAGCTGTTATGAGATTTAGACAGGGAGGGTTGATTCCTCACCCTGAAGACTATAAGGATGAGAAGATTATAAAAACTAAGAGGGTATACTACTAATGAGTAAAAGACTAGAAGCAATCTTTAAATTCTTACAAGCAGCTAGAAATCTTGTAAAAAATAAAGATATGTCGAAAGAAGGCATTTTGCGTTTTGCAAAACAACAGTTTGGTGAAATAGATGATTTCTTAAGATTACAGATAGATAATTTATTTAAAAAACCTAAAGTTTCTTCACCCGTTGATCAAGAATACAAAAAAAAACTTAGAAGACTAGAAGGTGCTCTTGGAAGTTTAGATTCTAAACAACCTGGATTTAAACAAGCTGCAAATGAATTAATTGAAAAAATTACTAAACTAAAGAAAGATTATAAGGCAGGTAAATTTGTGCCTGAAGGACAAGCTGATGTGGTGTCTATTAAAAAAGTTATTGATGAAAAAAAAGGTGACGACTTTATAGATTTTGTAAGAAAGCAAGGAGACGAAGAAGGTGCTAATAAAATACAAAAAGAAGTAGATAGACTTAATAAAGCAATAGAGGACGCTAACAAACGTGTTGCAAATGAGAAAGGACTTACAGATAGTCCACTAGATGATTTAGAGAGAATTTTAAAAGGTGAAGACCCACCAGCGCCAACAGATAAAGAAATGACAGAAAGAGCTTTAGCAGAATTAACTAAGAAAAAATCATTAGGCACCATGTCTCAAGAAGCAATGATAAGATCAGCTGTTAGAGAGTTTCTATCTAGAAGATTAAAAGACGGCACACTCACGATACCAGATGCCGGCGACAGGGATGCAATATTAAGATTTACACAAGGCGCAGATCCAATTGACATATTTAGAAAAGCATATGGTGAAGATGCAATCAAAGGTGTATCTGAGATACAATACGATTATGGTGACATGCTTCAAGGTACAAAAACTTTTGATGAACTTGGTGACATGTTTGAAAAATTATTTTACAGAGAAAGTCAAGGAGGACTTATGTACAACACAAAACCAAAACCTGTAAAAGATTATGGTTTTGACCCTGGTCTCATGTCTCTTGAAGAGACTGAAAAGATGTTGAGAAAAGATTTAAAAGAAAAAGAAATATTAGAAAACTTTGACGTAACAGACAGAACTAAAAACGCCGACGGCGGCTTAATTAATATACTAAAACTATAATGAAGATTCACGAATACAATGAGATGATGTCGTATCTTACGCGTCCACCCGCAAAAGTACAGACTGCAAGTCTAATGGACGAGTATCTAGGTGACCAACTAGATTATCAAAAAGCAGTTGAGGAAGGATTTCAAGGATCAGAAGAAGAGTTTAGACAATGGAAATCTATGCGAGAAACATCTGCCCAAGGCGGACGGATTGGTTTTTATAAAGGTATGTCTGCTAATAGAGCGCCAAAAAAAATAAAATTAAAAGGCCCTGATGTGTTTAAACCAACAGGATATAAAAAAGATGGAACACCTAAATATGATACTAAATCAATAAAAGAGTTAGATCCAAATTTTAAAGGAAGATTTGAGGGGCCTGGTTTAAAAAAACCTGTGTCATTTTATCAAGGTTCAAAAAAATTTGCTGATATTACAGAAGAAGCAATTAGAGTTAGAAATGCAATCATATTAGAAAATGGAAATATAGCTAATCTACAAACATTAGGAAATCTTGCAGATATACAATCTAGCGGAAAAACTAACCCTAGAAGAACAAGAGAAGCTTTAGCACTTGCTGTAGATATTTTCCCTGAAATAGCAAACTTTAAATTTATTACTGAGAGATACAAAGGATTTTCACAAACAGGTGAAATTGTAAGAAGTTTAAATATGATAGTAGACACTATCAAAGCTTCTCAAAATTCTGTAGCTGCAGGTAAACTTAACGAAAAATTAATTCACTTTTTACCGGACAACATGGGATTTTTTTACAAAGCTCCTGGTAAAGCTACCGAGATAGGAAGACTTTTAAAGAAAAATGAAAAACCTATGAAAGGAAATGTAGGAGGTAAGAGAAAAATATATTCTGCTAATGTATATAATAAAATGTATAGGTTAAACAATGATGAGATTAAATATATTACAGATAGAATTACTGAAGAAACAGGTAATTCCTTTACAAAAAAAGATTATAATAATTTAATAGATGAAGTTAAAAATTTTAGAAGTGGTATAGGTCAAGAGTTGCGAATTGCAAAAGTAAATGAAAAAACATACAAAGAAATTGTAGATCTTGCTGATGATGACATTATTCAAAATTTATTAAAAGGAGATTTAGATAGACCCACTCAAACTAAATTATTAGAACGAGCAACAAAACTTGTTGGTGGTGATGCTTCTATTGCAAGTAGAAGATTGTTTCAAATGGCAGAAGCCATGTCAGATACTACTAATGAGTATAAAAATTTAGGAATTGAACTTAATAACAACAAAGCAAATAAAATTATTGCAACAGGAAAAGAAATAGGTGGTGTTAATAATCGATATGGAATGTCTAGTGTGTTGTATGACTATTATGGAAATGTTGTTGATAAAGCATTAGGGGCAACAGAAGGAAGAACGTTTATAGGTAAGTACCAAACTCAAATAAAAAATCTTTTAGATAAAGGTCAATCTCCAGATGAAATATTTAGTTTAACAGCTTCTGCAAGAAGAGGACTGTCTCCATATGCAATATTTACACAAAATTTAAAAACACAGGTTAACAGTGCTATTAAAGGTGCTTATATTGATGGAGCTCTTTCAAGAACACATAAAAAACTTCAAAATATTTTTAAAGGTAGAAAATATAATCAATTAAATGCAAAAGATAAAAAAGCAGTAAATGATTTAGTTGAAACTTTTGAAAAAACAAAAGCAAATGCATTAAACAAACCCACTAATCCAACTGCTGTAAAAAATGGAGCTAAACCAATTTATCTAACTGCAGCGGAAAAGAAAAATATACAACTACCAGAATTTGATCTTAAAAATCCACCATCTAAATCAATATCAAATTACAAAAATTTTGATAAAAATCTACAAAGTGCTTTTGATAAATCTTATAACACTGTTGGTTATAGTATGAAAGTTCCAAAAGAATTTAAAACTCAAAAAGAACTAATAAACTTTCTTAAAAATGCACCTATACCTAATAGAGCTAAAGTTCTTTTATTTCCAATCGTTGCTGGAACTGCAGCAATAACTGGCGCAGATTTAATGACAGGGTCTGTTGAAGCAGCTGAACCAGGACAAATGCCTCAAGGTTCTCCTAAACAATTAAGTGAAGATCAAGGATTAGGTCTTGGAGAAATGGCAGCTATTGGAGCTGGAACAGCAGTCGCTGCAAAGCCAGCTTGGAAGTATGCAGTAAAGCCAGCGCTTAAAGTTTTAGCTTCACCAACTGCTGGGTTAGGATTTGCAGGATGGTCTTTTGTTGATAATTTTAATGCTAGTAAAGCTGAGACTCCAGAAGGTAAAGTATATGACGCTCTTACAACAGGATTTAAGTTTGGAGAAACAGAAGCTCCTGGTTCTGCAGTAGGAACAGATCTTCTTTTTCCAGAAGTTGTAAAACAAACTGCAAAAAAATTAGGGGTAGATCTTTCAAAAAAATTACCTCATTCTCTAGCTACAAAAAAAGGTGCACAAAATGCTTTAACGGCATTAGGTAAATTTTTATGGCAAAACAAAAAGGCAATTGCTTTAAATCCAATTGGAAGAGCGGCTAGCGCCATGACTCCTGTTGGGTTAACCTTAAACGCAGTAGCTCTTGGAAAACAATTATACACAATGGGTCTTGAAGAACAAAAAAGATTTGAAGCGTTATCACCAGAAGAGCAAGCAGAAGAAAGAGCTGAACAAGAAGAGTTTGGCAGAATGGTAGAAGGTGCAGCCGAAGGCGGCCGTGTAGGTTTTGGTAAAGGAACTGATAGTTTTACCTTCGATCCAGATAAAAGAGTAACTGTTTTAGATAAAGAATTTGACGAATTAAGTCTTGAAGAATTTCTTCTTATTGAAAAATTAATAGAAAGAGGAGAACTTAGATACAATAGAGGAGAACTTGAATACAATCAAGGCGGCCGTGTAGGTTTTAGTAATGGTGGGGATCTTATGTCTAAAGGAGTATCTTGGCTTTTAAGTCCTCAAAATTTAGAACGTTTAAAAAATAACAAAGGCTTAGTTAAACAGTTAACTAAAATTAAAGCATTACCTTCTTCAGTTAGATTATACCTTAGAAATTTAGCGGGTGTAACGGATAAAATTACTGAAGACTTTTTTAGTAAAGGTGAATTAGCAGAAATTAAAAAAAGAGTAGCAGAGGCAGAAGCAAATAAAAGTATGGGTAAAAAATCAATTTCTGGATATACAACCGCAGAAGAAAATGCAATTGGTTATAGACCTTTTGATAGAGTTGAAGATGAAGGTAAAATGTCTTTAATTGGTGCTTTTAATGATCCCTCTACTAATATTGATATGACTTTAGGACAAGCATCTTTTTCAAAAAATAAAGATGGAGAGATAATTGTACAAGATAAACACGATTTTCAAGGTATTGAAGGATCGGGTTATGTAGAAACTGAATATTTTCCAGACAGTCAATATGTAAAATATAAACAAGTGGTTCCACATAGAGACACACACGATAATTTAAATGAAGCAATACAAGACTCAAAAACAACTAAAGACGAAAAGGAATGGTATGAAAGCATGAAAACACTAATGCCGAACAAAGCATTATCTTATGAAACAGGAGAAACTAACAAACAATTATTAAAAAGAGCTTATAAGGCTTTACAAGAAGGAACTATTGATCCTTCTAAATATGCTAGAATAATTGCAGGAATGCATCAAGGAGAGGGAATACCTATTAAATTAAATATTGGAAACATAACCCAAAAAGATAAATTAAAAGCAAATCCTGAATTTGTTAATTACTTATCTACAAATCCCGACATTCCAACTAAAATTAGAACACAAGCTCAAGAATATTTAAATGTTGGTGGACGTGTAGGTTTTGACAAAGGATCAAAACCAAAGAGTCCAAGTAGAAGAGCTTTTATAAAAGGTGTAACTGCTCTTGCAGCATTACCTATCGTTGGAAGATTTTTTAAAATAGGAAAAGTTTTAGAGAAAGCTCAACCTTATTTAGGTCCTACAGTAGAAAAAATTAAAGGCATGCCAGAATGGTTTCCTGGTCTTGTTAAAAAACTTTTTAACGAAGGTGAGGATGTAACTAAACAAATGGCTTATGGTGAGAGACAAATTGTTAAGAGAGGTACACTTGAAGGTGGGGATGATGTGGATATGATTTACAACATGGACACTGGAGACGTGAGTATAAATGTAACTCCTACAAAAGGGGCATCTGAAACAACAAGCGGAGCTTACAACAAAGAATATTCTTTAGATTATACAAAAAGTCAAGCAGATGAAACGATAAAAGGTAAAAAACCACCGGATGAATTTGGTGTTAATGAATTAGAGCCCAGACGAATTGTAGATGAAGTTGTACTAGAAGGTACAACGACAACTGTAGATGATGCATTTTCTGATTTAACAGAACTTGAAGCATTTGCTAAAAATAAAACAACTAAACAAATTCATAAGAAAAAAGGGACTAAGCCTAAAGATGTCCCTGATTATGATGATGTTTTTTTTGATTATGACTACTAAAAAACTAACAACCACAGTGCCCCCTAAAAAAGGACCTAATTCACAAGGGTTGAATATTCCCTTAAAACAAGTTAAGAACATAACAATATCGGAGAAAATAAATGGCAGAAATAGACAAAGCTTTACCCAATTCAGTAAGGCAAACACTAAACATTCCTAATCCTGAAGAGGTAGCGGTAGCAGAACAGGAAATTCAACAAGATACAGAAAACCCTGTTGATGTACAACAGAATGAGGATGGCAGTGTAGATATTAATTTTGACCCTATGGCAATGAATCCAGGGCAAGATATGGGTCACTATGCAAACTTAGCAGAATTATTACCAGATGATGTTTTAGATAGATTAGGGAGTAAACTTCATCAAGATTATACAGATTATAAAACTTCAAGAAAAGATTGGGAAAGAGCTTATGTTAGCGGATTAGATTTATTAGGATTTAATTATGATGATAGATCAGAACCGTTTAAAGGAGCAAGTGGTGCAACTCACCCAGTGCTTGCTGAAGCTGTAACTCAGTTTCAAGCTTTAGCTTATAAAGAATTATTACCTGCAGAAGGACCAGTTAGAACTCAAATACTTGGAATGCCAACACCTGACAAAGAACAACAAGCTCAAAGAGTTAAAAATTTTATGAACTATCAATTGATGGATCAGATGAAAGAATACGAGCCAGAATTTGATCAGATGTTATTTAATTTACCATTAGCAGGTTCTACATTTAAAAAAGTTTACTACGATGATTTAATGCAAAGAGCAGTTTCTAAATTTGTTCCTGCAGATGATTTAGTAGTACCTTATACTGCAACTTCATTAGATGATTGTGAAACTATTATTCACACAGTTAGAATGACAGAGAATGAATTAAGAAAACAACAAGTTGGTGGTTTTTATAGAGACATAGAAGTTAACCCAACTCATCTTAATGAAACAGAAGCTGAAAGAAAAGAAAGAGCTTTAGAAGGAGTGTCTAAAGGTAGAGACGATAGAATGTTTAGCATTTTAGAATGTCATACTGATTTAGATTTAGAAGGTTTTGAAGATGTTGGACAAGACGGACAACCAACAGGAATTAAAATACCTTACATTATAACTTTAGAAGAAGGTACAAGAAAAATTTTATCGATCAGAAGAAACTATGAAATTGGTGATCTAATGAAAAAGAAAATTAATTATTTTGTTCACTTTAAATTTTTACCAGGACTTGGTTTTTATGGTTTTGGTTTATTACATATGATTGGTGGACTATCAAGAACAGCAACAGCTGCATTAAGACAACTGTTAGACGCTGGAACCTTGTCAAACTTACCTGCCGGATTTAAGATGCGTGGAATTAAAATGAGAGACGAAGCGCAATCAATCCAACCTGGAGAATTTAGAGATGTCGATGCTCCTGGTGGAAATTTGAAAGATGCATTTATGATGCTTCCATTTAAAGAACCATCACAGACCTTATTACAACTTATGGGTGTCGTGGTATCTGCAGGACAACGATTCGCTTCCATAGCGGACCTGCAAGTAGGAGACGGGAACCAACAAGCAGCAGTGGGCACGACAGTGGCTATGTTGGAAAGAGGATCAAGAGTAATGTCTGCGATCCATAAAAGATTATATGCTGCAATGAAAAAAGAATTCACATTACTTGCAAGAGTTTTCAAATTATATCTACCTCCGATCTATCCATATGACGTCGTTGGTGGTCAAAGACAAATCAAACAAATAGACTTCGACGATAGAGTAGATATATTGCCAGTTGCAGATCCAAATATATTCTCACAGACTCAGAGAATCTCCCTCGCACAAACGGAGCTGCAATTGGCAGCCTCAAATCCGCAAATTCATAATCAATATGAAATTTATCGGAACATGTACGAGGCATTAGGGGTAAAAGATATAGATTTAATTTTAAAAAAACCACCTCAACCAATGCCAAAAGACCCTGCATTAGAACATATTGATGCTTTGGCAGGTTTACCGTTCCAAGCATTCCCTGGACAAGACCATAGAGCGCATATTACAGCTCACTTAAACTTTTTAGCGACTAATATGGTAAGAACAGCACCAATGGTAACCGCTGCAGTGGAAAAAAACTGTTTAGAACACATAAGTTTGATGGCACAAGAGCAAATTGAACTAGAATTTAAAGATGAATTACAACAATTAGCGCAAATGCAACAAATGGCGCAACAAAATCCGCAAATTCAACAACAAATGGCACCTTTACAGCAAAAAATTGAAGCTAGAAAAGCTATTTTGATTGCTGAAATGATGGAAGACTTTAAAAATGAAGAGAAAAAGGTTACTTCTCAATTTGATCATGATCCAATTGCTAAATTACGAGCTAGAGAGCTTGATATTAGAGCTATGGACAATGAAAACAAGAGAAAAGAAGCTGAAGAAAAAATAAATATTGATAAAATGAAGGCAATGATGAATCAAGGCGTTCAAGAAGATAAATTAGATCAAAATGAAGAGTTAGCTAATTTAAGAGCTGATACTTCTATTGAAAAGCAAGAAATGGCAAATGAAAATAGGTTGACACTTGCTAGAATGAAACCAAGACCTAATGGGAGGAACTAATGTGGTTTAGTGCAATTAAAATGGCTATGAGCGCTGGTAGTCATATCTATAAAAAAAGACAAGAGACAAAAATGCGTATGGCTGATGCTCAGTACATGCACGCAGAAAAAATGGCTCGAGGAGAAGAAGCTTACCAAGGCAAATTGCTAGAAGCTCGTCAAAACGACTATAAAGATGAGGTGGTCCTTGCGATTCTTACGCTCCCAATTTTAGTGCTCGCATGGGGGGTCTGGTCGGACGATCCGGCTGCTATGGAGAAAATTAAGACCTTTTTCGAGCATTTTCAAGCACTGCCGACCTGGTTTACAAATTTATGGATACTTGTCTGCGCGAGTATTTTTGGTATAAAGGGTACACAAATATTTAGAAATAACGGAGGAAAAAAATAATGTTAAAAGGTAATCAAAAAAAAATAGATGTTGCAAAACCGTTTGGTAAAATTAATGAAAAAGATTTTGCAAAATTAAGAGAAGTAAAAAACATGGGCGGAATGGTAGATAAGAGATCCCCTTTTAAAGGTGGTGGTATTGCCTACGCTGGTGGTGGAAAAGCAATGAAGAGAGGAAAAGTATAATGCCAGGAAAAGAAATAAAAGGAAGAAGTAAAAGAGCAAACTATCGTCATGGTGGTAGAATAGAAAAAAACATGGGCGGTGGTTTATATGAAAACATTCATAAAAAAAGAGCTAGAATTAAAGCTGGTTCAGGTGAGACTATGAGAAAACCGGGATCTAAAGGTGCACCAACTGCTAAAAATTTTGCAGACTCAGCGAAAACAGCAAAAGCATAATGTTTTCAATAATTGGTAAAAAAGGTGGAAAAACTATCGGCATAGGTCGAGGTGGAAAAAACCTTATTAAGAAAAAGAAAAAAGAAAGATTAAATTACAATTCTGGTGGCTATGTAGGTAAAGCTATTAGAAGTGATTATGGTGGTGTTAAATTATCTAATCCATCATATGAAAAATACTATAAAGGAATGATTTAATGCCAGGAGCAGCTTTAAGAGGATTTGGAAGAGCTTATTTAAAACGTGGAGGTTCTCCAGCGTGGACTAGATCCGAAGGAAAATCTGAATCTGGTGGATTAAATGAAAAGGGTCGTAAATCTTACGAGAGAGAAAATCCTGGATCAGATTTAAAAGCCCCACAACCTGAAGGCGGAGCAAGAAAAAAATCTTTTTGCGCTAGAATGCGTGGCATGAGAAAAAGACAAAAAGCTAGTAACAATACTGGTGAAGATAGATTATCAAAAGCTTTAAGAAAGTGGAAGTGTTAAGTGGACCCATTAGTAGTCGTTGCTAAATTACAAAAAGTTTTACAACAAAATCTTCAAAGAATTGGTGACACCATGATTAGTGGTGGTATTGACAATATGGAGAAATATCAGTATATGTTAGGACAAGCACGTGCATATCAGTATGCGCTTCAGGAAATCTCTAACCTGCTAAAACAGAAGGAGCAAGAAAATGAAAAAGGAAACGTTATCGACATCGGAAAAGGAAATTCCAAAACATAGGAATGCACTTTCTGAAAAGTATAAAGAAGAAGATAAAAAAATTGGTTCAGAATCTGAACCTTTAAATCCAGAGAACATACAAAAAGTAAAATCCCAGCTGCCCGAACCTAGTGGTTGGCGACTACTTGTATTACCCTTTACACCTAAAGAAAAAACTAAAGGTGGAATTTTAATTGCACAAGAATCATTAGAGAAATTACGTATTGCAACTAATTGTGGATACGTTTTAAAAGTAGGACCGTTGGCTTATTACGACAAAGAAAAGTTTCCAACGGGATCGTGGTGTAAAAAAGGCGATTGGGTTATTTTTGCACGTTACGCAGGATCAAGACTACCCATAGAAGGCGGTGAAGTACGCTTATTAAACGATGATGAGGTTTTGGGCACAATAGGTGATCCAGAATCCGTACTTCATAATATTTAACATAGAAGGAGATAACTATGCCAGAAGATAAAGAACCAAAAACAGTTGATATAGATACATCCGGCCCAGGTGCTGATGTTGAATTACCAGAAGAAAAAGTAACTGAAACTACAGAGGTACAAAATGAAACTGTTGAACCTGAAAAACAAGTTGAAGAAAAAGTAGAAGAGAAACCAGAAATTAAAATAGAAGAAACGAGTGACGAGAAACAAGAAACTAAGGAAGACGAGAAACCAAAAGAAGAATTAGAACAATACAGTGAAGGTGTTCAAAAAAGAATTGCTAAGTTAACTAAAAAGTGGCGAGAAGCCGAAAGGCAAAAAGAAGCTGCTTTAGATTATGCTAAAGGAATTCAAACAGAACATAAAACTTTACAAACTAAAATGGCTAAACTAGAGCCAAGTTATGTAACTGCTGTTGAAAATAGAGTTAAATCAGGATTAGAAGCTGCTAAAGCTACGCTTATGAAAGCTAGAGAAGCAGGAGACATTGATGCTGAAGTTAACGCACAAAAAGAAATAGCTAGACTTGGAATGGAAGAAGTAAGAGTTAATACTCTTAAAAATAAACTTTCTGAAACTAAAGAAACAGAAGTTAAAACTCCATCTTTAAATCAAGCACTTCAAACTCCACCAGCAGATCCAAAAGCTGAAGAGTGGGCAGAAAAGAACGAATGGTTCGGAAAAGACTCTGCTATGACTTATACAGCGTTTGATCTACATAAAAAACTGGTTGACGAACAGGGTTACGACCCTAAAACAGACGAATATTATGCTGCGATAGACAAGCAAATGAGACTTGACTTCCCACATAAATTTGCTAAAACCGAGTCACAGGAATCGACTAAACCTACACAAACAGTAGCGTCAGCGACGCGAAGTGTAAAACCTGGTCGCAACACCGTGAGACTCACTTCATCTCAGGTAGCAATCGCTAAAAAATTGAATGTGCCACTTGAAGAATATGCGAAACAATTAAAAATCACGAAGGAGGCTTAAGCATATGACGAACGATAAAATAAAAACTTCCCGTGCGAGTCAAACAAGAGTTAAAACAGCTCAAAAAACAGTTTGGACTCCACCATCATCTTTAGATGCACCCCCTGCACCAGATGGGTACCATCACAGATGGATAAGAGCCGAGACTATGGGTTTTGATGATACAAAAAACATGGCCGGTAAATTAAGATCAGGATACGAGCTTGTAAGAGCTGATGAATATCCAGATCAAGATTATCCAGTTCTGAACGAAGGTAAATACAAAGGGGTCATCGGAGTTGGCGGCCTATTGCTGGCTAGGATATCTAACGAGCTCGTTAAATCGCGCGAAGAGTATTTTAATAAAATAACTCAAGACAAAGACGACGCGGTTGCTAATGATCTTCTGAAGGATCAGCACCCAAGTATGCCGGTCAATACTGATCGACAGACTCGTG
>VTLG01004567.1_pt1 | contig 18079 bp, 8 predicted proteins | sample 4694571 | NCBI WGS metagenome assembly VTLG01 (sample SAMN12604809, study PRJNA352737) | marine metagenome | biome: ENVO:00000447; feature: ENVO:00000209|ENVO:00000569|ENVO:01000036; material: ENVO:00002151; isolation source: viral sequences binned using virsorter ... | reverse complement strand
TTCTGTATACTGACTTCCACTACTGATAATAGTAATAGAATCAACAGTTTCATTTTCTACTGTGGCATATGCAGTAGCAGTTTCTCCACTTGGACCACCAGGATCATCAATAGTAACAGTAGGAGTAGAAGTATATCCACTTCCCTTATTGGTCATGGTAATCTTAGTTACCTGTTCATAAAGAGTATGGAAATAAACAAGTTGTCCATCATAGGGTCTATCTACTTCAATCTTTGCAGTTCCGGCAGTAGCACCAGCACCTGCATAATAATGTGCTACTGTTGATATACCAAGATTAACTTTAAATTTAGTAGCAGCTGGAATTGACTCAACATCAAATACAAAAGGTCTTCTATAAGGATATGTTTTACCACCAAAATCACATGTAAATCCAATACCCGATAAGGTAACTCCCATTCCTACTTTAAAGTTATGTGCTGCGGTAGTAGTAATGGTAGCAATACCTGTACTGTGAGTATAATCAACTCCTGATATAGTAAACTCATCCGTGGCTATATTAATTGTTGCTTCTTTCTGAGAAACTGCAGCACTTGATGTGACAATACCAGAATACTGTAAATCACTCAGGCCATTAGCAACTAAACCATAAGTACCAAAACTACAGTTACTATTTGCTACGTCTGCTTGACCACCTGTGTGACAAGTAATTGCTTTATCACAACAAATGGTAAATACAGAAACTAATTGAGCAAACCCATTATTAGTAACAGCAACACCTACCCCACCCTGATTATATTGAGTGAAAGCATCAACGTTCATTGCTTTCAATAAACGTGCTTGATCCCCATCAATGTATATTCCAGTTCCTGTTGTTGTTTGACTTGTGCAGTTCTGAATATAAGGTCCTTTCCATGCACCACCACCAACGTTTTCTGCAATTTCAGTAGTTGGGAATCCCACAGCACATGCAGGTGCAAGATGATCCTTAAAGGTCATATTAGCCAATTTAGTGGCTTTCCTTACATGGAAAATATCTTTAGTAGGTGTAGATGGACTTACATTTACAGTCCTTTGATCATCTCCAACTACAGACACATAAGCAGGAACTTCAATAGGATTATCTTCTTGATAATTTCCAGAAAGAACTTTAACAGTAGTTCCAGATTGTGCAGCACCAACTGCAGCAGAAATTGTTAAGAATGCATTATCAATAGACGTTCCATTATTAGTATCTAATCCATCCTTGGCAACATAATAAACATTCGGTGCAGAGTTAATACCAGTGGCAGTAGCAGCAATAGAAACATTGTCACCAATTGTAATACTAGAATTAGTAATTAAGACATCTTCATCACCAATATTAATTTTATTATTAACACCATCAATAGTAACAGAACCAGAACCTACTGTAAGAACACCAACAATTCTAGTATCACCATGAATTAAAACACTGGTTCCTGCAGCTCCAGGATTACCAACAACTAATGCATGTCTACGATTAGTAGTTCCTATTCCAATACCACCAGCAGTTACATTAATACCATCTTGGAATGTACTAATACCAGTAGAATCTACATGAGTTACATCATCGAAATGAATGGTTCCTAAACCAGTGACACTACCAGTAAAGAATCCATCTCCTTGAACATATAAATGATAATCTGATTTTGCTTGAGTTGTTCCAATACCAATTTTCTTAGTAGTATGAATACCAACAGAATCAGTTCCCCAAGTTCCTCCAGCACCAGCATTAACTGTAGAGAATTTGAATTTCTTATGTACAGGATATCCAGTTTGCGCTATAGCAACCTGAAGGTACATTCCATCATAAGCATCCAAATTGGTAGCAATACCAGTTATATCATCCAAATATTGGAGATTTACAGCGCCACCTCCCCCGATGGATGCCATCTGAGTTTGGATTCTATTAACAAATAACCTATAATGTTCAGAAAGATCCTTTAAAGTTGCAAATTTTTGATCCAAAGGTGTAAGAGGATCTTGTGATACACCAAGGTCAGTATAAGTTGGAGGACTATCAGTAAGGTCTTCTTTTAAGAAATTCTGAGACTCTTGAAGATCTTCAACAATTTTATAAAGTTCTGTGATATTAATAGAATTATCACTATGCTTTTCATTTAATTGTTCAAAATCTTTCTTTAAATCATCAATACTTTCATCATAATATTTTACTTCAGGAAGTTCAGAAATTTCCTTCTGCAATTGATCAAAATACTCTTTAAGAGATTCAGTAATGATATTTTGAGATTCAATATTATTATCATTAAATTCAGTTATTTGTTCATCAACATTCTTCCTTAGAACCTCATACTTTCCTAAAATATATTTTTTTAATTTATTATCATCATCTTTAAATTCTCTATGATGACTATTAATCTGTAAAGCAGCTTCTTTTAATTCATCATATATTCGATCAGTAATATTTTCTACATTCTTTCGTATCTCCTCTTTAGTCTCTTTTATATTCTCTCTAACACCCTCAATTTCTACACCAGTTTCAAACTCTTTAGTGCTTATTGTTTCTGTAAGTTGTTCAACCTCACACTTTAATCTATCTCTAACTGTATGTAAGGCATCATTAACCTTAACAACATCTTCATCTATTACACTAAAAGTTCTACCAACCCAAGAAAGGTCAGGAAGGCTATCTTCATTTACCCATTCAGGTAAATTGGGAATTTCAGATTTAACTTTATCAATCTGCTCACAGATAGCAGTTATCTCTGCATCATATGATTTTGGTTCAGGAACTTCAGGAATTTGTTCCTTAAGAATCTCAATCCGATCTTCAAGATCAGATATCTGCTCATCATAATATTTTACTTCTGGAAGATCAGCAATATGCTGCTTTACAAAATCAATTTGCTCACATATTACTTCTACTTCTCTATCATAACTTTTAGGCTCTGGAACTTCCGGAATACTCTCTCTAACTTCTATAATCTGTTCTGAGAGTAGCCTTAATTCCTCATCATAAGTTTTAATTTCAGGAATATTTGGAATATCCCTTCTTACGTCACTAATAAGACGTAATACTTCTGTAAGATTGGTTATATTAACTTCTTCTTTTAATTCTTCTTCCTCTTCCTCTTCTTCTTCTTTCCCAGCTCCTCCACCAAAACCACCCTGTTCACCAGGATCATTCGCCCGATTAGCAATAGGTTCTTCGGTTATAAACTCTTCTATTGACGGCAATCCTTCTGAATTTTCTTCTTCGAAAAAATCATCAATAGAAGGTAGATTTTCAATATTGTCGTCAGACATGTTACAAGTTATTAGTAGTTATTACTTTGGGATTTTTCTCCCAATTCTATTTAGACGAACTACTAAGGTCACTCTCCTTTATCATTTTTGCCAATTCTGCTGTAGATCCAACAAAAAGCGCGTTATTAACAGTTGATGGTCCTTTTTGTTTTGTTTCTTCTTCTACATCCTTTAATTTCTTTTGAAGATCCATTAACTTATCAGTGGCATCAGAAACACTCTTAATAAGTTGTCCTGCCACCTCATATGCTCTAGGCATTTCACTTTCCTGAGCAAGTTCAAGAATACCATTAATTGCTTCTTGTCCTTTCTCTATTATACTATAAAGATTCCCTCTTGTATACTCATAATCTTTTTCAATATCATCTTTCTTTAATCTATCTGGTTTTTGTATTCCAACAGGAGATTCTTCTACCACCGTTTCTTCTACTACGACTTCGGTAGGAGCAATATTAAAAGCTTTATCTAATTGCTTGATGGTCATGAGTAAGAACCATCAAATCCAAAGTCATCACCAACTTCAATAAGATCATTGTCATCAGAAGTTATAGTGCCAATATCCGCACCGGCAACATGTCCAGCCGCTGTTGTTCCATCCTGACCCCTAAGAACAGTTATTTCATTACCATTAATCTTATCCACATACATTGATTCATTATCAATAACAATATACTTATTAACTGTCAGAGCAGTTCCGGAATCAACATTAAATGTTACATCTGCCAAACTTATATCGTTAGTAAGATTAGTAGAAACTACTCCATCATAATTCTTAGTTGCCCGTGGAGTAACTGAATAAGTAACATCTCTTCCTCCAGTTCTAGAATCTGTCCCAGAAGATTCTGCAGCAATGTATCCAATAGCAACCTTCTTAATAATATCACTGGTAGTAGAAGAAACAGGTCCAAAGAGATATGTTTTTGCACTAAATCTCAGAGTATATAATAATACCCTTCTTGTAGTATAATCACCTTCATAATCATCAACCATGGTGATATTTTCCAGTATGACAGGAATATCTCTCTTTTCTCCTATCGCATCTACCAAATCAACTGATAATGTATATGCAGGTTGAAAATAAGGTATAATTTGCTCAACAATTTGTAATGCATCATCATTTAATTTTGACATTATGCTCAATTCAAATTGCATATTATAAGGAACTGGCATATAAGTTTTCTTTTCTGTCGCTTCACTACCACTTGCTCCAGAAAGAAATGTTTGAGTAGTAGTTACTTTCCTTGTAGGATCATAAGTCAATCCTTGAAATTCAAATGACATTCTAGGTAATGTTATTTGAATTGCCTTGTTTAAATCTGCTTGTTGCTCAAGACGTGCCAAAAACTTTTGAGTTGGTCCATATGCCAATGGAACTTTAATGACACTTGTTGTATTCTCATCAGAATCCTTATGTTTAATGTTTAATCCATTAAACAATGTACCAAAAGAAATAATGGTTCTTCTTAATATTTCGTGGTAAAAATACTCAAACATTACTCAAAAGTTTATTAGCTATTTAGGGATCACCAAATGGGTTCTTCTGGGAGAAGTCCAATATATTATCAGCAGCAGTTTCAATATTATCATTATCTGCATAAGGAGTGACTAAATCATCTGTGTTGATGACTCTAACTTCTCTAGTTGCATTAGTTCCAACAATGTCTTCACCTCTTGTCCACGTACCATCAACAATCTTAAGTTCAAGAATTCCAGTAGATTTATCCCAACTATTAACCACACCTGTTGTACTGCTTGCTGACCCTGTAACAGTCTCACCAATAGAATAATCTCCAAAAGCACCAGTATCAGGAGCAGCGACTGTAATCGTAGGTGTATCACCTACGGTGTATCCAATACCAGCATCCTTCCATCTGATTGCAGTAACAATACCAGCAGAACTTATAACTGCGCGTGCAGTAGCAGTTGTACCCACTCCAGGTCCTGCAATTGTCACCAAAGGTTCTGTAACGTATCCAGAACCGCCTTCAGTGACAGTAATGATTCCAAGTGTACCATCTGCTATTTCGCTTGTTGCAGCAGCACCTACACCTGTCTTATGAATGAATCCAATGCCAGGAGCTACTGTATACCCATAACCAGGATTTCTTATTTCAACTCCCTGAACCTTAGTATCCAATACTCCATCACAATTAATCAAATTATCAATCAGGGTAGCAATTCCTACTGCAGTGACTCCTCCTGTAGGTGCAGATGAAATAGCAACTCTTGGTGGATATTGCGTCGTAGTAGAGGTAACATAATTATATCCTCTATTACTCAAAGTAACCTTCCTCAATCCACCTTCAGTTACAATTCCAGTAGTAGCAGTTGCCTGTTCTGCATCTCCAACCAAAGTAAGAGATTGAATGTATCCTTTATCAATAACGGTATCATCGACTGCATCAACACCCACATCAACAACCTCATCCTCATAACGGAAGAGTTCACATCTTAATTCATAAACATAGTTCTTCTGAAGTTGATAGAATGGCTTTTCATGCTCTACATACTTAATTTCAAATAAACGATCTCCCAATGGGAAATAAACTAAATCCCCTTCTCTTGGTCGAGTAGTTAATTCTATATTAGGAACATTTTTAATAAGAGGGGATATATAATCCTCATACCTTTCTTTGGAAATAATAAGAACTAAATCATCAAGTTCTTGAACTCCAAATTTCGATAGCAAAGTCCCTACACCTTCATATCCATCATAGGTATCCACATATGCTTCTAATGGATATGCATTGGTAAATTTGGATTCGATTACTTCTTTAATAACAGTAGTCTGAGTTACATACTGTCTTGGTAAATAATATATTTCTACGCCATACATGCGTAGTTGTTCATTAATTAAATCCTGAACAAGATTTTGCTCACTAGTTGCACCTTGCTGAAAGTAGGGATTAAGAGCCATAGCACTAACCTACCATATCTAATGGTGGCAACTCATAAGTACTAGACATTTTCTCCATCAAAATATCAATATCTTTTTGTCCATCATCATATAGTTGTCTACCATTAAGTTCTATTCCACCAGCAAGTTTTACTCCTCCAAACTTAAGTAAATTCTGTCCCCACTGCCTCTTCATTAATGCAACTGCATACTGCTTAAGGAACATAGAATTCCAAACTCTACCATAATCACTAGGATCTAAAAGACGATAACAATCAATAATTAACCAATCACCTGCACTAACACTATCCCAATCTATATCCAAATATAACCTATCTTGTCTCTTGTTAAATCTTATTTGTTTTTCTGTAGTTAATAAGAAATTAATATCTTCTAGATATGTCTTAGTCATTGCATAACTAAGGAGTTCTGTAGATCCCCAAAAATAAATATCATTCAAAAATAACTGATACTTAACACTAAACATATTATTGGTTATAGTGTTACTTCCATCAAAATGGAAGATTTTTGTTACACCTAAAACTTCTGGTGGAACTTGCAGGAAGTTATTATTTTCTTCAAAGGAGAAAGTACTTGTTATACCAACAGTGGATGTGGCAGTAGTAGTCGTAATTCCTACTACACCCGTAGCACCAGGACCTTTTCCTCTATCAATATCTCCTTGACGAATTTTATATTTTAAATATGTCTGTGCTGCACCATCATATGTTCTTTCCTGAAACATCTGAAGGGCATCGTCAATCAAATCTTCACATTGTTCCGACGCAAGGTTAATCTCCAATACAGGAGCACCCAACTGCCTTAAGCAATATGTTTTAAAATCCGATCTACTTAATGGTTGCGCCATTTATACAGTTACCCTTGATATATTTATGGGGATGAAGAAATACCTGCTACTACTATAAGCGTTCCCTGTGCTACATCAAATATTGTTGAAGCAGTTCCAGCCCTAGTAAATGTTACTGCAGTTCCTGGCATTACTTGTGATGATATCGTATTACCAGATCCAACTTCAACTACATTAGTATTAGTTCTTACTCCTACAACTGGAGCATTCTTTACACTAGAAAAAGTAACAGAATCACCAACAGCAACATTAGTTTTAGCATTTATAGTAAACGCTGTTGTTCCTATTCCAGCTGTCGATCCAGCAGAAATGGCAGTAGTTAATATTGTTTCAGTTTCCGTATCTCCTGTCATTAAAAGATTCCAAACATACCTTCCCGCACTCAAATCAGTCGTTTGTGTTGCTGCTAAAGATACATTAAATTTCCCACCTGCAGCACTGGTGAATCCAACATTAAAAGTTCTATTTGCACCTAAAGTTGCTCCTACAGCAACACTCTTTGCCATTTGAGCAGATCCACTCCATCCTGTAAAATCAAATGCAGATCCATTAGGACGGGTAATAGTAAAACCATCCACCAAAGTTGATCCAGTATTAATCTTTAAATTAACACCTTGTGCAACTCCTGCATCTGTATCGAAAACGAAAGAATGTTGTGCCATTAGATACTTCTCTCTGCTAAAGCTTTAAGTAAGGATTTGATTTCACCAATTTCAGATTCTAAATGATCTAATCGCTGTTTTTCATTCTCTTGAAATTCCTTTCTCGAAATATAAGATTCATAACCAGATTGGTTGGTGTTAATAATAGCATTAGATGTAGAATCCCTATAAAGATAATTTTCGCCTTCAACTGGTATTAGATTATCTTTCATATTACGCAAGTGCAATAGCTCTAAGATCTTGAATAACAGGTGGAAGTGCCTGATTCGTTGAAGTCATAATTAACTTAATTCTAAAGATCTTAAAGGAAGGAAGTTCATCAATAGTCCACTCAATTTCTTTAAATGATCTTGGACCAGGGTTGTAATCATAGAAGGAGTTTTTCTTCAATTCAATATCTGGAGTTCCAGTACTATCAGCCAAAGCCTTCATCCTACCACTAGATCTACCAGTATCGAGATTAGTATATCCTGGGAAAGGAGTAAAGATTACGGTTTCTTCAATATCATTCTGAATGGCATAAAATGCCCTTATATCATTAGACTGATTAATCGCACCAGTCAGCATAACTCTAATTGCACTAGCAGAATTTTTTAAGGTTACTGGTCGTGAAGCATAATAGAATGCATTAGGATCAGTATCAAGAGAATTCACTCTCTTATCACCCTTATAATCTGTTATTGGTCTGTTTACTCTATTTGAAGTGAAGATTACGTTTGTTCTTGTCAAATCAATACATGGAGAAAGTCTACCATCAACACTTAAAAGATTAATATTCATAGTAAATGATTTTCTTCCAGGAAGAGTCTGAAGTCTAGCATCCTCATTTACCTTAGAAGCAATGATTCTTGGAGAATCAAAATAATTATTTGCTCCTATAGAAACTGGTTGGAATCCTTTATCTACAAATGGACTTTCGTTTCCATTCTGACTCTTACCACTAACAGTTCTAACAGAAGAAGATATAGTAGTTAACTTAGGACTAATAACTTGAACTTGTGGAGTTATAATTTCAAAAGGAACATTATATGTTGCTTTACTTTCTTCTCCACCAGTTTTCTTACTTTCATTAAAGTATAACTTTTCAAAAGTGGTTCCATCTCTAGCAGTTATATCGGTTCCAGACTCCATATCTACTTTGAGGTAATAATGGTCTAAACCTATCTGCTCATCAATATCACCATCACTTATATCATGAGTCTTATTAATTCTAAGAAGCGATACTCCATTCATCTCATACTTATAAACTAAGTCTGAAGTATAATGAGGGAATGCTACTGTATCATCTTTTGCTCGTGTAATCCCTGTTAGGTTATTACCGGAAAGACCAGTATACTTAATAAGTTCGCTACCAATCTTGGCAAATCCTGGGTTAGTTGCTCCCACAGAAACATTCTCAAACTTCGCAAAGTTGGATGTACTTGCAACCGAAATATTTCCTGTAGATGAAGCAGAATAATCTGCTGAGAGGGTTGTAGGAGTTACATCCGATTTTGCTTTGCTGATGGTAACTTTATTGACATCAGCAATCATACCATGATTTCTCTGATTTACCTTAAAGTGTAATCCATCATATACTTCTTGAACTGCACTTGTAACAGTAACATTTCCACCAAAATTACCATTCATGGTAGTGGCAACACCTACTGCAGTATTATAAGTCAGAGTATATCCTGCTCCAACTGTAAAGGTTCCTTGAACTTCATCAAGTTTTAATTCATTAACACCAGCAATTTGTTGAACACTTAATTGAAGATTTCTACCAACTGAAGCAATACCAATTGTAGAGACTGTTAAAACATCTCCAACAGAATATCCTGTTCCCCCATTTGTTATGCTTGCATTAGCCACCACTCCATTAGTAACTGTTACAACACCTGTTGCACTTCTTCCATTACCCTCCACATTTGTTAATGTTAAACCAGTATAAGTCTGGGATCCACTACTAGGAGTATATCCAATACCCGCATTTAAGATCCTAAGGTCTCCATGTGCTGTACCGGCACTTCCTACATACTTACCACTTGCTCCAGATTTTAACTGAACAATAGTATTTCCTCTTGCCAGTCCAGTATCACGTAATGTTGTTCCAATACCAATCCTAATAGTTCTAGAATCAATATCAAATGGATTCTGTCTTAGTAACTGAAGATCTGTTGGTAATTTTGGATTAAAGAACTGAACTGATCCTTCAGTAGTAAAGTCTGCTCTATAAAGTTTAAACTTAAGGTCTTCATACTGACTAGCATCCCAACTAGATGCGTTTTGAGATTTGAAGAGTGATCCCAAAATAGGTTGAGATGTAACAAGAATTGTTCCTGCTTCTTCTGCAGTGGATGTTACGTCTGCTTCACCAATTCTAGATATCCAAACGGTATATTCTGTAGAATCGGATAGAAGAACAAGAGCATATTCTTTCTTTCCACTAAGATAAACAGGAGAATCAAAGGTCACAGTAGTAGCCGTTGATGCATCAGTAGAAACATTAACATTAGAAGCCGGTACTTCAATCTCAGAGAAGGGAAGAACTTTTAATGTAGGAAGACCAGTTTGAATTTCTCTAATCTGGAAGAATACGGGAAGTGTATTATCCTTTGTCCTAAAGAACAAATCAACCTTAGTAACAAAAATACCAGTGTCATCGTCCACAAAGAAGGATTGTGCCAGAGGGTCAATTCTTTGTTGAGTGATATTGGTAACATTAGTAACTTGCTGAGAAACAATTTGTGTAGAAGTTGTATCTGAAGCAGTATCATTTGCTGTAGCCCTTGCTGTAGATGTTAGTGTTCTTGTCTGACTAAAGTCTTCATGAGTAACTCTTGCATTTCTGAGCGAAAGAGTTACTTCTTGAGTATTATCAAGATCACCTTGTGAATAGAAGACCTCTTCTGCAGAAGTAGTTACAACACCACCTGTTCTATCATTAGTAGAACTATTAGTTAATCTAAAGACAGATCTACCTGTTTCGAATTGTGGATTACCTCCAATATTACCATCAGGAACCATATAGGAACCTATCAAAGTTCCTACATTATCTGAGACTAATCTTAGATTAGTAAGAGTTGCAACTGCACCACTAGTTTGACCTCTTAAAATCATTCCAGTCTGAACCCAACCCCAATATTCAGGTTGTCTTTCATTAGCTAGGCTTGATACGTCAATATTTACAGTTGTACTTGTTGTCGAATAAGCAGCTGGGACAACATTAGCTCTATCATATGGATTACTTGAATACCAATCAGTAGCATCATTAAATGGACCATACTTATGATTGGAAAGAGCAGCTCTAAAGGAAATATATGGTACAGATGGTTCAAAATTATCTGGTACATTTTCAGAAATTGGCATCGTTCCCACAATCTGTTCACCTACCTGGAATGTTCCAGATGACATTGAAATTTCCAATAATTTAGGAACAAGGAATGAATTGACATCCACCGCATCAAAGAACCCATATAACTGGGTATTAGGCTTCATTCTCTTACCAGTGAATTGAATATTCCTAGTTCTCATGAACTGGATAATATTTCTACTTACAATTCGATCTCCTAAAGACTCTGTATCTATTTGCTCTCTAATTGTATGCTGAACACCTGTTCTAGACTGATCTAGATTAGTTTCAAGACTTACACTTCCACCAACTGTTACACTTGTAGTAGACTCTACACTTTCAGTTGAACCATCATCACGTTCTGTAGTACTGGAGGAAGTATCAACATCAACATCAAGAGTCATATCAAGATCTTGACGGATGTTATCAGTCTGCCAAGAATTCCAAATGATAGGACTTACACCTAAACGTGAACCATCAGCATTAGTTGTAATTTCTGCCCTAAGTGCTTCTGCAACGCCGCGGAAGGAACCTTCCATTTGAACGTCCCTAAGTTCCATTCTATTAACATCAATCCATACATCAACAGTTGGGTCTAGTGCAATAGATCCTTCATAATTTTTTACTAGGTAAGGAGTTACATTCTCAACCCTAGTTGCAAATGGCTGATTTAACCACTCAACATCATCATAATCAAGACTTATAACTTGACCTGTTCTCTTAATATTAGTGCCTACAATATTGCTAAGATAGTTAAGATCAGCATTTGTATTAGTTGTTGTCCCTAATCCAGCAATTGCATCCGAACCCAACTCTAAACTAACCGAAGTGGTATAATGAGAAGGTCTTAATTGACCATTTTGAAGATCTACACTGTTTTTAACACCAACACTAAGATCTTGAACTCCTACAGCAGAGAAATTGTCAATTAGGAATCCAGACTTAAATCTATTTTGTCCTTGAGCATCAGGAATGAAAAGATTTGCGGTATTATTCTCTAAAAGAGAAAGAGTAGTATAATATTCAAGATTCTTAATTCTATTTTCCAGTTTAAAGATATCACTCATTTGATATCTCTTATGATTTACATAAGAAACTTGTGCATTCTTAACATCATAGAGATAAGGTGGTAATGCAATATTTGCAACATTTATTGCATCATTAACTGCTCCAGGCAACTTAGGATTATCAGATGATTCTCCAATTTTTATCTGGAATACTCCATCTTTAGTTAAATAAATTCTATCCAGTCTAGGTAGATAATAGTTAAAGGATAAAGTTTCAGATTCATCAGAAGCAAAAATGAACTTTGCGCTATGCTTATCATCTGTGAATGTTCTACCAGCAAATTCAAACGGAGATCTAGCATCTGCTGCTACACTGTAATCATCAACTCGTGGTCGAGCATCAATAATATCACTATTTCTAAATGTTTTTACTGATTGAATTTCTGTACCATAGTTAAATCCTTGATAAGAATTAACTGTCGTAACATCCCCAGTATCTGAAGATTCATAATACCCTTTAGTATAAATGATCTTTACACTTCTAGTAGGTGCTGGGACTCCTTGCTTCCTTAAAAGATAACTATAATCATAATGAGTTAAAGTTTGACCATTATAGAAAGTAAAATTATCAGTTATATTAGTACTACCATTATCCAAGGTAGAAACAATACCATTTACCCCGGAATCTAAGAAATTAGCAACTTCCCCATCTTGGAAAGTATTTTTATTCAAGGCAATAAAGGATATTTTACTACTATTCACCTGTACCGCATACATTCCTCTAGCACCGCTTAAGGAACCAACAAATTCTTCCCCAATAATTAGATCATCGGTTTTACCAGTAGGACCATCTAAAGATCCCAGAACCAAATTAGGTAATACAGCGTCGCTTGTATTACTTGATTCATATACTCCATGAACCTTAATTACATCAGGAACATTAAGAGAAATCTTTTCATCTTGAACTCTAGTACCATATGGATAATTGCCATAGGTTAATCCATCATTTCTAGTAGTAGAAAGAGTTCCGGCATTAGTTCCAGATCCATTTTCACTAGATTTGTTAACAATTAATGTGTTTATAATTCCTCTTTTCTTTGATTTTGAGGTTACTTTACTCTTTCTAAGAGTAGCAATTAATCTTGCTTCTCCACCAGTATCATCATCGCCTAATCCATTAATTTGAAGACTAGTGCTACCGTTAGTAAAATCAAATTGATCTGATGCAAGTTTTTCAGTACTTCCACCACCCCTCGTTAAAACATATCTTTCTTCATCAAAAGGTAAAAATACTAAATTGGATCCAGCATCTACTGAAAGGGTATTGGATGAATTGTCACTTATTGTTACATCAAATTCTTTTCTGACAATAATAGAAGAACCTTCTAAGTCTACTGAAGAAACATTTCTCTTAGGAAGAGGTGAGAAAATTCTTTCGTCATTATCAGTTCTTTCAGTTTCTGTAGTTAAGACTGTAAGATCAGTTACTCCAATTGTATTATAATCAAAACCACCATCACAAATTCCTGTGACTGTAGTTACTCCACTAAGCACCAGAGAGTTTGTATTTACCTGATCAACTTTAGCAAAAGATGGATCAGTTTTTCCATCACGAGTATACTTAACATAATTACCACTAGTTACAATTCCAGGGAAAGTAGTTGTTGGGCTTGTAAATGTAGCAATAAATCCTTTTCCTATAGTAACGCCAGTTATACTTCCAACACCAATCGTAATGGCATCAGAAGGAATAACATCAGCAGAGAATGTAGATCCTGCACCAGCATTATCATGATTAACAAGAGAATATACAGATCGTACATCTCCCAACCCATAATTAGTCCATCCAATACTTACTCTTCTTTCATCACTATTATCAAAGATTAATTTTTCACCATTACTAAAGTTTCCAGAAATTTGATAGACAGTTAAAGCAGTTCCTGCAGATACTGCAGTTTTAAGAAATGCAGTTGCTCCACTAGAATCCCCTTTAATATGAGTAGGAACAGTTAACGTAACTGCTTCATTAACTTGTAAATCCCCATAAGTTTGAATATCATATAAAGAAAGATCCCATCTATTTAAATTATAATTGCTATTTTCATAACCACCAGACTCTAAAGCATAATCATATACTCTACCAATACCAATTTCTTTTCCAGCAGGAGTTAAAGAACTTACCCCAACTCTATCCTTTCTTAAACTAATGGTCTCTGAAGTACTAAGACCAACCTTGGGAGATCCAGATGCTCTATCTAATCTTAAAGTAGATCCAAAAGTAAAATTAACTGCCTGATTTTCTAATAAATTAGTTGTCCTTGGTTTAGGTACATCTAAAAAAGTAGAAGCAATAGTCTCAACTTCAAATCCTTTTACATATGCCTTTCCTGGACTTACTTTATAAACCATCAAATCTTCAGATGGTTCTTGTCCAGAATCAGTTAATTGTTTGTCGTTATAAATTCCATTATTTCCTTTACCATTATTAAGACTTTCTTTTACAAAAGCATTAAATGCCTTGATATAATAGTTTCCAGATTCATCAAATGTTCTTCTGGCAAATTCCTGAGCTAAAATATTATATTCTGTTCTATTGTTTATCCTTCTAAGAACACCGTTCTTTACATTTGCTAATTCGACAAAGTTTGGAACATCAAAAGTATCTAAATCCTTCTTTGATAATTTAGCAGTAATCTTTAATCTATCTGCACCAGGAGCAGCATAGTTATTAAATCCATTAGCATTATCGTTGAGATATGGATCCTGATCAGCATTTACAATATCTTCAATAACATCCAATCCAACTCTATAGCTGGGAGTATTGGAATATTGATCAAGAATTAAAATATCAGTATCTACTTGAACTAAATATCCTCTTAAAAAATAAACCCCTTCACTAATACGGAATGCAGATCCAATAGAACAAGCATTTGTAGATATAGTTTTAGAAAATCCTTCTCCTATAGTAATAAAACTAGATCCAAAAGAAATATTTGCATCGGTAATTAAATTTTCACCATTTTCAAAATCTCTTATTGCATTATTATTACCAGATTCTCCATAGCTTACATAAAGAGTAATATGACCCCTATCAGATTCACTTGCAGTAATTACCTTTTCTATTTTTGCAGTTACTCCAGAAGTTTCTCCACTAATAGAAACACCAACTAAATTATCAAGATATGATGATACAGGAATTCCTAAAAAATTATCTTCTATTTCTACAGCATAAAATCTATCAATATAAGTTAAATCACCAGGAATTACTTTAGCGCCTTCTTTAAAGAAGTGATTACCGAACTGCTCAACTTGATTCTGCAGCATGGACTGCAAGGTTGTTAATTCCCTTGCCTGAACTGCTTGACCAGGTTTAAATAAAACCTTATAATAATCTTGAGCTTTACCGCCTATTTCCGGTTCATTATAGTCATCAAAATAGGGAGCTACGTTTAGATTGGTTTCCTGAGACATAATTCCTTAGAATTGCAAAATAACTTTGATATCTTCTTTTTGGTTGGATGATCTAGTAATCGACGGTCTATTATCAACGTAAATAATGTTACCGGAATATTTTTTCACTTCTGGCTGAGCCACTCCTTTAATAAAAGATTGTCCTAAGTTATAGGTACGACTATTTATTACAGTGTTTATACCAGGATTAGCGGCACTACCAAATGTAGTTTGAATTGCCAATGTTGCACTACCGCCAATAATATTGAAAGATCCTTGACTGCCTATATCAGCAGTAAATCTTTCCATTGTAAATCCATAAGTTGGAGAGGTATTTTTAGTACCATCAGTATTAAATCCACAATGGAACTTATCCTGCCAATACTTTAGTACACCTGTATTTTGATCATAAGCAACAACTCTACCAAAAGCAGTTGAACCAACCCCAATTGTTTGAGTAATTTGATCATCAGCATTAAAGGTCACTCCACTATAACCTGCTCCAGCAAGTTTTAATGCATAAACTGCACTTGCTTTAGCAGACGTTAAATTGGAACTTGAACCATAAGCTTTTGGACTTTCTACAACACCAACTCTTGCTATTTGATTTCCTGTAACGAAATCGGGATTATCAGTATCATTCTCAATTCTAGAATAAAGAAGAACGTTGTATGCACCCAATTCTCTATAGATGTCAGAACCATGACCTCCTTGAGGTGGAATAATAACATCGAAAATAGGAGCAGTTGTTCCTTCAATTCCTTTAGCAGCAAGATCTAAAGTTCCAAAAGTATAATTAGACCCACCATTCGAAATAGTTACATCAGAAACTTTAGCATCATTATTAGTTGTAACTGTTGCTTCTCCTCCAGATCCATCACCCTTAACAGGAACCTGAGTATAAACCTTATTAGCAGTTCCTACTCCTACACCTCTATTGACAATGGTTATAATTTTAAGTTGACCACTAGTAGAAGCATTATTTCTAACAGATGAATCTGTAGTATTAGTTGCCCAATCTTGAGGAACGGGTAGATAATTTGTGGAATCAAATTTTACAATATCACTCGGACTAATGGTATAAAGATATTTCCAAATATATCCATCACCACTAGTACCTGCAGACCTTGGTTCCAAATCTGTAAAAGTAGGTTCATCAAGAGAAGGTCTTCCTGATGGATTATCTGGAGATGTTCCATTCTGAAGACAAATATAAACCCTATAGTCAGTATTCAGTACATAATAATTTGCATCATATAAACTTACCGCATCAGAAGGTTTAGCGACATTAGTTGCGCTAATATCATTACGATACATGTCATATGTAATACCAGATGTCCATGTATTTTTTCTAACAACTTGCCTAACATCAGCTTTATTAATCTTTTTCAACCCTACCATTGTATCCCAATAGTTATCCTCCTCATCAAAATTATCTACAGGAGAAGGTGGAGTTGTTTCCCAATCACTATCATAATCAAGAGGATTAGGTAATCCAACAAAGGAGTAGTAAGAGTTGGCTGTTGACGCAACTCCCGCCACAAAATTCTTAGCATTTAAGATACGAAGTTGATCAGTTATAATTGCAGCCATTGGACACTAGTTTTTTTACTTATTTAGCAGGTGTAATTAACTATAATTCTTCCACTTCAAAGGATATAGTCTTCTGACTATTCCTCCGGTGGAAATACCAGTTATTCCGTCATTAGTATATGCATTATATGCTTTAGCATTATCTCTATCTCCGAAGAGAACTTTACCCCAAGAGTAATCACCATAATAAGAACTATAACCAAGACCACTTATAGAATTCCAATCTTTAACACTAACAGTTACCTTAGCAACTGCGGTTAGACCAGCACCAGTCTTAGACTCTGCTGCAGTGACTCCAATAGAAACAGCAGCAACTTCATATACATTATCTATAAAGGTAGTTCCTATTCCTATAGTGCTACTATCTTGATAGAGAGAAGTTACTCCATTACCAATTCTTGAATTGCTAACGGTAAAGTAGAATCCAGTTGCAATACCACTTACAGTTGTAACTCCAACAATGTCAGAATCTCTAAGTTCAGAATCAGGTGGAATAAAGAGATCAAATACTAATCCTGTAGATGCAACACCAACAGTAGTTGTATGTACACCTGTTATAATTCCAAAATCACCTTGATAAGTTACACTTGTTGCTTTTCCGCGAATAGGTTTAGGATCAGCAATTAATACTGAAGGAGCATTAGTAGAAGTATATCCAGATCCAGGAGTAGAACCTATCGTTATTGCATTAACAACCCCACTACTTATAGTAGCGGTTGCATATGCTTGACAATCTCCAGGTGTTGTTCCCAGTCCAACAGGTGAAGCAATTGTTACTGTTGGAGCAGAACTATATCCAAATCCACCATCACTAATACTGATAGAAGTAACAGTTCCAGCAGTAGAAACATTAGCAGTTGCAGCAGCTGCAGTCTTTGTATCTTGAGATATAAGTTCTATAGTATATGTGTTTGCATCAGTATTATTTTCATTAATAGGATCAAAGAATGGTTTTGCATTCTGAACCCAAGCACATGAAGATGCTATACCAACACTTTGAATTAAGAGTGCAGTAGGTTGAATAAG
>VTLG01008942.1_pt1 | contig 18088 bp, 9 predicted proteins | sample 4694571 | NCBI WGS metagenome assembly VTLG01 (sample SAMN12604809, study PRJNA352737) | marine metagenome | biome: ENVO:00000447; feature: ENVO:00000209|ENVO:00000569|ENVO:01000036; material: ENVO:00002151; isolation source: viral sequences binned using virsorter ... | reverse complement strand
CCAGCTAACCAGACTGCTATGTTTTCTATTGCGAAATCTTTCGATTCTCAAGAGGAATACGAGGAGTTTAAGAAAACTTTTATATCTAACAATAATATGGCTACATCAACAGACACAGTTAATATTGATGAAGTTGATACGCCACAAGCCACGGGTAAAACCGTTTCACAGGAGAAACCTATGTCTAAGGACACAAAAACTCCAGAAGCTGAAAGTACAGTAGACTTGAAAGCATATGCAGAAGAAATTGCGAAAGCAACTGCTGCAAAAATTGCTATGCAACAAGCTGAACAAAAAGCAAAGGAGCAAGCAGACGCCGATGATGCAGCTGAGCTAGAAGCTCAAGTAAAAGCTGTTGAAAAAGCTGAAGAGGAAAAAGTTAAGACAATAGTAGAAGTTGGAATGTCTGGAGCTGAAAGGCTTATGGAAGATGTTGAAAAACGTGTTTCTGAAAAGCATGAAGACCTCGAAAAAGTAGTTAACGAACTTAGAACTGAACTCACTGAAAAGAAAGATGAAATCGAAGCAATTCGTGAATCTAAAAGAATTTTTGGTGATAGACAAAACTCTAACTGGGAGAAAGCCTTCGAAAGTGACATCAATGATGCATGGACGTTAGGACTAGCTACAGGAAAGGGTTGGGATACTAAACTGGGAAAAGACACTCTTGAAAAAGTTAACGCACACTCAGGTGTGGGTGTTTCAAGTGCAGATTTTGAACAGACTGTATCTTCAAATGTGGAAAGAGATATTCAATTAGCATTGGTATTGGCCCCTCTATTTAGAGAGATTACAATGTCAAGTGCGACTCAAATTATACCAATTTTACCAGACTCTGGTTATGCAGAATTTACTTCTAACCAGACAGCAACGGGCTCAAGCCCACATGGTAATTTAGCCCAAACTGGTGATACTTATGGATCACCTTATGGTGGTGTTGATTTGACTGAAAGAACTCTTTCAACCAAAAAACTAATTTCACAATCCTACTTAGGTAATGAAACTGAAGAAGATGCGATTCTTCCAATTCTTCCTTTAATTAGGGAGTCAATTGTTAGATCACATGCAAGAGCCGTAGAAAATGCGTTACTATTAGGTAACAACGCTGATGGTGCCTTTGGCACTAGCGGTGCATCTTTCGATGGTCTCTGGCATCTAGCAGAAGCTGATAGTGATGTAACACAATCAGCTACAGCATTTGCATCTGATTCTTTAACAGCTCTTAAACTATTGGCACTAAGAAAGAATATGGGTAAATATGGAATTAACCCAGCTGATCTAGTGTATGTAGTTTCTTCTACGAGTTATTATCAACTATTAGAAGATGCTGAGTTTCAAGATGTGAACTTAGTTGGCGACGCAGCCACAAAGCTAAATGGAGAGATCGGAAGTGTATTTGGTACAAAAATCATTATATCTGACGAATTCCCAACTGCAGCAGTAAACATGCCAGCAGCGCTTTGCGTATATCCAAGAAACTATGTTGTACCTCGATTAAGAGGAATGACTATAGAGTCTGATTACGAAGTTGCGAATCAAAGACGAGTTCTAGTTGCTTCACAAAGAATTGGCTTCACCGATATGATCGATGCAGCTACTACTAAGTGGGCATACCAGTACAAAGGTAGTTAATAGCTAAATAATTTTTAGTTGGGGGAGTAATCCCCCAACTATAATTAAAAGGAGAAAAATGGCAGATTTAATAACATTACAACAGTATAAGGATTTCGCAGGTTTGACGGGGGTAACTATGGACGCTCGTATTAATGTTATAGTGGATTCCGTTAGTAAATTAGTTAAAAACTATTGCGGTACTAGTTTTATAGATGACTACAGTTCAGCAAAAACTGAATATTTTGACATTAAAGATAATGTAACTACTAGAGTTATGTTAGATGAAGGACCAGTTAATACAGTAACTTCAGTACAGGAAAGAGATTCACAAGCAGATTCATATGTTACATTAATCACAGAAAATTCTGATAATAGTGGTAAATATGAATATATTGTTGATACTATGACTGATAGTATAGTTCGTACTGATGAGAATGTTGATAAAGCATTTCCAAAAGGACGAAAAGCTGTAAAAGTAGTATATACTGCTGGATACAGTTCTTGTCCCGAAGATTTAAAACTAGCGTTATTTGATTTAGTTAAGTACTACCTTAAAGATGAAAGAAAAGAAAGAATGACTATTGCTGGAGCAACTGTACAAAATTCAGTTTCTACTAGCATTAAAAACAATGCAGGCTTTCCAGACCATATCAAAAGAGTACTAGATATGTATAAAACATATAGATAATGGCAAGAGATACGCTAAACAAAAACTTTGGAGAAGCTTTTGAAAAAGCACGAAATAAATTTAAAGGTTTTGTTGATAGTAGAGGAATCCCTATTGTAGTTCTTTATACTCTACATGTAAAAGATATTACAGTAGCAGCAGTAAAGGGGTACGATATTGTTATAGAAGCAATTGAAAGAGATTATGGAAAGGAAATTGCAAAACCTTTTAAAAAGGTAAATACAAAAGCTCATTGGGATACTCTTATTAGAGAGGTTATTAGCGATATAAAGAAAAATAAAAAAATTATAGGAAATGTTGGTGGTACGACTATAAAGCCTTGGAGCTCTATGAAAAGAAAAGTACCAAAACCAGGTACATATTTTGGACAAAAGAGAGGGGGTACAGTTTCAACAAGACTTGTACTATATATGTTTGGTAGTTCAACAAGCGGTATTACCGATGGTTATATTAGACGTATCGCACAACATGTCTCTAATGAGTTATGGCAAAAAATATGTAGTTCTCCTAAACTAAATAAGGAGAGACAACGAAAATTAACAGAATATAGATTAACTTCAAGAAAACCAGAAGCTGGTACAAGAACAGCAAAATCTAAGTTTACACAAGCATTTGCAACAGAACATGATCCTAATAAAACTATGGCTATGGAAGGATTACAGCTATTGCAGCAAAATGCTATAGCCGGAACTACAGCTCCTGTATTTAAATACGGCAGTATGCAATTTCTTCAGACAGATCTGTATGCTCATGTTATGAATACGGTTAAAGCAGATTGGGGGCAAAAAAAGACAAAGAAAAAAATACAAAGAGGTATTCCAAACTATGTAATTACTGAATTTATGTCTTTTAATTTAGGCGTAAATAAACAATTACCTACAGATTTCGATAACCTAAATAAAAAAGCTAAAGACTATATAAGAACAGAAGTTGAAATTCAGATGTCCACTAGCGTAGCAAAAGAGAAAAAGGCCAGCACTCCACTTAAGCAACAAATAGAAAGCGATCTAGGTGTAGAAATAGCTAAAAATATAGCAGGAAGATTTATAGATGCTAAAACAGGAAGATTTATCAAAGTTGATAAAAAACTTATGAAATCTAAATTTAACAAAAGTCCTAGACTAGAAAGGAACATAGTAAAAGGTCCAGCTGCAAAAGTAAAGAGAAAAAGCGTTTCTATTAGTGCGGCAGTATCTGTGGCCGGTACAAGACCCGCTAAAACGACTAATAGAAGTAGAAAACATGGAAAACAACAAGAATTACTTAAAGTAGAACAATTAATAAATCAGAGATTACCAGAAAAAGTTAGACAAAATATGGGAAGACCTGCCCTTATAAATAGAACAGGTAGATTTGCAGATAGTGTAGAGTTATTAAATTTGAGAGAGACAGCAGCAGGAGTTAGTGGAAGTTATACTTACCAACTTAGCCCTTATGAAACTTTTGAAAATACAGGAGATAGAGTATGGCCTGCAGGGTACAACCCCAAGCCTTTAATAGCAAAAAGTATTAGAGAAATCTACTATGAGTATAAACAGGAGCAATTAGTACAACTTAGGAGAACATAATGGCATCAATTTATAGAACAGCACGAAATAAAATAGTTGATGCTTTGGTAAAAGAATTAAAAACGAGTATAAATGGAGTATCACCATATAACTCAAATATTTTTAATAATGCTGATGGGCATTTAAAATTTCTAGACTCAATCCAAGAATACCCACAAGTATGTGTAGTAGCAGGAGATGAAACTAGAGAATATGAGCCTGGCGGGCTCAAATGGAGGTTTCTTAGTGTAGATATAAGATGCTATATAAGTGACGAAACGGAACCTCAAGAGACTTTAGCTCTATTATGTGAGGACATAGAAAGAGTTATAGATAATAATGATGTATTGACTTACGATGATACAGTAAGCCCAGCATTAAAAACAACTTCCTTAACAATAATGACAATTTCTACTGATGAAGGAGTTTTAGCTCCTTTAGGAATCGGAGAAATTACAGTATTGTGTAGGTATTAAAATGGAAATTACAAAGCAGATAAAAATCTAGCTACGTACTTTCAAAGACTAATAAGATAGGAGAAAAGCAATGGCTTTAAATCTTTCGAGAAACACAAAAGTATATGTGAGTTCAGTAAATGGAGCTCCTACAGCAGGTGGCGGAATATTAACCGCTCATATCAGTACTGCAGGTACTGGATATGCTGTTGGGGATATAGTTACCTTAGGTACTAGTTCTGCTTCAGGAGCAAATGCTAAATGTATTGTACTATCTATCGGAGGCTCAGGCGCTGTAACTACAATAGCTATTCCAAATAATTTCAGGGGAAATGGTTGGGTAGTAGATGAAACAGCAACTGAATCAGCCGTAGAAAGTTTTGCTGGAGTTAATAATGGCTCCGCCGCAGGGCTAGTAGTTACAGTTGATTCGATTCAAACAACTACAGTAACAACTGATGGTGCAAGAGCAGGAACAGGTAGATTCAAAGGAAACGAAACAACTGCAAACACTTTTAGAGTAGGTGTCCTAGACGGATACAGCTTCTCTCAGGGAAGTGAATCTTCAGATGTAACAATTAATGAAGCAGGTTCTGCACCAAATCGTGGATCAAAACGATTCAATGATGCATTACCTCCAGCCGAATGGTCATTTGGAACTTATGTTCGACCATTTGTTCATGGAGCAGCCAGTTTTAGGGTTGCCGATGATCACGATGCTTGTGAGAACATAATGTGGGCAGCTATGACAGGTACAGGATTACCTGCAGATTCAGCAGCCTCTGGAGCTGGTGTAGTAGTAGGAACTACTGCTCAAAACGGAGCAGTTGTAGACTTCGAAGAATCAGATCTTCACGAACTCATGAAACTTAATTTATATTTCGTATTAGAAAATACAACTTATAGACTGAATGACGCTCAAGTCAATCAGGCTGAAATAGACTTTTCTATTGACGGAATTGCGCAAATCACATGGAGTGGTAACGCAACAACTATTGACCAGGTAAGTACTGCAATAGAAGACCCTTCAAAGTATCTACTCTGTAATGCTACAGAGGGAGAAGATACAAGTGGCAATACGGACACTTATGCAGAAGGCTACAACTATGTAGATACTACTGGCCCAAGTGACGCTGATTACTTGAGAAATAAACTATCAACACTTTATCTTGATGCTGATGCACAAGGTGGAGGAGCTTCTTCCAATGGATTGGACGACAAAACTTATGATATTAATATAACAGGTGGAAGCATAACAATTGCAAATAATGTTACTTATGTAACACCAGAAACAATTGGTATTGTTGATAAACCGATTGGATCCTTTACAGGAGCAAGAACAATTACTGGTTCTTTAACTATGTACTTGGATACTAAATCAAATGGTTCTAACCAATTATTAACTGACCTAGCAGGAGCAACAGACCTTGTTACAAACGTATTTGATATGCGTTTGTTTATGGGGGTAGCTGGTGCTGTTGGATCAGATGGTGATGCAATGGGAGCAGATGATTTTACAGCTCCAGGTGTTGAATTCAATATGCCAAAAGCTCATTTAGCTATACCAGCTATTGAGGTTGGCGACCTGGTTTCAGTATCAGTCGAATTTGCGGCTCACGGAACTGATCTCTTGACCGGAGACGAAATGAAGGTCAAATATTTAGGATCTACTACTCACACTCAAACAGGCTATTCAGCCGCGAGTGCAAGAGCAGTTGATGCTTAGATAAAACAATGTCTTATAGTTTTCTTCGTGAGAGTAAACTATATATAGTGTATGGAGGTAAGAAGTATAGAATCTATACTACTTCCTCCATCACTTTTAACCAAACATTTGCGGAAGATTCGTACTCAGTAAAGACTCTGCACGATCAATCAAAAATGTTTGAGAACTCAAGTATAACGAAAGCAAATCCTGCTTCCTTTAATTTTGATGTTCCCTTAACACTAGAGAAAGAAGAGTCTATTGTAATAGATTTAATAAGTGACTTAGTTGCTAAAACAGGTGATCCAGACAGTAGCGCATCGGATAGACATGACCACGATGATACTGTTATAGCACCAAAGCAACTAAAATCATTTGATATTTATGTACAAACAGGAAGCACTACATTCAAATTAGAAAGTGCAATTATTACTTCAGCTAATTTTGATTTCATACCAGGAAATCAATTTACAGTAAGGATAGAAGGACAAGGAACAAAATTATCAAGAGCAGGAGATGAAAGTTTTACTATTCCCGGCAGCGCCGTTTCAGGTAGCTTCTGGGGAGATACAACAAAACCCTACCACCAATTAGGTTCTAGAACAAGAACCCCTCTTATAGTTTACCCAGTTATCACTATTGATAGTTTAAATATGACAAGTATAGTAAGTGTAAACTTACAACTTCAAAATAGTGTAAATTGGAGCCCCTTCGAAACTTTACATGATAGTTTATCAGTAACTAATTCTAGTAATGCCATGTTTCCTACAACATATACTTTGGACAAGCGTACAATATCGGGAGAAGTACGACAATACCAAACAGATAATAATATAACACAATTTGATGATTTTAGTACTAATAGCGATATGATTTTAAAAGCTGTACAAGTTGGAAAAGCACATGATGCTACTCCATTTTTTCAGATACAATTAAATCCAGTTATGTATACTGCTAGAATGGATCCTGGCGATGTTTATACTCAAAGCTATGACTATCGTTCTTTACAAAATACAGCAGTAAGTACTCAAATCACACAATATTCATAGGAGAATAATATGGAATTAAAAAACCTGTTGGTCGACAGTAAGACCACTTGGGTTGAGTTTCCTGGCCTTGATGGATTTGAAGTTGAACTAGCGAATCTCTCCCGAAAAGAACTCGTGAATCTTAGAAAAAGATGCACACAAAATAAATTTAACAGAAAAACTAGACAGTTTGAAGAAGTACTTGATGATGATAAATTTGTAATAGAATTTACATCTGCAACTGTAAAAGGTTGGAAAGGATTGAAACTAAAGTACTTAGAAGACTTAGTACTTGTTGATATAAAAGGAGAAGATCCAAGTGCGGAACTACCCTTTAATGATGAAAATTCTCAACTTTTAGTAGAAAACTCAAATGAGTTTGATAACTGGCTCAATGAGGTAGTCTTTGATTTAGAAAATTTTCGTTCGCAAGAACCGAAAGAAAGCCCTAAAGCGCCTAAAGTTGTATCTGGACAATAAAGATGTCGGAATGACAAAAGACCAGTACCTCATGATGTGTGAGCAAACTGGAGAGGAGATAGATTGGAAAAAATGTCCTCCAGATATAGAAGATTTTCCTTCTTTAGTGATTGATATTTTAAATATTTTTCACTCTATGGGGGATAGGATATATCCAGAGATTGGATATATTGGTAAAGACTTCACAAACTTTAACTTTTTATGTGATTTATACGGCATAGACGAACATCAATTAGAATATGTTCATGAATTAATACTATTCCTCGATAGCAGAGCAGTAGAGATATCTCAGCAACAACTAAAAGCTGAATATGATAAAATAAAACAAAGACACCCTAGATAATGGCAAAAGAAAACGAAATTATACTACGAATCCGTACCCAGCAAGATGGAAGTGTAAAAGCTTCTATTCAGGAAACGGAGAAACTTAAGAAGTCTACTGAAGGTTTAAGTGGTGCTAAAGATAAAGGCACTGAAGCTGGTAAGAAGTTTCATAAGCAAGAAAAGTCTCTATACCAAACTAATTTATCTTCTGCTAAAGGCTTCTCAAAAATGAAAGAAACTATGACTGGAGGAGGATCTTCCAGTCTAGTAGCCGCTTATGCAACGTTAGCGGCTAATGTCTTCGCAGCAACCGCTGCATTCAATGCACTTAGAACTGCTGCACAAGTACAAACTCTTACAGAAGGTTTTACACGACTTGCTAATGAATCTGGCAGGTCAGCTGAAGTTATTGCATCAAATCTTAGAGAGATAGCACAAAATGCTTTATCAATGGAAGAAGCTTTAAGAGCAAGTTCTTTAGCTATATCTTCTGGATTTTCAACTCAACAATTAGAAGAACTAACTTTAGTTGCAACAAACGCATCTTTAGCCTTAGGTAGAAACTTAGGAGATTCTGTTGATAGGTTAATTAGAGGTGTAGCTAAATTAGAACCAGAAATATTAGATGAATTAGGTATTATGGTTAGATTAGATACTGCTGTTGAAAACTATGCGGCACAAATTAACAAATCAGCTAGTTCTCTTACAGACTTTGAAAGAAGACAGGCTTTCTTAAACGAATCAATTACACAAGGACAGCAAAAATTTGGTATGATGGAAGGATCTGTACAATTAAGTAGCTGGGAAAAACTTGGAGCAACTTTTCAAGATTTAGCAAATGATGTATTAGGTTTTATATCTACGGCTTTTGGTCCTTTATTAAATATTATAGCTTCTAGTCAAACAGCAATGTTAGGAGCCTTTATAGCTTTAGGTAGTGGAATTTTAACAAGTATGATTCCTGCTTTAGGTCAACTAGCACAGAGACAAGCAGATAGAGCAATGCAATTAAAACAAAATGCAGCTTTAGAAATACAAGAAGCAGAAGCTACTCGTATAGCAGCTAGAGCTCAAATGGAAAAAGAGGGAGCCATAAAAAGAAAAGGTAGAAGAGATTTAGTTGGAAAAGGAGAGTCAGCAGGAATAAAAGAATATAGAGCTGAATTGGGTAGAGTTAAAAGAGACGAAAATACCAGACAAACTAATATGAAAAAGTGGTCTGGAGCACAAAAAAAGAGAAAAGCACAAGAGTTAGAGGATTTAAAAGCCTATAGAAGAGAATTACAAGCAATTATTAGACAAGAAGAAAAAAGAGCAAGATTATTAAAAGCTGGTGGAAGTGCAGAAAGAGGAATTATAGGTGGAGATGCTGCTGCTAGAGCGTCTGAACGAATAAGTGGAGCAGGTGCGTGGGAAGGCTTTAAGATTGGTAAAGAGGAGATGGGAAAATATAAAGCAGAGATGTTGGCTACTGATGGTGTCCAGAAAATCTTAGGCAAAGGTCAAGGATTTTTGGGGAAAATAATGAGATGGGGTGGTATGGGATTCTTATTCGCTGGTACTTCTGTAAAGATATTTGGAGCAGCTCTTGTTAATGCAATTCCTTTTATTGGTCAAATTATATTTGTAATAAGTTTACTCATACAAGGACTTAAATGGCTATTTGCAGCAAGTGAAAAAGCTTCAAAAGCTCAAGAAAACTATACTAAAATACTTGAAGGAGTACCCGAAAAAACAGAGCAAATTGAAGACAGTATAAATGGCTTTAGGGACGCTTTATATGCTCAAACTGGAGCGATCGATGAAACTTTAGTACAAGCGGAAAGATATGAAAAACAACTAAAAAACATGGCTGGTATAAATGATGAATTAATGGCAGCTACAATGAAAATGAACGATGTATTAATAGAGGAAGGCTCAGGGGCATGGACAATAATAGGAGATAAAGTAAAGAAATTTTGGGAATTAATAGTGAATAAATTAGGGCCTGTTTTACAAAAAGTAGGTGCATGGCTTAATGAAGCTTTTGATTTTGGAATTACAGATTGGTGGGCAGAAAATGTAACAGAATCTGCAAACTATATTACTGTTATTAAAAATACTCAACAAGCAAATGAAGATTTTGAAAAGTCTATAATGGACTTAGCAGGAAAGGAGGCTGGACCTGGTTTACTAGAAATAAAAACTAGAGCAGCTACAAAAGCAATGGAAGACTTAGCTGATTCAGGTAAGATATCTAAAGAATGGTCAGCTATATTAAAAGCTTCTGGCGGAGATGTAGCTAAAGCTTATGAGCTAGCAGAAAAGCAAGGTATAGATTTAGCAGACGCTCAACTGTTTATGAAGAATGTTAGCAGAGCTGTCTCTACGGAAGTAAATAGGCAAGTTAATGCAGTAACATCTTTAGGAGATACATTCTCAGAAGCAGGAAAAAAATTATCTCAATTAAATACTAAACTGGCTAAAAAGAATGAATATAGGGAAGCTTCAGATTCTTTTAATACTCTAAGAGATCAAGTTCGAGAAGTAGCTAAAACATTTGGTGACGATAAAGAAGGTTTTGCAGCTCACTTAATTAAAACAGAAGCAGGTTTAGGAGCAGTAGAAAAGAAAATTATAAAAATGGTTGGAAAAGATACTAATGACTTGGCCCAGAATATTGAACTTGTAGCTGAGCAATTCGAAACCTTAGCAGATAAAGAAGAAACTTATGCGCATAAAAAAGCTATGCATAAAGCTATGGAACAAGCGAATAAATCAATGAATAAATTATTAGAAACTATGACTGTATATCAAAAGAAATTAGAGACTCTTGATAAGACAGGTACGTTTAAACTGACTGGTGAACAAGAGGTGCAGTCTGCATATGAGATAGCTGCCATAAAATCAGTAGCAATTGAAAATGAGCGTAAAATAAAACTAAATTTAATTGAATTAGAATATGAATTACTTGCTCTGAAACTGTCGCTAAATACTGAATTATGGAATAAAGAAGGTACCGAAATGACTGCATTAGGTAAAAGATTACAGGAACTACATGCAGCATCTAAAAAAGGAAGCATAGATGCTATTAATTCAACTGCAGATGCCGCATTAATAGGTGTACAGAGTACTATGATAACACAAAGAGCGGGAGCAACTACTAAAGGAAGTTTAGTGGATAGAGCAAAAGCTATGGGAGCAAATGTTTTAACTCCAGAAGAAATTGAGAAAGCTAAAAAAGTTGCTAAAGAGCAAAACATTGAAATATCTGAAGCTATGCAACAAGCTTTAGATGCAGGAGGTGGTGAGCCTTGGTTTGCTAGTTTAGGTTTTCAAGAAAAAATACAGACAACTAGAAATGTTTTAGCTCCTATGTTTGAAGACTTAAAGAAATTAGGCCCTCAAGGAGAATTAGCTGCAGCAATAGGTGAAGGTGGTTTAATCGTGGCTAGTAGCTTTGACACAATAACAGATAAAAGTGCAGACATGGCAGATAGATTAGCCGCTGTTGCTTCAGTCTTTCAACAACTGGGAGCAATGATGGCAGCATCTTCAAAAGCAAAAATAGCAGGAATAGATAAAGAGATAGCCGCAGAAAAGAAACGAGATGGAAAGTCAAGAGAATCCTTAGCAAAAATAAAAGCTATGGAAAAGAAAAAAGAAGCTATAGCTAGAAAAGCATTTGAAATGAATAAAAAGATGATGATAGCTTCTGCTATTGCTAGTACAGCTGCAGCTGTAGTTGGAGTACTTGGCAAAGAAGCTTCTGTAATGGGATTTTTTGCTTCCATTCCTGCAATGATTATAGGAGCAATGGGATTAGCTCAAGTTGCTATAATTAAAAAACAAAAATTTGAAGGTGGAAGCGAAGGTGGAGGAGTAGCAGCACCTTCTAAAATAAATGTAGGTAAGCGCGATCCAAAAGTAGATGTTGCGAAAAGAGCAACAAGAGGTGAGCTAGCATTTATGAGAGGTGATAGAGGCATAGGTAGTAATGCTAATAACTTTATACCTGCTGGAGGAGCTGCTGGATTAAGAAGAGGCTATGCAGCTGGAGGATCAGTACTTGTAGGAGAACAAGGGCCTGAAGTTATAACTCCAACTACTGGAGGATTTGAGGTTATTCCAAATGAGGGAATGGTACCGTCTACTACAAGTGTAAACTTTACAATTAATACTATTGATTCTCAAGGAGTAGAAGATTTCTTATCTAGTAATCAAGGTTCTATAATTAATACAATAAGACAAGCAGCTAATAAGCACGGCGAAGACTTTTTAGAAGTAATAGATACTGATAGTGTAGGAGGCGGATAATGGCAACATTTACTAACTTTTTAAATACATTACCTGATCCAAATAATCCAATAGGAACAGCTGGACAGGCATTGGCAACAGGAAGTGGAGGGACCGAAGGTCCAGGATTCGCTAGTGTTCAATTTAACTCTCAAGCGCCTATACAAGTATCAAGAACTAATAGTGGTAGAGTAATTACTCGAAGCATAGCAGGACATAGATGGGGTATAAAAATAACCTATAACCCAATGACTAGAGATCAATTCGAACCTGTCTATAGTTTTCTTCTACAGAAAAAAGGTAGATTAAATCCCTTTTATGTACAATTACCTATGCAATATACTTCTAGAAATAGTGCATTTACTACTCATACTGCAAGTAATAATCCAAGTAATTCAGGTACTCTAAATAAAGGAGCAGAATGGATGCTTCAGGCAGGCCATTCTACTACTGAAACCACACAGCCTCAACCAGGTGATATGTTTACTATTACAGATACAAATGATAGTTTACATACTAAAGCTTATCGTGTTACAAGAGTTATGAGTAACGGTACTTATAAAACTTCACATACCCAGCCTACTACTTCTCAAAGAATAGTATATTTTACCCCCAACCTTCAACGCAGTGTAGCCGCTAGTCAAACAATCAATTATTATCACCCCCTATTTCGTGTAATACTTAAAGGAGATGTTCAACAATTTAGTCTCGGTAATAATAACTTATATACTTTTTCGTTAGACTTAGAGGAAGCACAAGCATAATGGCAGAAAGATCACTACACACTGATTTAAAAAAGCGCCTTATAAATAATGAGGCGTTTACCTATGCTCATTTAATAAAATTTGAACGACCTAGTCAATATCCAAATGCAGGAGGAGTAACAAATACAAATGCAGCTAGATATTCTTATTATACTGACGCAGAAGTAAATATTTCATATGATGATGGTAGTTCAAATTCTGCGGGGAGTGGTAATGGAGCTCAAACCTATGTAGCTGATAAAATTCTTAAAGTAGGTAGCTACTCGGAGACTACTCAAGCCAAAGCCACTGGTATGACTTTAGAATTAGCTGGTGAAACTCTTAATAATTCTATAACTTCTAATGCAATTACTATGTCTAATAGTAATAGCACTATTACTGTTCCTTCTAGCATAGATTTAGTAAATGAAGGCTTTAGAGAAGGAGATACTATTGAAATAACAGGAGGATCTAATAGTACAAAAACTTGTAAAATTACAGGGATAAAAACTTCAAATACTGTATTAACAGTAACGGACGTATTACTCCCCAATGTAAGTACAGGGATAGAAGCTACTAGTACAATTAGCGATCAAAGTTCAGGAGTACAAATTACTTTAAAAATTGTTTCTCCAGAATTAGAAGGCCCATTAGGAGAACTTAATAGTACTACGACACTTAAATCATATCATAATAGAGATGTTTTTATCTATAAAGCTTTTCTTGACCCCGACGATTATACTATAATAGGCTCTCCAGTACTTGTATTTAAAGGTATTATTACAGGAGCAGATATAGTAGATAATCCTACAGGAAATATACGAGTAAAATGGACTCTTACGAGTCATTGGGGAGATTTTGCTCAGGTAAAAGGACGACTTACAAATGATGCTGTTCACAGAGCGTTAGATAATAATGGAAGGGGACAAAAAGATGTTGCTCTGCGTCCCGAATATGCAAATGATTTAGGCTTCTTGCATGCAGAAGAAACTATAAATATTTTAGCTACTTATACTGCAATTGAACAGGAAATGAGAGTTAAATCAAAAAGTAAATGGGGTGGGCTTAGAACTAAGGTTAAAACTTGGATGGAAGATGTTGAAGTTGAACGAGATGTTGATTTAAACTTTTCTCTTGCTTCTAAATTTTTACCTATATGCTATGGAGTTCAAAGAATTGCAGGAATTCCATTTTTTGTAGATACAAAAGCAAATGATCCAAATAATATTTTTATAGCTTATGCACTATGTGAAGGAGAAGTAGGGGGAATCTATGATGTTTATATAGAAGATAATCCTTTAATTTGTTTAAATAAAGAAGATTCTGATGATAGAGATGACTCTTCATCAACTCCTGATACTAATGCAGAAGTTTTTTGCAGAGGTAGAGCAGATTTAGGAGATACTTTAGGTGGAGTACAGATGTCAGGAGCTAATGCAAGTGGTTCTACTCGTACTCAATATCCTTATGGAGATAACATACAGGGTAGAGGTTGGACAGGTTGGCAGCCTTATTATGATGAAATAGAACCAGAAATTGATGAATATTATACACCAAATGAATCTTTATTAAATGCAAATACTGCAGATTCTTCGGGCATAAAGCACAGAGAAACTTTAAGTGTTTCTGCTCCCAATACTATGAGAATGACTTTTCATCATGGTAAAATAGACCAATTATCAGATGATACTTTAACAACTATTGCAGCCTCTTCAGGAGATAATCGATTTAAAAGACAAGTAGATTATTATACAGGAAATGAAGAGTATTGGAGCCCTCAACATAGAGTATTAGATACAGCTTATGTAGTTTTAGATTGTGAAATAGCAGAAGATGCAACTACTGTTCCAGAGCTTGAGTTTGTTGTTAGAGGAAAGTTAGTAGATTGTTATAATTATGATTATAGTTATAACCATAATATGGCTGCTACCTATAATTCAGAAAGTCAAGCTAATTTCAAAGTAGGAGATGCAGTCGATATAAAAAGAACTAGTGATGATTCTGTTTTAAATGATAATGTACTAATAATTGATAAGTGGGACTTTGTAGATGAAGCGGGTAATACAAATTATAGATTTAGATTTAGTGACGCCCCTAATTTAACTTACACTAATGGTGTACCTGCTATTACTGATTTTTATATGCAGGAAGCTAGTGGAAGTAATAAATGGCATATGCTTACTTATAATTATGTGCCTACAACTAGTACAGTTCCTTCAACTCTTTATGTAGAAGCTGGTACTGTAACTAGTACAACGGGAACTCTTGGTGTAGATGCTCCTTTAAAAATAGAATTTGATAGTGTAGTTGACTGGTTATCATCAAATGCAGGATTTTTAGATTTTACAGGTAAATTTAACTTTGCTTTTATAGAGCAACAAATTGCTTATGCATTAAGTAATATAATTGCAAAAACTACTGATGGAGATGAATTAATCGTACAAGGTGACGGAGCTAGTACCGTAGGTATAGATGATAGTAAAAAGAAAATAGTTTCAACAGATCAAATTAAACTAGCAACTAATGCTAGTTCTACTGATGATGCTTATAATGATTATGATATTATATTAACTATTACAGATAGCGATGGTAATAAAAAGGTTCAATCAAGAACTATTACAGATTATGATGGTGGAAATAAAATAGCTCAAGTAAACACTCCTTGGACAGCAGACTATATACCAGATCCAGATAATAGAATTGGAACAAACTCAGGTAAAACGTATAAATATGAGATAATAGAAAAAAGAGGTCAGCGAGATAAAAGAGTAAGTATAAATCCTAGTATGCAATTATTAGATTATTTAACTGCAAAAACTTACGGAAAAGGTTTAGATAAAGATGTAGATATAGATTTAGCTTCAGTTTTATTAGCAGCTAGAACCTGCGATGATAGAGGAACTCACACCTTATCTTTAGCATCTGCAGCTAGTTTAACAGCAGGAGATAGGTATGTTTTAACTTCTGATGGGACAAGTAGTGGTACAGTAGTTGCTATGGGACGAGTTCAATCTAGTACTAGTAATTCTTCTACTGTTGTATTTGAACAAGTTTATGGGAAATTTGCAAAAGCATTTTTACCAAATAGTCATAGTTATCTTGTAGGAGATATAGTACACACAGAGCAAGGGTATTTTAGAGTTACAGGTGCAGGTACTAAATCAACTAAACCGACTGTTGCTACGCCTGGAACAGGTTTTTCTGCTGCAATTACAACTGCAGGGTTTCCTATCTTTCAAATAAATAATACTACAGGAGCAATAACTTCTACTTCTATAAATATTAAAAATAACCCTACAGGAAGTGTTTATGCTAATCCAATAACTTATAGTTTATATGACTCTGATATGGTTAGGTATTGGAGATATTTAGGTTGGGACAAGCATCATCAAAGATATGTAACTCGTCATCAAACCTGCGGAACTGTACAAACATCACAATCTGTATTTCAAAATATAAATGGATTTTTATCACAATTTAACGGTCAATTATCTTATGAAGCAGGACAATATAGTTTAAGAATAGCTACTCAGGAAGATGCCCCTACTAGTGATACAGCAGATAGTGGTGATACTGGATATACTAAAGGATCAGAATTAAATATTAGATATATTACAGAAGATGATATAATAGGTAATATTTCAATAAAAGATCAAGGTCCGTCTAAATCTTTTAATACAGTATCAGCAAGTATTGATGATCCAGGTTCAAGATTTAATGGAAAAGCTGTAACTTTTTATGATTCTAATTTTTTAAGAGCAGATAAGGGTATTATAAAATCTACTAATGTTAATCAAACGGCAGTTCCTAGTTATTTTAATGCTCGTATAAATGTTGAAAACTTTTTAAGAAAGTCTAGATATAATATGAAAATAACTTTTAAAATAGGGCCTAAAGGATTACTATTATTAACAGGACAAACAATATCTATAACTCATAATAAATTTGGCTTTAGTGCTAAACAATTTAGGATAGAAAATATAAATTATGCCGAAGACTGTACTTGTACTATTACAGCTACTGAATATGATGATAGCTTTTATACTATTTCACAGCCTAGATTACCTAGTGTATCAACAGACGATCATAGACAAGGTGTTCCGGGCGGTCCAGGAGCTCCTTCTAATTTAGCAGCTAGTGCTACTAATATAGGTACTATAGATTTAAGTTGGACAAATGCATCGGGGGATAAATCTAATCGTATAACCGAAATATATGTATATACTTCAAATAGTGCAGCTAATAGAACTCTTTTAACTACTGTTAATGGTAATGCAACTACTTATCAACATGCTGTTGGAGCTGATAATGCAACAAGATACTACTGGATAAGACATGGAAGATCTGTAGTATTAACTTCTGGAGGTTCGAATAAGGCAAAGACTCTTTACTCTGGGTATACAGGACCAGCTAATGCGACTACTGTAATACCGAGTAGCTTATACGGAGTTAAACTAAGTGCAGATGCGCAAGTATTTAATGCAAATGCAAGTAGCGTAATTCAAACTCCAAACAATATAACTTTTACATCACAAAGATCGAATTTGAGTGCAGCTGCGGTATTTAGTAGCAGCCCTAGTGTAACTTTGACAGGATCAGGAGATACTAGAGTTCTATCAAAAGCTAATATGGGAAGTAATGATTCTGTAGTTATTACAGCTACAGTAACTTCTACAACTGCAGAAAGAGATGCTGGAGCAAATAATACATATACTGAATCAGTAACTATTTCAAGAGTAGATGCTGGAGCAGACAGTACGACCCCCGGCCCTCCAGGTCCCCCAGGCCCGAGTGGTGTTCGTGATGGTGGAGTATTTTCATACGAAGAATCTGCTCAAAGTGGTTTAAGTGCTGCAGATGTTTTAGTTTGGGTAGGTTCGTTAACAGATGTTATAGCGCAAGAAATTGCAGGCTATGTTATAACTTCTGCTGATGATAATTATATAAGGCCCAACGATAGAGTATTAGTAACAGATAATAGCGCGCAAAAAGCAGGTTGGAGAATATATACAGGAAGTGCAGCAAGTTCAACAGGTGGTATAGATGCTAATGATTGGAGCTCTCTTGTAGTAGAACATTTTGATGGTTCAGTAATTGTAGACGGCACATTAAGTGCTGATAAACTTACTGCTAATACTACTATGTCAAATAATTTGACTGTTGGAAGTGCAATGATACTTGGAAGTGGTGGAACATTCTATACTCCAAATAAAACAGCTTTTACAGATA
>VTLG01008067.1_pt1 | contig 18088 bp, 17 predicted proteins | sample 4694571 | NCBI WGS metagenome assembly VTLG01 (sample SAMN12604809, study PRJNA352737) | marine metagenome | biome: ENVO:00000447; feature: ENVO:00000209|ENVO:00000569|ENVO:01000036; material: ENVO:00002151; isolation source: viral sequences binned using virsorter ... | reverse complement strand
CAGGTGCATTCCATAAGTTGGATGCCATCACAACATCATCAACAAATACATATAACTTGTTGTTGAACGGTGGTGCGTACTCGCCTGCAAGTGCAAATCATTTAATGGTTTCACTTAATGGTGTTATTCAGAGCCCTGGCGATTCATTTACCATTTCAGGTTCACAGATTACATTTGTACCTTCAAGTGGTACTCTATCAAGTTCTGATAGTATTGACTTCATCATGGCATATGGTGATGTTCTAAACATTGGAACACCAAGTGATGGAACGGTAAGTGAAAATAAGATTGTCGCTGGTGCTGTCACTGGTGCAAAACTTGCTTCAACGATTTCAACTAACCACACATTTTCTGGTGGAAATACTTTTTCTGGTGCAAATACTTTTTCTGGTGCAACCACAGTTCCAGCGGCGACTTCTGCATATCAACTTTTAAATAGTACAACAGTTAGTTCATCTACTTTGACGATAACTTTTGATAATACTATTATTACAAGTAATCATCAAATCTATAAAATACAATTTGAATCATTAAGAGGCGGTGTGGGTCTTGGCATTCAAGTTTCACCAGATAATGGTTCAACTTATAGAACAAGTGGGTATAATGGTAATCGTAGAAGATGGTACACTTCCAATAGTGGAAGTAGCTATACAGAACAAGGTACTTATTATCCTAATCATCTTTTTTATAGTTCTAATAGTGCTGGTGACGCAAGTACTTGGGAAGTAACAATATTAAATATGTTAGAAAATGATAAAACTATGTGTATATCATATGGTGGTTTTGGTTATGCAGACACCTATCATACACTTGGGATTTACAGTAGTAGATATAACACTGAAGAAGCACATAATAATCTTAGAATTTTCCCTGCCGATTCTGGTAGTTTCACTTCTGGAAAAGTATCAATATTTGGGATTAAAACGACATGAAGAAATATTTAAATGGAATCCTTGTAGATATGACCTCTGAAGAGGAAAAAGAAATCAAAGCGATGCATGATGCTTATGATGGGGATGCAGTAAAACTAGAAGACCTAAGAGCCGTAAGAGATGGAATGCTATCCAATTCAGATTGGGTTGTCACTATGCATAAGGAGTTGGGAACAAATATTCCTACTGCATGGAAAACATATAGACAAGCACTTAGAGATATTACAAAAGACTATAAGTCACTTGAAGATGTTAAGTGGCCGGAGAAACCATAATGGCGTTAGTTAAAGTAAATACAAGAGGTTCAAATATTGCCGCTGGTTTTGGTAATCTTACAACATATAATGCAACCTCTGCTGGAAATACAATACCAACTGGTGCAACAAAACTATTGTTTATGATTGTTGGTGGTACTGGCGGTGGTGCTTCTTCATTCAATTCAAATGGTAATGTTGGAGGAGATAGTTCAGTGACTTATAATTCTGTCACTTATACTGCAACAGCAGGATTACCCGGCTATGCGGCAGATGGTGGTGTTGCTACAAGTGGTGCGGCCGCCGATGTTGCTCCACTACATCAAGGCGGTTCTGGTACTGGAGCGCTTGTAATTACTGGTGGTGGTTTGCCGGGCGGTTTTAGTGGACAAACAATTTCAAATAGTTATGCTTGTAATCCAGATGCTGGTACAAACTCTGGTATGGTTATAAAACAAGTTGATGTTGTTTCTGGACAAACTACTTATGATGTAGTGGTAGGCACAGGTGGTACTGGGGTAACAGGAACTTATGCCGGTGACACAGCAACAGGTGCTAACGGACTTACTGGTTATGTCCTCGTGTATGACAACGGAACAGGTTAATAGGAAAATATCATGTCATTCTCAGCCGAAAAAAAACTTGCAATTTTAAGATTTCACAGAACTGTCAAACTGAAAGAGACTGATCACTGGGCATATCAAGATACGCCAGATATGACTGATGCACAGAAAAAATATAGACAAGACTTGCGTGATATAACCAAAAAATACTCATCAATGGATGATGTGAAATGGCCAACCAAACCGTAATAAATAAAGAGAAATAGGAAACGATAGATGCCAATTTCAAAAATTAAAACAACTGGTGTTGAACTGGACAACCTAGAGATAGGTGGAACTGAGGCAGCAAGAATGCCACAGGGAACTACCGCCGAGCGAGCAAACGCACAGGTTGGTGATATTCGTTACAATTCTACTTTAGATACTTTAGAACAATATAAGACTACAGGATGGGAAGGAATTTCATCTCCACCAGTAATAACTAGTGTCAGTCCAGATAATATTAATGAAAGTGATACTACGCAAACTCTTGTTGTTACAGGTTCGGCCTTTGATACTCAAGCAACAGCAGTCTTACTCACGGCCTCTAATATAACTCGTGCCCCAACAACATCTGTTAGAAATAGTGCTACGCAAATCACTATGACATATTCTGGTGGTGATACTTTAACTACAGATGAGGGCCCATATTCAATTAGGGTAACAAATGGAACTGGATTGGTGGGAACTTTAAGTGGGGCAGTAACACTAGACGATGCCCCTAACTGGTCAACTGCCGCTGGAAGTTTAGGAACAGTATTTGAAGATGAAGCGATAACAACTATTACTGTTGCCGCAACAGATCCAGAAAGCGGAACTATTTCTTACTCTGTAACTTCTGGTGCTTTGCCTACAGGACTTTCTTTAGGTTCTGCAAATGGACAGATTACAGGAACACCAAATGTAAATGATGCATATAATGCTAGTGGTGTAACACACAATTTTACAATTACTGCAAATGACGGAACTGGTAATACAACTCCTCGTGCATTTAGTATTCTTAGAAGATATAGAGATGGAACTGTTGCCGCCCCGGCGTCATTACCTTCTCAATTAAGGTTTGCCGGTGTGGCCGATGGTGTATATAAATTTGCAGTGCCTGGATATTATAACGGCGCACAATTTGATGCAAGATATGCCACTTATAATAGTAAGGGTTGGATAGAGATATTGTTCTCACAAGACTCTGGCACATTGACACCTTGGCAACACTGGTTATCAACAACTGGTGGATATGATGGTAATCAGACTGACAGTGGAAAATATTGGATGATAAATCATAATAGAGTCTCTGGTGGACTTAATTACACTGCTGGTACTAGTGGTTCAATTCTACTTGGGCCTCAGTTTCCAACTAGTGGAGATATTGCTTTTACAACAAAAAGTTCTAGAAGTGCAAATGGTGTAGCCGCTAGTGGTGGAAACCAATCAAGTGCATATCCTCTACTTGGTTCTCAGTTAAGTGGAAGTGATGCATCCACAGTTAAAACAGAATTAATTAAATATTTCCTTGGTACGAGGGCTGGTTTCCATGCATCAAATGATTCTGGTGGTGTCATTAGTGGTAGAGATTATAATGCAACTTGGAGTAAATCAAGTTTAAGTTTTGATATAATTCTCGCACAAAGGGCCGGTTCGGTCAATACGACAGAGTGGCATATTCAGGATGGTGTCCAAGCGGCCAATTCTACATATTCACCAAACTATGGTTATAGATCAGCGCCCGGCAATACATATAATCAAGCCGTCGTTGGTTCTTGGATTTCAGGTTCAAGTGCTAAATCGTCCACTTATAATATTGACTCTGGTAACGTAATGAGTATTTGGATAACAGACGAATAATTCTCTAAACATCTAATACACAATCCTTATAAATAGAACAAAGGAGACTGTGTTCGATGGCAACTATTTCTAATTTATTTGTAGACCAAGATGCTGATTTCACAACGACTGTGACAATCAATGATAATACTGGTTCTGCCCTTGACTTGACAAACTATACGGCACTGGCGATGTTACGAAAATCGCATCAATCGACAAGTGCAACTACGTTTACCTCTGCATTCGTAGATCCACGAACCACAGGTCAAATAACAATTTCACTAACAGATGTACAAACTGCGGCTCTTGAGGCTGGACGATATGTTTATGACTTAGTTATAACTGATGCGTCTGGAACAAAGACAAGAGTTGTAGAAGGTATTGCAACTGTAAACCCAAGCGTATCAAGGTAGAACTATGGCAATCACAGCAAAAGTAAATACAACAAGAAGTGTAGTTGGTTCTGTATCTCAAGGAAATCAACCACAAGTAACTCGTGTAACAGTGCCAGGCCCTAAAGGGGATACTGGAGCGGCAGGTTCATCACAAAATGAAATATCAAATGCAGCAGATGTTGATATTACCACGTTTCCATTACAAGATGGTTCTCTATTACAATATAGATCGGCAACTGGTAAGTGGACTGCAAGAAACGAACTTGATACAACCACTGGAAATCTCGTACTGAGTGGTGGAAGTTTTTAACAAATAGGAAGATAGTAAAATGGCACTAACATTACAAATCAAAAGGTCTACTGGTAGTACCGCTCCTGGCACCCTCGCTGATGGTGAACTCGCCTATACCCACGGTAATGACAAGTTATTCATTGGTGACGGTTCTACAGTAAAAGTTCTTGGTGGTAAATCTTTTAATGACAAGATTGACCATACAGACGGAACACTCACTGCAAGTTCGGCGGTTCTAGTTGACAGTAACAAAGCAATTGATGAATTTATTATTGGTAATAACGCAACAACTGGCGGCGCTCTAAAAATTAAAGAAGGTACAAATAACGGTACTCATCATGTTCAGTTGAAAGCACCAAACTCACTTTCTGGTAACGTAGAATTTACCTTGCCAAATGCAGATGGTTCTTCTGGACAGTTTCTAAAAACAAATGGTTCTGGTACTTTAGAATTTGATACCATTTCAAGTTCTTTCACCCTTGCGGCCGATAGTGGTTCAAACGATACATTTAATACCAGTGAGACACTTACGTTTACTGGTGGAACAGGTATCGACACAACAGTATCAAATAATGAAATTACATATGCAATTGATTCAACTGTTGCAACCCTAACAGGTTCACAGACACTAACAAACAAAACTATTAACGCATCACAGTTGGTAAATGGTTCTGTATCAAATGCAAAACTTGCCAATGATGGAATTACAATCGGTTCTGATGATACATCTCTTGGTGGAACAATCACAGACTTAAATGGTATTACATCTCTTGATGTTGATAATATTACAATTGATGCAAACACAATCTCAACAACTAACTCAAACGGTAACTTGGTTATCTCTCCAAATGGAACAGGTACAGTAACAGTTCCTTCTGGTTATGAGGGAAGAGCAGGTTTCGGTGATGATTCACTTGTAAACAAATCTTACGTTGACGCAGTTGCAAATGGACTTGATGTTAAAGCATCTGTAAGAGTTGCAACCACAGCAAACCTTGCTGGTTCTTACAACAATGGTAACGGAACAATTACTGCATCATCAAACGGTGCAATATCAATTGACGGTGTTTCCCTTTCAGTAAATGACAGAGTTCTTGTTAAAGATCAGACAACACAAACACAGAACGGTTTCTATAAAGTTACTACAGTCGGTTCTGGCTCTGCGGCATTTGTTCTTACTAGAACACCAGATGCAGATGCGGCCTCTGAACTAACAGGTGGTGCATTTACTTTTGTTGAAGAGGGTACTGCAAATGCAGATAACGGTTTTGTTCTGACTACAAACGGAACACCAACACTTGGTACAACTAATATTACCTTTGAACAGTTCTCAGGTGCTGGCCAGATTTCTGCTGGTGCTGGTTTAACAAAAACTGGTAATACAATTGATGTTGTAGGAACAGCAGACAAGATTACTGTATCTGCAAATGCACTTACAATTGCATCTACTTATGTTGGACAATCATCTATCACTACTTTAGGCACCATCACAACTGGTGTTTGGAATGGTACTGCAATCGCAGCAACCTCTGGTGGTACTGGATTAACTTCTATCGCAAAAGGTTCTGTTCTTGTAGCGAACTCTGCCAATACTTTATCTGCACTTGATGGTGGTGGTTCTAATGATGGGGTGTTGTTTTATACGGCATCCTCAGATACACTTTCTTTTGCAACGAGTATTGACGGCGGAACATTCTAATAAGTAGTCATGTAGGAGTTGCCTCATGGCTGTGGATATAAAACTTAAAAGGTCGCACACACACTCAAATATACCGACCACTTCGGATTTATCTGAGGGCGAATTTGCTGTCAATACATATGATGGCAAGATGTTTATGCGTGACGGTAGTAACAATATTGTTACTGTCGGTAGTCACTATACGACTGATTTTGAACCATCCACTAAAACTTTTTATGTAACTGTTGCAACATCAGCCGCTGGCCATGTTCATCATGGGAGTGGTTCTAGTAACAAGTATAAAATTAATGGTGTGTTCTCACCATTCCTAAAACTTATTCCTGGCATCACCTATCGCTTTGATCAGAGCGATTCAAGTAACTCTGGACATCCGTTTAGATTCTATTTGGATGAGAATAAGTCTACTGCTTATACAACAGGCGTGACAACTAACGGTACGGCAGGTTCTTCTGGTGCGTATACACAGATTGTTGTATCACACTCTACTCCTTCTATTCTTCACTATCAATGTTCTGCACATGGACTCATGGGTTGGGCTGCGTTTGTTAATACACACAATCTAACTGCATTCGATACTGGTGACTTGACAGAGGGTTCTAATCTTTACTTCACTAATGCAAGAGTAGATTCAAGATTATCTAGTGGTAGTATAACTGGTGCTATCAAAACAACTGGTGATATGACTGCCGATGAATATTTTGTTGGGGGCACAACTGATCACAAAATCGGAAAAGCAAGTCATAATTATGGTGATGGTATTGCCCTAACTACTGATTCTGCAACAGTAACTATTGGTGCTGGAAATAGTGGATATATTCACTATATGGCATCTGGTTCTCAACAACACTGGTTCAATCAAAGTGTCAATACAAATGCACATTTTTATGTTTATAGTGATCAAGGTTCTTTAACATGGTTGAATAATAGAGGAACGAGCCATGAAGTAATTCTAACTACAACTACACCTACAGCACAAAGAACACTTTCTTTGCCAGACCAAACTGGAACTCTACTTAGTTCTGGTGGGGATGGGAGCATTTCTGGTAATCTTACACTCACATCCACTGATGCTGGTTCAAGTGCAGCCCCAATTTTTGATTTGGTTCGTGATAGTTCAAGTCCTGCCGATGCAGATTATCTTGGACAAATTAGATTTAGGGGTTATGACGATGGTGGAAGTCAACACACATATGCAAAGATAACTGGTAAAATTCAAGATGCATCTGCTGGTACAGAAGATGGTCTTATTGAATTTGCAAATGTAAAAGCCGGTTCAACCACTATCACTGCAAGACTACGGTCAGACAGTTTACAGTTGTTGAACGGTACAGGGTTGACAGTTGCTGGTAATACAACACTATCTGGAACTCTAAACGGACATACAATTCCTGGCGGCACAGGAACACTTGCGTTGACAAGTGATATTAGTGCATCTGGTATTGGTAATGTGGTTGAGGATACTACGCCTCAGTTGGGTGGTGACTTAGATATGAATGGAAATGATATTACTGGTGCCGCTGGTGCAAAAATATCTCTTCATTCTGATGGTTCTAACCCAACGATAAACATTGATGGGGGTGGGCCAAACTGGATAAGATTTGAAAATAATGGTAATGGAAATACTAACGCAGTAAAAATCGTTTATAGAACTACTCCAAAAGATTTAAGAATTGAAAGAGCAGACAATTCTAATATTATGGCAGAGTTTGGTGGTGATGATGGCCATGTTATGTTGTATCATAATAATAGCGAGAGACTTGAAACCACAAGCACCAGTATACAAATCAATAATGCATATACTCTACCAGCGGCTGATGGTAACGCAAACCAAGTTATAACAACAGATGGTTCTGGTGTTCTATCTTTTGCATCTGTTGGTTCACTTGCTGGTTCTGGAATTCAAAATCTATCTGACGATACCTCGCCACAACTTGGGGGTAACTTAGATGTTGTCACTCATAGTATCGTATCTACATCTAACAGAGATATCAATATTACACCGAATGGTTCTGGTAAGGTTGTACTTGATGGACTTTCTTATCCAACGGCCGATGGTAGTAATGGACAAGTTCTAACCACTGATGGTTCTGGAACACTTACTTTTGCAGATGCAAGTGGTGGTGGTAGTGGTGAGAATGTATCATGGAGTGTGACACAATCTTCACACGGACTTGCAGTTGGAGATGTTATATATAACAATGGTACTAACTATGTAAAGGCAAGAGCAAACGCAACTGGAACACTTGGTATCTTTGTAGTATCTGCCGTTGCAAACGCAAACACATTTACTGCAACATTCTCTGGTAAGATTACACTGTCTAGTTTGACTGCTGGACAGTATTATTTTGTTTCCACATCAAGTGCCGGTGACTTTACTGCAACAGAACCAACTAGTGGATATAGTAATCCAATCTTATTTGCTTTGAGTACAACAGAGGCGGTGGTTCTTCCATATCGTCCACAAGACTTAACGGCAGGTGGAGCGGCAGGAGCAAGAACTGCACTAGACGTATTCTCTAAAGCAGAAACAAATCAACAGGTATCGGCCTTTGCGATAGCATTGGGGTAAAGTATGGCAAATAACGCATCAATCAGTAATATATCAATAGACTTAACAGAGTTGTCAGCAGACACTTCGCCACAACTTGGAGGCAATCTTGACCTCAACTCTAATAATATTACTGGTACAGGAAACATAAACACAACTGGAACAATTGCATCTTCTGGTAATATAACTTCTTCTGGTACGATTACTGGTAATACTTTTAGTGGTAGTGGTGCAAGTCTGACAAATATTCCTTCTGCACAGTTGACAGGAGCCCTGCCTGCAATTAGTGGTGCGAATCTAACAGGTATTAATACAGATTTGGTTTCTGATACTACGCCCCAGTTAGGTGGAAATTTAGATGCACAAAGTAATAATATCACAAACTTGGGAACAATTAATACACACACAGTTCCTAGTGGAACTGGAACTCTTGCACTGACAAGTGATATTTCAGTTACACCAACCTCTACGACTACACTAACAAATAAAACAATTAATCTTGCAAGTAATACTTTTAGTGGAACAACTGCACAATTTAATACTGCATTGTCTGATGGTTCTTTTAGAATTGGACATCAATCAGGTGAAATTATTGAATGTCTAAGTGGACTTTGTGATGGTAGAACAGTTGTTGGACAGAGTGGTTCTTATACTTGGCCCACTGGAACACAACACATTCCAAGTACAAGTTATGTAAATTTAAATGGTTCTGTTATTTCTTATACACCACCAACTGGCACAAATGTTGTAATATACGAATTTAATTATCATATAAGTTATTATGCCACTGCGGCCCCTCTTTGGCACACAAGATTTTATGTTGATAGTGTAGAGGTTACTGTTGGAAAGTATAGTCAGTATCAGTATTACGATGGTGGCGTAACACCTTATAAAATGGTGTTAAGTCTTAATAATGGTTCACCAGATGTTGCAACTGGAAAAATTGGAACATGGAACTCTGCAAAAGAGTTGAAACTTATGATAAGGGCTTATAGTACGAGTTACAGGCCTGATGTACATAGCACTAACTACTTTGATGGTACTGGAAGCAGACAACACGTTTACCCAAAATTAACAATTACGGCGATTGCATAGGAGATATATTATGTCATATGAAGAACCAATTAAAAAATATGAAAATGATAGAATGATGTCGTACCCCCCAATCGGTGAACAGTTGGATATGTTGTGGCACGCTATTGATGCAGATGCAGATTTGAAAGTTAAGTTTGCAACATTCTATAATGCAATTAAGACAGTAAAAGATGCTCACCCTAAAGAAGAATGATAAATACTGTAAAAGGATAAGTTAAATGGCAATACCAGCAACCAGAGCACAATTTAAAGAGTGGTGTCTTAGGAGTCTAGGTAAACCTGTAATCGAAATCAATGTTGATCCAGATCAGGTTGAAGATAGAATAGACGAGGCTCTACAGTATTTTGCACAATATCATTATGATGGTGTAGAGAGAGTATACCTTAAACATCAACTAAGTGAAAGTGAAATTGCAAGATTAAGAACAAATACTTCTGGAACTACTGTAACAGATGTCGATACTACTACAACTGCAAATTGGAAAGAACAAAATAATTATATTCCAATTCCTAGTTCAGTAGTTTCTGTTGTAAAAGTTTTTCCACTAACAGATAAATCAAATTTAAATATGTTTGATATTAGATATCAACTAAGACTAAATGACTTGTATGATTTTACATCAACGTCTTTGATGCACTATGAAATGACAATGCAACATTTAGATTTTCTAGACCATATTCTTGTGGGTGAAATACCGATACGACACAGTGAACATCAAAACAGACTTTACTTAGATGCAGACTTCCAGACAGATTTTGAACCAGACGATTTCATTATTATTGAATGTTATCGTAAACTAGACCCTAACACATACACAGACATATACAATGATATGTTTTTGAAAAAGTATGCAACCCAACTTATTAAAAAACAGTGGGGTGCAAACCTTTCTAAATTTCAAGGTATACAAATGTTGGGTGGAGTTGCACTAAATGGTGAACAGATTTATACACAGGCACAAGAAGAGATTGATAAGTTAGAAGAACAAATTCAACTTGCATACGAACTGCCTCCAATGTATATGATATGATAAACTATGCCTACGAATGTATATTTTGATACAGGTACAAAACCAGAGCAGGCTCTGTATGAGGACTTGATGATTGAACAACTGCAAATTTATGGGCAGGATGTTTATTATATTCCTCGTAAATTGGCTGGTACAGATGCGATTTGGCAAGAGGATATTAGTTCCTCTTTTGAATCTTCGTACCTTATTGAAATGTATATGGAGAACGTAGATGGATATGAGGGTGAGAAAGAACTCATGTCCAAGTTTGGACTTGATATACAAGATGATGCAACTTTTGTTGTTGCAAGAAGAAGATGGGAACAATTTATTTCGGTAGATAATAATATAATTGTTTCTTCACGGCCTAATGAAGGTGACTTAGTTTACTTCCCCAAAGGAAATAAATTATTTGAGATTACCTTCGTAGACCAAGATGACCCTTTTTATCAGGTTCACAATCTACCAACATATAAACTCAAGTGCAAAACTTTTGAATATGCATCTGAGGTTATTGACACAGGTATTGCAGAGATTGATGCTGTAGAAACAGACAACTCTTTGGATCAAATGCAACATCAGTTGACACTTGAACAAACTGCAACATTTAATGAAGAGGTAAGACTAGAAAATAATGAAGGCCTTATCGTTCTTGAAACCTCTCTTGGTGGACACAAACTAATCACTGAAGATGAAACACTTAGTGGTTCGTTGATACAAGAGAATATAGTAGAGGGTGCAGCGGCGTCCTATATAATACTAGAAACTTATAACATTGCAACAATTGATGAGAACTCGCAAAACGATGACTTTGAACTTGCAGATGATACAATATTAGACTTCACTGAATCTAATCCATTCGGTGATGCTGGGATGAAATAACTATGATTGGACAATATTTTTATAATCAATCCACACGAAATGTTGTGGTAGCATTTGGTACTCTTTTCAACAATATTCAGTTGACAAAGAAGGATGGAAGTGGTAATGTTATTCAGACAATGAAAGTTCCACTTGCATATGGCCCAAAACAAAAGTGGTTGGCAAGACTTACTGAAGACCCTAATCTTTCCAAAAAGGTTGCAGTAACGCTTCCTCGTATTGGGTTTGAGATTTCTGGTATTTCTTACGATTCAACCAGAAAACAAAACAAAATTATTAAAGTAAAAAAGGTTGCAGACGGAACTGACAAAGAACAAGTTAAGTCAGGATTTATGCCTGTTCCATATAATGTGGAATTTGAATTGTTTATTATGTCAAAGAGTTCAGATGATGCACTACAAATTGTAGAACAGATTCTTCCATATTTTCAACCAGAGTATACAGTTACCCTGAGAGAAAGTCCAGACTTGGATATCATTCGTGATGTTCCAATCGTATTAAATAGCATTTCATATGAAGATGACTATGAGGGTGACTTTACTAGTAGAAGGAGTATCATCTACACTTTGTCTTTTACTGCAAAGTACTACTTGTACGGCCCAGTATCATCGCAAAATGTTATTCGTACTGTACAAGTTGACCAGTATGCAAATATGCCAGTCAATGCACCTACTAGGGAACAGAGATATACAGTTACACCAAACCCATCTACTGCAACTGCAACAGAGTTTGATCCAGATGATGATAACTTTGGTTTTAATGAAACAACTAGTTTCTTTGAAGATGCCAAAAATAATAACCCTGTAACTGGTGAAGATGAATAAATAGTAGGAAAGAATTAGGATAAACGCAAATGACAATTAGAAAAGTTACAAATAGATCATCTACGATTACTGTTAATTCAGCAGCAGTTTCAGACTCAGATAATACTTCTACTGGTGCATTTGATATGCCGGCCGGTACAACTGCACAACGGCCAGGTTCTGCAAATTCTGGAATGACTAGATTTAATAGTACCACTGGTTCATTGGAATTTTATGATGGCACTGCTTGGATTTCAACAAATCTTATCCCAACAATAACATCTATTACTGGAAACATTAATGATGCATATGCTACAAATTTAGTTTTTGCAATAGCAAATAACACTGATAATGTTGATATTATATTCTCAGAAGGCGGTGCGGCACTTCACACAGCCGCCGGAGTAGCAGTATCTTCTGGTTCATTTACACTTGCTGTTCCTGCCTCAGTTTATGGACAAACTGCTGGTGATGTTATTCAAATATCAATTAAAAATCAAGACGGTACGCCATCTTCAAACACAATAACAAAAACAGTTCAGGCTGCGCCATCTGGTGGTACGATTACAACAAGTGGTAACTTTAGAATTCATACATTTAACTCATCAGGAACTTTCAATGCCGGTGGCCTTAACATTACAAATGCAGAATATCTTGTAATTGCTGGTGGTGCTGGCGGTGGAAGTGACCTTGGAGGCGGAGGCGGCGCCGGTGGTTATCGTACTTCGGTTGTAGGACAAAGTTCTGGTGGCGGTGGTTCGGCCGAGTCAAGAGTTGCTTTATCAGGAAGTTATACCGTAACAGTAGGTGCCGGTGGTGCTGGTGGAACACAGACTACAAGAAATACTGATCCAACAACAGGACAAAACGGAAGTGACTCAGTGTTTGGATCAATAACTTCTATAGCCGGAGGCGGTGGTGGAGTTTATGGTGCAGTTGGTTCTGCACGAAAAGACGGCAAGAACGGTGGTTCTGGCGGAGGCGGCGGTGGCGGTGATCCTGGCGATCGTGGTCAGGGTGGCAGTGGTACTACTAACCAAGGTTATGGAGGCGGTATTAGTTCTAATGGTAGTCCATATACCTCTGGTGGTGGTGGCGGCGCTGCGGCTGCCGGACAAGATGCTGATGCGGCAGGAAGTACTGTCGGTGGAGCCGGTGGTAATGGTGTATCATCAAATATAACAGGTTCGGCCGTAACTCGAGCAGGTGGCGGCGGTGGTTCTGGATATAATACTGGTTCTGGTGGTACAGGTGGTGCCGGTGGTTCTGGTGGCGGTGGTGCCGGTGGAGCAAACATGGGAACTGGTTCTGCAAATCGTGGTGTTGATGCAAGTCCAGCAAATAGTGGTTCCGGCGGAGGCGGTGGTTCTTGGTCAGGATCAACGCCATTCATTGGTGGTGCAGGCGCATCTGGTGTTGTCATTGTAAGATATGATATGACGGCTAATTAGGAGATTATGTAAATGTCACATTACGCAAAAGTAGAAAATGGTAAAGTAATTAAAGTCATAGTTGCTGAAGAAGAATTCTTTGAGACATTTGTAGACGACACCCCAGGCGAGTGGGTTCAAACAAGTTATAATACAAGAGGTGGCGTACATTATACTTCAACAACTAAAAAACCTAGTTCAGATCAAAGTAAGGCACTAAGGAAAAATTATGCTGGGGTAGATTGGAACTATGATGGAGTAGGTTTCTACCCACCAAAACCTTTTGATAGTTGGAAATTAAATGACACAACATACTTATGGGAGCCTCCTGTAGACTATCCATCAGATTATGATGGATTCAATTATACTTGGAATGAATCATCAAAATCTTGGGATGAAGTAACAGAGTAATGATATGTCTAATCAGACAGATATTTTAGATAATGTTCTTGGTATTACAGATGTTGTGGAAACAACGACTAGAGAAGTAACACCACCCAAACCAGTTCTTGTTCCGACAACAACTGGAACTGATGAAGATATAGATAATGATTATAAATATCAGAGAGAAAACTTTTACAATCTGATAGAAAGAGGACAGGATGCAATTGATGGTATCCTAGACCTTGCAAGAGAATCAGAACATCCTCGTAGTTATGAGGTGGCCGGAAACTTGATAAAACAGGTTGCAGAAGTAACAGAGAAACTTGGAGACTTGCAGACTAAGATGAAGAAACTTAAAGAAGTTCCTAACTCTGCACCTCAGAATGTAACAAATGCATTGTTTGTGGGAAGTACTGCCGAACTGCAAAAGATGTTAAAAGGAAAAAATTAAGATGCCATTGACACGAATCAAACAAACTGCGCTTGCTGATGATGGCGTAACAACTCAAAAATTAGATGATACCACTGGTGGATTTACTCTGCCGGGCGTTCAATTTGTTAAAGTTCCAGTAGGAACTACTGCACAGAGGCCTGGTAGTGCTGCTGGTGGACAGATGCGTTTCAATACTACTTTGGGTGTGTTGGAACAGTATAATACAAACACAAACGCTTGGCAGGCAATTGACAGTCCACCTATTATTACAACTCTTGCATATTCTGGTTCTGGCACTGCAACCGATCCAGCAGGTGGCGAAACAATTACTCTTGCCGGTTCAAACTTTCAGACAGGCGCAACAGTAACAGTCGGTGGAACTTCTGCAACTTCTGTTACAGTGGTATCAACAACATCTATTACATTTGTCACACCGGCAAAGACTGCTGGTGATTACGATGTTGTGGTAACAAACGCAAATGGATTGGCTGCAACAAAAACAAATGGTATTTCATATAACGGAATACCAGCATTTACAACTGCTGCTGGTAATGTGGGTTCTATTTTAGAAGATTCTGTGATGTCAACAATTACTATTGTTGCGGCAGAACCAGATGGTGGAACACTTGCATTTTCTATCACATCTGGCGCTTTGCCAACTGGTGTAACTCTAAATTCTTCAAACGGACAAATTACTGGAACACCAAATATAAATGCAGCTTCTAATACAACTTTTAACTTTACTGTAACTGCCACAGATGATGAAAGTCAGACAAACTCTCGTGCGTTTAATCTAATTGTTCTGCGTCCTATCTATTCAACACAGATTGCAAATTCTATAAGATTTGATTATGGTCAGCAGGATTATATGAGTAGAACCCCAGGCGTTAATGGGAATAGAAAAACTTGGACTTGGTCAGGTTGGTTTAAACGTGCAAATATAGGTGGAACACAAGTTCTATTAGAGGCAACTAACTCTAGTGGTTCTACTGTTAGAGCAACAAATAGATTTCTTGCAGCCGACACCTTTAGTGGGGGAGATACAAATACTGGATTAGCCTACACTACAAATCGTATTTTTAAAGATTCGACAGCATGGTATCATCTGGTTATTGCAATGGATACAACCCAAGTAACTGATACAAATCGTTTCAAACTTTACATAAACGGTAATCTAGAAACATTTTCATCTATAACATGGCCAACAAAAGATCAAGATACACTCTATAATTCAACCTCATTCTTTAATTATATAGCCGCCACACAGGGATCATTCACACAATACTTTGATGGGTATCTATCTGATGTTTATTTTATTGATGGACAACAGTTAGCACCTACTGCTTTTGCTGAAGAATACAATGGAGTTTGGACGCCTAAGGCATATTCTGGAACATATGGCGTTGGTGGATACCGTTTAACATTCGGTAATGCTGCAAGTCTTGGTGCTGATACTAGTGGAAACACTCCGCCAAACAGTTTCACCTCTCATGTCGCAGCCTCACGCAACAATAGTGTAATCGACTCGCCGACTGTTAATTTTGCGACACTTAATCCTCAATTTGCTGGTAATAGTGAAACTCTTAAAGAAGGTGCGTTAAAATTTGATAGTGGTGGTTGGTCAAGTAGTATTTGGGGTACAAAGTCAACTATTCCAATTCCAAAAGATAAAAAAATATATATCGAGGTAAGGGAGACTGGCCAAACTGGTGCATATTATTCGGCAGGAATTTCTACAGAATCTTCAATTCCATCTGGTTCAAATGTTGGTACAACTGGTAGCGTAATGTTATACGGTAGTTCATATTATATAAATGGAAGCGCCGCCACTCATGGTGGTGGAACATTTGCTGCTGGGGATAAAATGGGTATTGCCGTAGATGGTGCAACTGGTAATGTTTGGTTTAGTAAAAATGGAACTTGGCTTTCAGACGGAAGTGGTAATGCAGGCGATCCATCATCTGGTTCGTATCCGGCAGGAGCAGTTACAAACCCAAATGGTGAGGAATTGTTCTTTACTCTTGCTGGAAATCCAGCGAATAATAATACATGGGTTAATTTTGGACAAGACAGTTCAAATATAGCTAGTGCAGTAAGTCCTTCAAATGGTATTGGAGTATTTGAATATGCAGTGCCGACTGGTCATGTTGCATTGTGTGCCAAAAACTTATCAGAATCAGCAGTTAATACATCACTTGATGAACGTCCAGAAGATCACTTCGATACTCTTCTTTGGAATGGTAATGGTACGAGTGGACAAGATAACACACAGGCAATTACAGGTTTGACTTTCCAGCCAGACTTAGTTTGGATAAAATCTAGAAATAATGCTGGTAGTCATGCATGGTACGATTCGTTTAGAGGTAATGGTTCAAATCATCAATATTATTTAGTCACAGATACTACTGCCGCAGAAGATACAACTTATAAAATGATGAATACTATTGACAGTAATGGGTTTACAGTTAATAGTCTTGGTGGGTCAAACACAAATAGAACTGGTTGGACTTATGTTGGGTGGTGTTGGAGGGCCGGCGGCAAACCTACTGCAACAAACTCTGCAACGTCTGGTGCTATGACAGCAAATTCTGTTTCATTAAATGGAACACTTCAAAGTTCATACACACCATCTGGTTCACCTAGTCTTTACCCAACAAAGATGTCCATCAATACAAAGGCAGGATTTAGTATTGTCAGTTGGACTGGCGATGGTAATATTAGAACTATTCCTCATGGACTTAATGAAGCACCAGAATTTTTTATCTTAAAAGGTTTAGATGGTCGTGCATGGGCAACATACCACGATAGGTATTCGGCTGGTAATAATACTACTAATACTGGTAACTATTATGCACAACTTAACAGCGGCGTGCCACAAATTGATAATGCACAGTTTAATTCAACTGCACCAACCGCTGATGTATTTACAGTAGGAACTTACAATTATGTAAATGGTGTAAATTATATGGGTTATTTTTGGCATTCAGTTCCTGGCTACTCATTCATTGGCAAATGGATTAACAATGCTTATTCTGATGGAACATATGTGCATTGTGGGTTCAAACCGTCATGGATTATAATTAGAGAAGATTCAGCGGCAGGTGAAAAGTGGTATATCATTGATAATAAGAGGCAACCTTTAAACACGGACACAGGTCAGGGTGTAGCACTAAATCCAAATACTAATGGTGTTGAGGCCGCCGCCGGTAGTACAGCCGCAGTAGATTTTCTTGGTGGTGGTTTCAAGATTCGTTCATCAAATACTAATTCTGGTGAGATTTCATATGGTACGAGACACTACGCATTTATGGCATTTGCTGAAGATCCGTTCAAGTATGTTGAGGGTAAATAAAACTTTAAAGTTATGTCATGCAAAATGTTGAACACTATCTTGGAAATCCACTACTAAAAAAATCTAATGTTCCTGTAGAGTGGACAAAGGAACAGATTCTTGAATATCAGAAGTGTATGGAAAATCCCATATACTTTATTAGAAGTTACATAAAAA
>VTLG01005387.1_pt1 | contig 18089 bp, 2 predicted proteins | sample 4694571 | NCBI WGS metagenome assembly VTLG01 (sample SAMN12604809, study PRJNA352737) | marine metagenome | biome: ENVO:00000447; feature: ENVO:00000209|ENVO:00000569|ENVO:01000036; material: ENVO:00002151; isolation source: viral sequences binned using virsorter ... | reverse complement strand
GCTGATCACTTCCTAATGGAAAGTGGTGGTGATATGAGTATCACCAACTCTAACAGTAACTTTGGTAATACATCACTCCATGCTATTGGTCATAAAGGTTATGCCTTTAACCAAGATAAGGGTGGATATATTACTGACATTGTTCCACCTGAACAGGTTATTGAAACAGAAGGAAATACTAAGAGGAACGCTTACTATACATTAGATGTACAAGCATCTAATGATCCTGCTAATCACGATAAGATATACATTGGTGATGACTTAGCATATAATCCTGCCAAACGTCCTGCTGCATCTATTGATGGTTATCGTATTGGTGCTAAGGAAGATGATAAGTTATTTGTAAAACTTACTCCAAGGGCTGCTGGACAAGATAATGTATTCAATGCTACTTTAACTCCTAGTGGGTTCAAGAGGTTTGTTGCTGCACCATCTATCTTAAATCCTGGTAGTGCAACTGTTAATAATGCTAACCTTGATGCTGCTAATAGGATTGAAGATAATAAAGAATTTATCGCTCATGAAGCGTATGGATATATTACTTCTAAGTATCCAAACCTTTTAGTTACTGAGAGTATTGATATTCTTAAATGTCGTAGAGACATTGGATATTTGATTGATGCTACTGTACAGGATTTAAGACTTGGTGGTAACATCAATACTATTCAGGCTGCTGAATCATATTATGTTGGTAATGATCTTTCTTATATTACTCAAGAATTAACAGAGACTCTAGAAGGTTATTACTATGCTAGAGATCTTGCTATTGCAGCTGCACGTAACTTCTCATATCTTCGTCAGAATGTATCCACAACATCTGGTTCTTCTATTGTTAATGTAGGAGATACTAGTGGCATTGTTCCAGGTATGACTGTACTTGATTATGAACCTACTAGTTTTACTAATGGATATTTAAATAATTCTGCTACACGTCCAGCATCTCCTGCTATTCCTAATAACACATTTGTTAAACGTGTTATTGATACAAGTACACTTGAGTTAGGACAGAAGGCAACATATAGTGAGAAGAAAACAGTTTCTGACAGACATGGTGATGTTGCTAACTTAATTGAAGCTAACAAATCATTCATTGCTGCTGAAGCATATGATAGGATGATTTATGATTATCCTGGATATACTGGTGCTACAGCTGATCCACCATCCAAGTGTAAAGATGATTTAGAAAAAGGTCTTACTGCTATTGCTAATGACGTAGCATTTGGTGGTAACGAGAAGACATGGGATGCAGCTCATTATTATGATGCTGGTGAAGTTCTTCATATTGGTACTACAAGAAACGAGACAATTCGTGCTTATGAATACCTTAGAGACATGGCAGTTCAGGTCATGCGTAAGGAAGATGTATTTGTATATGGTTCACATGGTTTAACACAGGTTAAGACAACATCTGGTCTTGCTAACCCTATCGCAGATCCACAACTATCTCCTATACCAGAAGATGATATTGATGTTGTATCTGATAAAGGTGGAGATGCTCTTAAACTAATCACTGCTAACAAGAATCTCATTGCACATGAGGCAGTGGAGAGGATGGTAGTTCAGTCCTCAACTCAAACATTTACTCCTATTGCTGGAACTACATATGATCCTGCAACTGGACTATTAAATCTTAATATACCTAATCATGGTTTAACTGCTGCTAGTGCTTTCACTGCATCTAATGCACAGTATGATCCTACAACTGGTGTACTTACACTGACTGCTGCTGGACAGAATCTTGTTAATGGCGAGAAGATTCAGATTGTAGATGAGTCTTTATGGCTTAAGTGTTCTATGGATGGACAATCTTCTGTTAAGAAGTATCCTAGAGCATCAGATCCTGTTAGTGGTAAGTGGTTAGAAATATATGATGTTGTTGGAAATAATTTCAAAGTTAATGTAGGTGCTACACCATTAGTAACCTTCACACCATCTGCTGCTACATACGATCCTAACACAGGTCTAATGACCTTGACGATTGGTAATCATGGATTGAAAGCAGGAACAAGTATTAAACTCGCACCTGAATCATTGAAGTTCAGTTGTGGATTTAATGGTGCTACTGGTACTTCTGCTGAGAAATCATATCCTAGAGCTTCAGACCCATTCCATGATACAGCAATTAACATTGAGTCTGCTACAGCAGATACTATTACACTACAGGTTCTAACAACAATACCTTCTAGTAATCTAGATGCTCATACATTTGTGAGTGCTACTGCTGGTGCTGTTATTGCTGGTGGTAACTATGCACATGTTGTTGATCAGATAGCACCTAATGGTATTAAGAGAGCAAATGATAGCATTAGAATAGACTATGATGCTTTAACATTTACATGTGGCATGGACAATGATGCTACACAACACAAGTATCCACGTGTAAGTGATCCTACTGCTGGTGATGTTCTCCCAGTAACAGCAATTTCTGGAGATTTTGTTGCAGTAAATGTAGGTAAGACACCTAATGTTACTTACGATGTAAGTGATGCATCTTATAACCAAGTGAATGGTGATCTAGTACTTACTATTAATGATCATAATCTTATTAAAGGATCATCTATCAGGTTAGCTGATGGTTCTTTAGAATTTAAGTGTTCTAAAGATTCTTATGCTTCCACACATGCTTATCCACGTGCAACCGATCCTGCTTATCAAACAGGTTTAGAAATTAAAGACGTTGGTTCTTCTTTCCATACACCAACCTCTGCTACATATGATCCTGCTACTGGAATATTGGGTTTAACTGTTCCTAGTCATGGATTTGTTAATGGTAATATGGTTAAGATTGCCAATGACTCATTAACATTTAAATGTGCTATGGATGGTGGTGCTACTGAGCATGCATATCCTAGAACATCTGATCCTAAATCTAATACTTGGATAGAAGTTTCTAATGTAACAGCAGATACATTTGAAGTTAATGTAGGTGTTGCTGGATCTGATCAGTCATTTACGGCTGGTACTGCAACAACATATGATCCTGTTAGTGGTGATCTAGTATTAGATATTGGAAGTCATGCATTGACTGTTGGTGATGGTATTACTATTGATAATGATTCATTGTCATTCACATGCACAATGGATGGTAATCAAGAGGCACAGACATATCCTCGTGCTGGTAAGGATCAGGCAGCAGCAAGATCTCTGCCCATTACAACTAAGACAGATACTACAATTACTGTTAATGTAGGTGGTGCTGGAACGAATAAGTATTTCCAACCTTCAGCAGCAACATATAACCAGTCTACTGGTGATATGACAGTAACTATTGGACAACACGGTCTCTCTATTGGTTCTGATATTACATTAAAAGATAACTCTATTAAGTTTACTTGTGATAGAGATAATCATCAGACAGAGCATAGTTATCCTCGTCCTGGTACTGATCCAAAAGCTGGTAAGTCTATTGCAATTGCATCAGTTGGTTATACATCAAAGACAGCAACTAATGCTGTGTATAGTCCTTCAAATGGTACTCTTGTAATTACTTCAAGCAATCACGGATTTGCTAATGGAGATTATATTAAGATACAGAACAACTCATTAGTATTCTCATGTGAGTTAGATGGTGATGTTTCATCTAAATCATACCCACGTCCAGGATTTGATTATCCAAGTGGAAGATGGTTAAAGGTTTCTAATTCTACTGCTGATACATTTACTGTTAATGTAGGACTTTCAAGTAATACATCAATACACAGTTTTGTTTCTGCTAGTGGTAATGGTATAGCACATCAAGATGGAACAGTTACATTTAATGTTGGTCAGTCTGATATAACCAATTATACACCTGGTAATGCTACAACATATGATCCTACTACTGGTCTTCTTGTATTAGATATTGGAACCCATAGTCTTAATACAGGTGAAAGAATTAAGATTGCAGATGGTGCGATTAAGTTCAAGTGTGATGAAGATAGTAAAGCAACTGAACATGCATATCCAAGAGCAACTGACCCTGTAAGCGGTAAGTCTCTTAATATTCAGGCAACTACTTCTACTACTATTACTGTACAGGTTCTTGATGTAATTCCTTCTAGTAATGTAACTGCTCATGAATTTGTAGCTAACAGTGGTGTTGCTAATTCTATTACAGCTGGTGATGACTATGCACATACATTTGTAAGTGCTGTTCCTGATGCTGTTGAATACGAACCAGAGTCTACACATACATTCGCAGGTGCTGTAACTAATTCCATTAAGCATCAACCACAGAATGCTCATACATTTGTAAGATCTGCTAATAATGGTATTCAAAAACAGAATGGTACTATTACAATTAATGTTGGTGCAGCTGCTCCAGCAGAGCAATACTCACATGATTTTGTAGGTACTAGTGGAACTGGTGCTGTAATAAGTGGTGGTAATTATACACATACATGGATAAGTTCTGTAGCTGATTCAGTTCATAAGACATTCTCTGTTGGTGGTAGTAATTCTTATCATAACCAAGATTGTGTTGATGACGTTGTAGATCTATTAGAAGCAATAGCACATAACGTAGCATATGGTGGTAACGATAAGACATGGGATGCTGCGTATTCATATAAGACTGGTAACCATGTTGCTGGTGTAAGTAAGACAGTTACTGCTGCTAACTATACTCCTGCTGATGGTAATTTACAATTAACAATTGGTGCTCATACTAATGAGGTTGGTGATAGAGTTAAGATTCCACAAGGAGCATTAATATTCACATGTGCTAAAGATGGTAATGCAACTACTCACACATATCCTAGAGCAACAGACCCAATTGCATCTTATGATCCTGCCATTACTTCTGTAACTGCAACAACAATCACAATCAATGTTGGTCCTGCTAATGATAACACTGCTGGAGCTCATACATTTGTGAGTGCATCTCAACAGATACAAGTTGGTGGTGAAGGGACAGAGACTAATATAGTATTTGAGTATGCTAAAGAGATGGCTGCTCAAGTTACTAGAAGGCAGAAGATTCTATGTATTGGTAATCATGGTTTAACACAGGATTATAATCCTGATGGTGCTATCACTGAGGACAGTCCATCATCTGTTGGTGGTAATAAGGGTGGTGATGCACGTAACTTACTTGAATCTAATAAAGATTTCATTGCAAGAGAAGCATACTCACGTATGATTCTACAGCATCCTAATTTCCTACCACCTACAGGAAATTCAGAGGATTGCATTGATGATATTAAAGATTTCATTACCGAGATTTCATATAACGTAGCATTCGGTGGTAATGATAGAACTTGGGACATGGCTAACCTGTATGTAACAGGTGCTCATGTTGCTGGTGAAGAAGAACAGACTCTCATGGCATTTGAAGATGCTAGAGAGATGATGGTACAAGTAGCAAGACAAGAGAAGGTTCTTGTTATTGGATCACATGGTAGAACACAGACATATGATGCTACTTTATCTGGTGACGCTGATGTACCTCTTGATAACAGAGTTGCTGATGCTAAGAATATAATTGTTGCTAACACTAACTTCATTGCAGAGATTGCATTGGGTAGAATGATAGATCAGTATCCTTCATATGCATGGGGTTCTGGTTATAGTTCTGCTGATTGTCTTGATGATCTTAAGGATGTTGTTGGTGTTGTTGCACATAACATGGCACACGGTGGTAATGATCGTGTATGGGATGCTGCTAACATGTATGTCTCTGGAGCTCATGCTTCAGGATCTGAGAATGAGACCATCTATTCATTTAACCAAGTACGTGACATTATTCATGAAGTAATGACTAATGTTGATGTTAATGTCAATGGTCATACTTCATTAACACAGCATAAGGATACAAGTATTACTAATGGTGTTGCTGATGGTAGATGTGATAATGCAAAGAGTTCTGTTACATCTCTAGTACAGATACTTACTGCAACTATTGCTTCTCCAGCGTCATTACATTCTGTTACTCGTACACAGTCAGTAACTAGATGTGAAGGTGTAAGATCTAATATCAATACACTTGTTGATATTGTTATTGCAGCAATTAATAATCCTAATAGTCTTGCTGCTGTAAGTAGAACAAGATCTGCTGGTAACTGTGAGGATGTTAGATCTACTATTGATACTCTATTCAATATAGTTCAGAATACTGTAACAACATCAACATCTCTTAATAATGTAACTAGGACTCTTTCTAATGGTCGTTGTCAGAATGTTGTTGCTTCTATAACTACTCTCTTTGATATTGTTACTAATACAATTAGTAATCCTAACTTCCTTCAGAGTATTGAGAAGAATGCAACACCAATGGGATTAGCTTTTGGTCCTTCTGTTACATCTCTTGCTACTACAAGTAATTCTTATTTGTATTTCACACTACCTAGTGGTGTATACACTAGTATTGCTCCAGTTGATGATCCATCACATAATAATACACCAACTCTACAGGATACAAACTATCCTAAGTGTGTTGATCAAGCACATGCAATACGACAGTACTTTGCTAACATTGGTACTATTATTCAGAGTGGTTTAGATAGTGTTAATAAAACTGAACCACCTACTGCATCTTCTGATCTTGCTTCTAGAGCAACAGTCTGGATTACAAAGGATCCTTCTACATTAACAAATAACCCACATAACTTTGAGACAGGTACACCAGTAAGATTGGTTCCACGTCCTAAGGCTGGTGTTACTGTAGATAAGCGTAATGTACGTTTACCTAATGGATTCTCACCTAACCAGAAATACTATGTAATTGCACCTGGTAGAATAACAAAACCTGCTCAGTATCAGACTAATGGTTTTACCACAGCTGATCAGAGTAAGTTGATGTTGGCAAGTAGTAAGGAGAATGCTGCTGCTGGTATCTACTTACATTCTGCTGAAGTAGAAGGTATTCATCCAGATGTTGAGATTGATGTCTATCAGTTCGTTCTTGATGATAAGTATGATCTTCATGAGTATGGTTGTACAACTCTATCATCACCTACTGGTGGTATTAAGACAGATGTACCACATGTATTTGATATACCAACAAGTAATACATCAGGTCATGAGGTATTCTTTAAGAAAGCAGAGGGTGGTTCTTTACCAACATTGAGTATATCATCTGCAGCTGATCCTGATATTACTTACAACAGTAGACTTAAAGAGAATCAAACTTATTGGGCTAGGTATGTTGATAAGAATACCTTTACAATCCATAAGGAAAAGGCTCATGCTATTAATGGTACTAATGAGATCACATTCCAGAACTCTGGAGATACTGGATTCATAGTATATTGCAATAAGCGTGAATCTCCAATGCGTTATGATGCTCTCTATCCTAATCCTGATACTGGTAATCCACCCATATATGGTAAGTGGTATTTACAGGTAACTAATCAGTCTGAGAATTCATCTACTCCTGGTCATGACTTTGCTATCTTGACTAGATTGCATGAGACTTCATACAATGATCTTTCTGGTATTGAAAAGACAAATGATTCTTGGTTTGAAAGAATTAAGGATGATCGTGACCCAGATGATCGTATCTATCGTTTACGTTATGTTATACCTGAGTACTTAAGTACTGTTCGTGATCCGTTGAATGGTTTCAGCATCAAGGTTCGTAAGGATACTACAAGAAAATTATTACCACAAAAGATTGTACTTAAACCAGTTGTAAGTGGTGCTCCTAGTAAGGCTGTATTCTATAACCCTGCTCAACCTGATGAGTGGATTGGTGCTACTCAGTCCGAACTAAAGGCAATTACTGGTTACGATCCTTCATTGACATATGATCCATTTAGGAAGCCATTGAGTGATCAAGGACCACAAGTATTTACTAAGAGTTTAACCACAAAGAATAAGGTTGACTTCAATGTATTATCTGGTAGAAGTATTATTGATGGTGTTAGTGGTGATGAACATCTTGAACTAACAGTATATGATCCTAGTTTAACTTCTACAACTGCATTGATAAATGAGACCTTTACTACGGTTAAGATCTCAGTACCTCAAGGTGGTACATTTACTGCTAATCCAGATTTCTCAATAGATAATCCTGCTGATGCTGGATACAACAAGATTGAGTGGTATGGTAATTGTTCTGGTTTTGGTTTCATACACGCAGCACTTAATGTTCCTGGAACAGATCAGTGGCATTTGATCCTTAAAGGAGTTAATAGATCTAACGTAGAAGATAAGGAAGCAATTGATTATGATCCTTTAAACAATACTAGATTTACTCATAGACCAGCTGGAACATCAACTGATGTGTTTGCTGATCTACTTGCTGATAAGGATTATGGTAAATCACTACAGATTAAGGACTTAATCAGAAAAAATTTCCCAGAATATTATTACCGTCAGAACGGTGCAAAGGTTTATACCCTAACACCTGGTGATGTTATTACTGCTCAGAATAATAGTACAGATTATTATATTGCATCTGTACAAGATGTTGGTGAAATTGATGATACCTTCTATATCTTTGATGTTGAAGAAGTTCAGAAACGTATCTTCAAACAACAAGAAGGTATTTACTATCTAACTGCTGTTCGTGGTAACATTTCACCATATCCTACTGGTGCTGGTAACCAAGGAAACTTTAGAAACTTTAAGTTCTCTCAGCCAATCAGTAAGTTATATCCTCTTAACTATAAGAATGACCCTCTTTGGTTTAAATCACCTAGTTTACATCCTACAGAGATAGATCCACCAGCAACATATTCTGCTGCTGATAACTATGTTCATGGTTTAGTTACTGTTAACGACTTTAAGGGTTCTATAACTAGGGAATCTATTGGAGATTTTCTTCATACTTCAGCACTTGCTCTGAATACATATACAGATCAAACTGGATCTGGTGGACCTGATAACAGACTAAGAGCACAGCAAGGTAATGCTGCTTCAGGATCTGAGGACAGATTAATTCCTATCGCTGGTGATAATACAGTTGCAGCAGATCAACGATTCTATGTTGAACTGCGAAGACCATCTATCGCAAGAGCAGGTAACCACACGTTTGAATACCTTGGTTTTGGTCCAGGTAACTACTCAACTGGTCTACCAATTAGACAGGAAGTATTACTATCTCCTATCCAAGACTTCTACTCACAGTCTAAGAAGCAAGATGGTGGTTTAGTATTCTACACTGGTCTTAACAGTAATGGTGACCTATACATTGGTAACCGTAAGATTGATGCTATCACTGGTGAAGAAGAATTCCTAGAGTCTGCTAAGTTAGTTGATTCTGATGATGATACAGAGGATATTGGTGGTCTAGTTACCACGTTTGATACTCCTGTAACATTCAATGAGTATATCACAGTTAATGGTGGTGATAATCAGGATAAGACAAGTACATTTAATTCACCTGTAACTATTAATGTTCTTGGTAGAGTTAGAGACTATGCTCTTAAGGTTATCTCTAACACATCTCCTAATGATGGAGATGATGGATCTCTTGACACTACACAACAGTATCTAAATCAGGATACTAATGGTCAGATTGTAATTGCTAGGAATAGAATTGCTGCATCTGTATTCCAGTTTAACCCACGTGGTTCTGCTGGTGCTGCTCAAGGATATAAGATTCAGAACCATGTAGTTAATAACCTTGGTTCTAACATTTCTCCTAATCAAGATGTATTGATTAGTGCTGGTGGTACTGCAATCAATGCAGAACAAGCAGTACAATATGGTAACGCTGGATCACCATTATCAGGTGACATGTTACTTAAAGGTACTGATGTAGGTAAGTCTGGTTCACTTGGTTGGATTTATGCGAACTTCTTCAGACCTATTACTGCTAATCAGATCAAGAGATTTGTATTTGATGGTACTAGTGTTGTTAAAGTTGAATGGGAAGGATTAGATAACTTCAGTCTTAAAATTCAATCAGGATCTCAGATCAAGATTGCTGGATATAGTGACAGTGCATTGAATGGTACATGGCCTGTAATTGCCAATGGATTTGATCCTGCTAACGATCACTGCCACATTTCTATCATTGAAAATAGAGCAAACATTCAGAACCAGAATCCTAGAGACTGGTCTGCTGAAGGTAGTGCTACTATGGAAGCAGCAAATGCTGCATGGAAAGAGTTTGGTGTTCTTGGATCAGAGACTATAAGAACTCAGACAGAATGGAAGGGTGACTTCAGGATTGGTATTAATACTGTTTCACGTGCTGATCATGCTGCATATGCTAATGGATTTGTTCATGATAATGGACCTGCTATAGGAGTTAATCCTGATACACAACCTCGTGCTAACTTGGATGTTGTTGGTACAACATTCATCAGTGGTAAGACATTAGTTAAGTACGATGTTAACGGCAGTGTAACAAATAATAATTATCTAAGTGGAACTAACTTTACCACTTGGGAGAGAGCGTTCTTTGAAGAAGATAATGCTCTGTTAGTTGGTGGTGATGCATACACACCAGACAATGAAGCAGTGATGAGGGTTGCTACCACAGGTGGTGGTAGATTAGGTGTTAACACACTAGCCTCAAGTGTAGTATTGACTGGTCAATATACAGGATTACCAGATCCTAGATTGAATGAGAATTTAACTGTTATTGGTACTGGTAGATTCAGTGATGATGTTAGATTCCAACAGGATATTGATATAGATGGTGGAGGTGGTGCTAATACTGCTGAAGTTAGAACACAAATTACTGAGGGTACATTTGAGTTCTTGATGACTCCTTCATTCACTGGTACTTTAACTGGTGGAGTAGCTGGATTCAAGGCACTTGGTGATGCACGTAATATTGAGATTGGTAATGTTACTGGATTCGTTCAGCATATCAAGGTTGGTAATACCAGTTATGACAGTCATATCAGTATTGGTGCAACTCCTGATAATTATTTCCTCAACTCAGCATTAACTCTTGGTGTTTCTAAGATAGTAATTGGTGGTGCTTATGATAATACTGAATCACAATCCTTTACTAGAGTAGGAACTAAGTCATTCATTGCTGATGGTGATGTATGGATTGGTAACAGAAGGACACAAGATGACTTTGTTAATCTTTATAGTCCTGCTGGAACTGTTAGCTTCTTCTCTAACTCTGGTGGACCTAATAAGATTGATTTCGGTCTCAATGCATCCGAGATTAATATTGCTGGTCAAGGTGGTCTGACTACTATTAACAACAGATTACAGGTAAATGCTTCTGCTAAATTCCTCAGTGATATCTGGTTATGTGGTGGTACATCATCCTTCCAGTTTGCTGGTAACAGAGCACAGATGGGTACAGCTCTTCCTGCTATTAAATGGGAGAACGGATTAACATCACCATATACTGAAACTAATCCTAATAAGAATGTTGATATTCTTAACGTTGCTGTAAAACTATCAAGTGAACTAGGATACAATCAAGTTGATGCTTGGGGTAATGCTAACTGGGGTGGATCTTACTTCCAGAATGCACAGACAAATGTTGGTGGAACACAACAACCACAAAATCTACCTGCTTTGACTGGTAGTGATGAGTTCTACTTACCACTTAAGCAAGCACCATTGGTAAATGATTCTAATGGTAATTTAACACAACAGTATTTTGCTGTAGGTGATTATCTCTTAATTGATACTGGTATTTCTGGAACAGATATCTATCCAGAGATTGTTCAGATTACTGAGTTAACAAGGACAACTGAAGCACCTTATGCTATTAAGGTTAAGCGTAAGCCGTTCGGTTCATTCCAAGGACCAACACCACATGTTGCTGGTGTATTCAAAGAGAATCATCCAGATGAAACACCTATCTATAAGGTTAATGTACAGTTTGATGCTACTTGGACAGAGCAAGACCTAGACAACACTGGACCACAAGATGATGTATATCTTGCAGAATTTGGTGGTAAGTTAGTTGAGAATGTAGATTATATTATTGTTGGACGTAAGGATACTCAATTAAATGGTGACTATGATCTTGGTGAAATTATCAAGGTTATAGAAGAGAAAGGTGCTGTTAACCAGAAGTTAAAAGTATCTAACTGTGGTGATCCTGATGAGACAGTATTTGAAGTTGATTCTGTAACTGGTGGTGTTATTATTGGCAATCCAAATATACCTGGATCTGTTGTTGAGATTAATACTACTCTCAAACTTAAGGGTGGTTGTGGAACTATCAAGAAAGAAGAGATTACAGGTAGTATTATACAGGATGCTACAACTGGACAAACCAATTATATTACCAATATAAGTGCAGCAGATATTGCCAAGATACAAGTTGGTGATGTTATTACTGGTAATGCACAACAGTATCAATCATATCAATTGGTTGAACTTGCAACTAACTATGTAACTGAGGTTAGATCAGATAGTATTAAGGTATTAAAACCTTATGGTGGATTTAATCTTGTTAATATTGGATTCTTTGTTAGTCAGAATGAGACCCTAACATTAACTAATGGTAAAGGTCAAGAAGTATTTGATGTAGATTCTTGTACTGGTGTTGCTACTATTGGTAATCACTTCCGTAGAATGGAATTGGTTGAGTTCTTTAGTGATGGTGTAGGATTAGCAAATCTTGTCCGAACACCTGCTCAAACAATAGCTACACATGCAACAGAGACTGATAATATTGTTGTTCATTCATACTGGCATGATCCTGTTACTCTTAACCAAGGTGCAAGAACTACTATTCGTGATACTGTAGTTGCTCATTCATCATATGATTATGAAATACCAGTTCAGGGTACAGGATCAGGAACTAATGGACAGTTTGAAGTTGGTGACTTATTGTTAGTTGGACCTACTGCATTAATTAATAGTGCTCCAGATCCAGGACTAACAACTATACTTGTTATCCGTTCTATTACTACTGGTGCAACTCCTGCACTTATTTGTGATGGTGGACAAGAAGGAACTACTGTTCCTGCTGTTGGTGACTTCTCTATTAATGATGAGATACTAAGGATTAAGAAACATAAGCAGTCTTCAAAACTTGTTGATATTGCTGTTCAACAAAGAGGTTCTAATGATTATACCTCTTGTATTCTTGAGACTGGATATATTGTTCAATCAAGAATTGATTATCCTAACTTCTTAAGATTTGAGAATCTTAATACTGGAATCAATTACCACTTTGAGGTTATTAGTAACCTTGCTGGCACAGTACATGATGAAATAACCAATCATAATTATCAGTCTGGTTCTCTTGGATATGGTAAGGGTGATCTGAATATTGGTGGTGACTTAAATATGATTGGTGGTAACGTAACAATATTTGATTCCGTTAACCAATCAAAACTAGTAAACTTTATTAACGATCAAGGACACGCAGATCACTTGGGTGTCATGGAGGTTGATGCTGGTATAACTGTTAAGGGTACTTTATTGATGTATCCTAACAGCTGCCCTGAAATGGTATTCCAGAGCACTGGTCATTGTGATCCTTCATTTGAAGTTGATAATGTAGGTAATGTAACTGCTGGACTTACATTAAATGTAACAGGTGTACCAGCTACTGTACCTTCAGAGACTTCTGATATACTTTCTATTAGAAATCTTGGTATTAATGGTGCTGATAAGTTTGCTATCAAACATAGTGGTGCTATTGAATCATTTGGTATTGATCCATATTGGACTAAGACAGGTGGCGTTCACACTAGATATGTTTCTAATGGATCTGGTGCTGCCGAGAAGATTCTTACTCCAAATATTCAGTATTTGGTAAGTGTAACTATAGAGGATGTATTAGTATTGACATTACCAGAGAATCCTACAACAGGAGATGTGGTTCGTGTTGTTGATGTTAGTGGTAATTTAGATTATAGAACTTCACTGGTTGTACGTGCTCCTGGTACTAATGTTAAGGTACAAGGAGACTCAACTGGTACTACATTACAAGAAGGTACTGGATTCTTAGCTGCCCCATATCCTTCAGGTGAGTTGGTAGTACAGACACCTAATGCAGGATTTGCTCTCATCTATCTTGGTGGAGTTGATTCAGCAGGTAGAGTGGGTATTCCAACAACTGAACAAGGTTGGTGGTTAGTGGAGGTTTAATAAATGGCATTCTATAATAGAGTTAAAGCAGCCAAAAATGTGCCTATAGGTACAATTATTCCTTGGTGTGGTTCTTCTTCAAGTGCTGCATCATCTGATGGTATACCTCATGGGTATATTATTTGTGATGCAGCTGCGAAAGGATTGAAGGCAGTTGATTATCCTCTATTAGCAAACACACTAGGAAATACATATGGTCCTTTTCCTGAGAATGCAACTGATATACCAGGGATAGGAGGAAATCTTGGTATTTCTAATCCATATCCTTATAATGGTGATCCACTTATAGGACATGTAGATACATTTGATCTACCTGATATGAATCAGAGAGCATATATTGACATAGAATATACTAGAGTGGCAGCTGCTGATCCTGCTGTTCAAGGCATATTAGGAATGTATATTAGTAAGAATGGTATTGAAGGAACTCAACCATTAACATTATATGATACTGATGTTGATATATTATTTGCTGTTGAGGCAGATGATACACTGTCTGGTAAGATAACTGGACATAGTATATCAGAGCCATCTTATTTTGATAGCATTTATTCAATACCTAGAAAATTAGGTATTGATCATACTCCAGGTCATGTTCACATGGCAGCAAGTGATAATGATTATGATGCAATTAAAACTGCCACGGCATATGGATTACCAGTTTTAACATTCCAACCAGGTGTTCCAACTACTGTTGCTGGAAGTGGATGGTCTAAGGATGTTACACCTGTTGGTGCATTTAGAAATGTTGACCCACCAGAGTCATGGAAGATAGGTAGTGGAGTAGCAAATATTACTTGGTATGATGTTGATAATGAATCTCAAGTATTAAATACTACACAGAAGAATGTTGCTGCAACAAAAAATATAGTACCATTAGATCCAGGAGTAAATAGAAATATACCTGCTTTTGGTAATGCTCCTAAGTGGGGTTATCAAGATGATGGTAGTGGTTTACCAAGTATTCAAGTATCTGCTGACACTGGTCCTATACCAGCACCAGGAAATTATAATGGATTTGATAACTATCACCACAGTGAAGATGTTCCTGATTTTCGTCAGGGTGTTGCAGGTGGACAGGGTAAACCAACAGATCCTACATATGATCCAGATGCTTTCAGGACATATCCTACAACCAAGAACCATAATGCTGAAGAATGGGCTAGTACTGCATTAAGAGCACATACACATGACCCAATAGATATTGAAATGACTCGTGGTGTTAGGATGTCTAGTAGTATCCTAGTAAATAATGTTAGCACAAGTAGTGCCACACCTTTATCAGTTCAAGACGCTTTAAACATTGCTATGAATGTAAACACACCTTCATTGACAACAATATACATTATGAGGGCATTCTAATGGCAGTATTCTATAACAAAGAGAAATCAAAATTAGGAACTCTTTCAGGTACTATCATTCATTTTCCTAGACAGATGCCAGAGGATAATGATCCAGCTTTAACCTTACATAAAGAATTACTTCCTGCTGGATATTTAAGATGTGATGGTTCTGTATTGAGTAAGAATTTATATCCTGCATTGGCAGTTATATTGGGTGTGGGGTCAAATTCAAAGTTTATTAAAGAAGGTCAAACATTAACTGATAACCAGTTTCAATTACCAGATTTAAGACAGAAACATATTAGAGCTACAAATTCATCTGACCAAGGTGTGTATAATGATTTGTATGTCACTGATGCTAATGGCAATCAACAGGTTAAGGCTGGTGTTGGGTTAGAAGTTATTCAAAACGTACCATCACCATTTGAAATATCATATACTGGTAAGTTTTTCTTACCATCACAGACTGTAGAACTTTCTAGTCGTCCACAGTTCACTAGGAGTTCTGGTGGTATCACTTTTGCAGCTGATGTGCAACAGAATGAGATACAACCACATATGCATTACTCTACCACATATAGACAGAGACAGCATTCTCAAGGTCAGAGTACTACCAGTTATACTAGTCCTCAAATGAATTATGAAAGAACTAGAAGTAGTTTAGTCTTATGTACTTGGTTTGAGAAGACAGTACAAGACTTATGTTATTGGGCATCAAGTGCTAGACATGATGGTAGTTATGGTGCTCCTGGTCCTGGTAACTGGCTTCAGGGTAACTGGGATTATGGTGGAGTATGTAGAAATGCTTGTGGATCATTTATGTCACAAGGTTTATGCTTATGGCCATCATGTTCTGGTACATCAACTGGTGATCATCAATCAGAAGGTGGTTGTCCACCAGGAGAAGTATGGTCAACAGACCAAACTGATGGATCTGCTCGGTGGAGATATCATAGTGGATCTAATGGTGATTGTAATGCTGGTGATGGTACTGCACAACAGGTTGGTGGTTCAATACCAAGTTATAAGTGCTTTGGTGAAATAAAATATGATGCACAGTTCTTCCAAGAATGTAACCCAGCTTTCCTTAATATTGGTAGTGTTAATGGTTCATTCCATGAAACTTCTGCACCATTAAGTGTCAACTATACATATGCTACTGTACCATTTGCTAATCCAGGTTATTATGATGGTATGTCTATGGGTCAAGCATCAGCTACTAACCTTACTACAAGAGTAGGTTCAATGGGTGATGAATCAACTCACGTACACCAAATACCTTTTGAAGTTGAAGAGCATACATATAAAGTAGTGACTGATGCAGTTGATATAACTGCTAATGGTACTGTGGAATCTACTATTACTATTAGAATTAATGAGTCTAGGAAATCAGACGAATTCATTCAACCTTATATTATATCAGAATACTTAATTAAAACATAATGCCTACTTATAGAGGAACATCCAGTAATTACTATTCAGATAAGCAGGGTCAGTATTCTCCTGTTGGTACTATACTGCCTGTGGTTATTGATCAACATACTGATCCTACTAATACTTTGACTGGTAGACCAACACTTCAACAAGAGGAGTATAATTATCCAGGTTGGATTTATACTGATGGTGAACAGTATAAAGTAAGGGATTATCCACAATTATATAATGTTCTTGGTGTTAGATATAATCAGGCAGGAGAGTCAGCTGATTCAGTTAATATTAATAGTGTAACTGCTGTTGGATCTATTCAATCAATGTGGTGGGATAGTGATAAATTATATTTCTCAATTGAGAATGATTCTTCTTTACCAGCTAACTTTGGCAACAAGAGAGCATATCCATATAATGCTGTTGTTAGTTTTATAGGTCTTGGTGATATACCTACAGGATTATTTGATACTGGTTATGGTAAGAGTTATGCATTAATGGAGGATGATTCTTCAGTAACTCCTGCTTCAAATACAACAACATATAGAGTATTAAATCACGATGGTAATGATTTTGATGGTACTCAGTATACTCAAGCAAATTATACTATAGATTTTAACTCTAATCTCATGCCAATTCATCCACAGATTGTGGTGAGGAAGGCATTTGACATACAAGATTATCCATATCTTATTGGTAATTTTAGAGTACCTGATTATAGAGAAAGAAAAGTTCTTGGTTATGGTTCTGGTGTTGAAGGTGGTGGAACACCTATTGTTGAGAATAAAAATAATGTATCTGTAGGAGTTACTGGTGGACAGTGGTATATTCCTAAGACTAGATTAGATGATCCAGGTTCTTTTTATGAGATAGGTGATGTAAGAACAACTGGGTATGATAATGTAACTACGTTTGTTGATATGAACCTCACTGGTTCTGTTAAGTATACTGTAGGACCGATGGTGGATTCATTATTAGCAAGACCACCTGAACATGATCACTATTTGTTACACAGTAGAGCTAATACATCTGGTAACCCTGTGTTGGGTGGTGTGCAAGATTCATTTACCACGTGGTTCCAAGATACTGCTGCTAATATAGAAGCATTTGTACCTGAAACTGCTAGTGGATTGCCATTAGCACACTCACATGGATTAACTGGAACTAGATTACAGAACGCAGCAACAGCAACATATGGTAATGTTCCTGGTATTGGTGAGGTTGTTGATGATAGTGTAGATTGTAAGTTTTATAAGGTTACTCAAGCACCACCATTAGCAATAGCATTGGTTACTTCTGATGGTGTTGATTTAACTGTATCATGTAATTCATCTCATGGATTATCTGTTGGTAATTGGATAACTATTA
>VTLG01012424.1_pt1 | contig 18091 bp, 22 predicted proteins | sample 4694571 | NCBI WGS metagenome assembly VTLG01 (sample SAMN12604809, study PRJNA352737) | marine metagenome | biome: ENVO:00000447; feature: ENVO:00000209|ENVO:00000569|ENVO:01000036; material: ENVO:00002151; isolation source: viral sequences binned using virsorter ... | reverse complement strand
CTGGAACGGGAATTGATTATACAGGTGGTGATATGGCTCCAGCAGCAGTCGAAACTACTGGAACAGTTGGAGGTGTAAGTTATACATGGACAGGAGCAGATATGACAACAAAACCAACTTGGAATCTAGTAAATCCAACATCAGGCAATGCTTTTCAATTTACAGAAACCTATTCTGGGCCTGGTTTGCAGAACGTGACCTCAATAACAAGAGATATAACAACAGAATCAGTTACCTCTACGCAGTCTGTGTTCTCTCAATAATACTTAGCCCAGTTAAAGTTTTAGCTAACGCAGTAAGTCAAAGTAATAGTGGATCTGTAACGAACCAAAACTGGAATGTAAATAATGGTTCTTTTCATACAAATCAGTATGGAGGCAATATTGTCTGTCAGGGAGCAATGATGACTATAACGCCATTTACTACATTTAATTCAAATTATCGAAAACCATTTGAGCATTATTATGAAACTCCTGTTTACGATCCAACAGACTTGGTAGGAGATTTTGATGATGATGGTAATCCTACAGGAGATGGTACGCCTGATAATCCAGGAAAAATACTGTATAACCAACAAAACTACTCTGGTACTAATAAAGATAGCTTTGCAATAGGTACAGGGATTACCATGAATTTTTCTATTCCATTAGATAGACAACTTGGTAAACAATGTAAAGATGCAGCCCAGACTCAGATAAATATACAAAAACAAAGACTAAAGAACCTTGAACTTGATTGGCATATCAGTCGCTTGAAACATTGCGGAGAGAAAAAGATTGCTGGAATACAGTTTGCGAAATCAAGTCCTTATTTTGATTTATGTAAAGATATAGAGATTGTTCCAAAGAAGGGTCAGGTATTACCGCACAAGCATGAAATAAAGCAGAAGTAGAAGGTGTCCATATCCTTAAAGTGTCTTACGTTTTAAGTACCCTCTACTTCTATTTATATGATAACTACATTTGAGAATTTTTAGTAGACAAGCTACGGGTATCCACTTGTCTAAAAGTAGTAAAAGCTGGTGTTTTAAATAAGAACTACCTTGCCTAGTGAGTGTTAGCTGTGGGCATTAAGAAAGCCTAAATCTCTCAAGGGGTCAAATCCTTTTACTTAAAAAACAAAGGCTCTTTCTAACTAGGGAGTGTTAGCTGTGGTTAGAACTTCCTTTGTTTAGTACAAGGGATAATAGAAGGGTAGTGGATCGTGGCACACGCAATGCTTCCGAACATACCTTACTCTCCTTGTATTAGTTATTATAGCTTATCTTTCTTCTTTGTCAGCTTTTTAATAATATTTTTTACGAGAGGTTTGATGACATTAATAAGAAGTGGAGTAGTAGCAGCGACCAAAGCAATACCAGCAGCAGTAGTAGCATCTTTGGCTGAAGGTAAGTATTGGTCGATAAATTTCGTATCTTCATAGAGTGTTATGCACTCAGTCTCATCATCGTTCAATTCATGCCCGATAACAACCTCTAACTTCTGTGAATTTCTATAATCTCCTACTCGTTGGTCTTTGTCACCTGGGCATTTTATAAATACATCTTCTTCCTTTTTCTTTGGTATCTCAGGTTTTTTAGTCTCAGGTTGTACTGTTTCATTTTCTGCTGTCTTATTTTCTTCTTCCTTAGTCTCAACAATCTCAATCTTTCTTCTGTCATATAAAAGAGGTTCAAACGTAGGCATCGAACCATAAGGACAATTTATTACAGTACCAGTAGGATCATCATCATATAATGCAGTATTTTTTGGTGAAGCATCTCTGTGATAACGCACACAACCTGGCATCATCAAAGATGGCATTGGTACGTTCAATACTTGAAAAGGATTATTTATATTGTTGTTAATTAACGGAACATCAATCTTCGGTACTTTTATCTCAGGTATCTCCATCTTCTACCTCTCCTATAGAAATAGACCATCCATCTTCTCCAAAAGTACCTTTTTCTACAATCTTGGGTTTCTTTACTTTTTTATCTAATTTTTTGTGATATTCTTTTATTTCATTATCTAGTTCTAAATTAAATTTTTTCATTCGCAACCAATGGACTAATTTATCTAAATAATATTTTATTAGTTTTTTAAAAAACCCAAAAATCATTAATCGTAAGCATCTCTTGGTAAAAATACTTCTACAAAAGAATTACATTTAGGACAGGATAAATTAGTTACCATACTATATTCTCCAGACATTATTGGATAATCTTCTCCATCCATATCATGATCTCCACCCCAGATCAATTCAGTTTTACAGTGCCAGCAATTCATAAGTTTTTACCAGTTTAATTGTTCTTCGATCTGTTCTTTTTGTCTCCTTTCAATATATTCCCAAAACCATTTATTTGGATCGTTAGTATTAACAACAGGTAATGGTTTCAACTCTTTTACTTTTTTATCAAACTCCTCTGCAATAATCCAATTCATATGTTTCATTACTTGTCCTAACAACTGATCTTCAAAAGCTGGACTTTTCATATACAAAAACACTAATAATCCCGAACCAAAAGTAATTGATGATGTAACTAAAGCAGCAATAGCGATAAAACGAGTTTTCATTACTTAGATATGGGTAACGATATTCCTGTAGTTTTTGGTATTGCTTTTTCAATAGCTTTTGGCATCGCCTTTTGTAAATCACCCATAATTTTATTTTTCAATGTCCTTTCAAACTCTGGACTCTTCATGTAACGATATGCAAGAAATCCTCCTACACTCATTGAACTAACCATCAAGAATGAGATAATTGAAAGAACCTGACAGATTTTATTCAGCATGAAAAAAATTATGTATGCTTGTATTTATATTTTAGCAATAACAACAATAACGTCACTTACCCCTCTATATCTAACCGCAGGATACTTAACAAGAAAAGTTAAAGTTTAGGATTAGCAGTTTTAACTTGAGTTATATGCTTTGCCCATTCACCATTTTTATCAAACGTACCATTCATCATATCTTTGTAAATTAAGTCCAGTTGTTCTTCGATACTTTTATATTGACGTTTTCTACTCCTAATAATTCTGTGATTATATTCAAGAGTTTCCGCTTCTTTTTTATAACTTTCCAGTTCTTTTTCAGTTGGCCTGACAACATGTGGTACGTTCCAATCTTTTATGATTGCACCCTGTCCCTGGTCTAGCAACATTACAAGTCTGTAGTCATCTAGTATCTTTTTAGCTTCTGATAGTGATTTCCCGTTCCTGACCAAATGAACAGTTACCTTAGATGATAACTGTGGCATTAAGTTGGTTCAGTAGGCCATGTGATATTTGATAATTTTGTATCTGTCGGTGTTTGGTTTGCTGGTAAATCTCTTAATGCTTGCCTGTAAGTTTTTTGAGCATCTGTCATTGTTCTATCAGGAGATGCCATCCAATCAGTTTCTTTTAGTTTCATGTTTCTTTGAAACCTTAACTCAACAAAAGCTAAAGAACCATTTGCAGTTTTCCAAGCCTCCCAAGCAGCGTTTATTTGTTCATCAGTAGGTTGTGCATCTGGATTTCTGCCGTCATCGTACCATTTTGCAATACTATGTGTTGTCTTATTTAAAACATATTCATTGTTATTCAAGCCAAGTTGCTCAATAGCTAAATCAATGTCAACGTCTGCGTTAATTGTCATAATTTAATCCATCCTCCAGATTACAACTTGTGCATAAAATTCTTCTTCTGATGCAAAATTAGCATCTCTTCCAAAACCAGTAGATGATTTAGTTGTAGTACATCTATGTTTAAGAAAATAACCTTCTGATGAAGCATTAGTTACTACACCAAAACCAACAGACATCTGAACGTTTGGATAGCTTGTATGGCTGTGTACATTTTGCCCAAAAAGTTTGTCAGTACCGCCATCAGTTACAATTTTAGTTCTATGTGTACCAATGTCAAAACCTCCTGCTTGAAAAAATATTAAATATGTCCCTGCTGGTAACGTAAATTCACCTGTGCTTGTATCTAAACTACAAAACACTTCTCCATCATGTTCTTCTGTATTCAAAACTCTTACCCTATCTGCTCCATTGGTGAAAGTACCAGCATCAACAGCATGTGCTTGCTTTTCTCTTAATACAGCAACGGCAGTACCAACACCTACTCCTTCAAGAGAGCCAGCTATGGTAACTCCTGATCCTGAAGTGTTTAAACGCAGACTACCATTATGATAAAGGTTAACACTTGAATCATCATTACAAACAATCATATTTTCACTACTAGAGGATGTTCCATGTTTTAAGTGAATTTGATCACCTGAGATTAAAGTAATATCATCGTCAGATTCAATGGTCAAAGCATCATCTGAATCAAGTTTTATATCTGCTCCATCAGCAGTTGATATAGTAAAAGCATCTGTAGAAGAAACATATTGAATGACTCCATCATTACTACCTCCAAACCTTATTGCTACATCATCATTAAAATCTATACCTGTTGCACCACCAACTCCAGCAGCAGAACCCCAAGTTAAAGTAGTTGGGGTAGAAGAATCAGCTAATAAAGCTTGCCCTGCTGTGGGAGCAACTGCTGGTAGTGTAAGCGTTACATTAGATGCTATTGCTGCTGGTGCTTGTAAAGCAATGTAATTAGAACCATTTGCTGTTGCTTCCTCAAATCTTAAATCAGATTGATTATCAAGTACAACATCACCCGTAAAAGTGCCTCCTATTGCGGAAAATCCTGATGCTGTGGTTTCAAAAGTCTTTGAGTTGTCATAATAAAGTTCTACATTTCCATTAACATTAAAGTCAGCAAAATATTCAGTGCCGTCTGACGATAAAAAACGAAAATTATCTGATTGAATTTTTAGCTCACCAGTATTATTATCAATAACGCTGTTTCCTCCGTCATGATAAATTTCTAAATCATCACCAGTTCCAAATAATGCTTTTCCATTGTCAGCTAATTTAATACTGGTGGTAAAAGTTGGTGATGCTATTGGTGCTAATCCAAAATTTTCTGTACCTATTCCACCAGTAATAGAAACATTTACATAACCATCATTCGCAGCATTTCTTATTTTTAAGGTGTTATCACCAGTATCGGCATACCATTGGTACGCATAATTTGTAGTTAAATCTGTGGCCTTTGAATTGTTGGAAGCTATTGCAGCAAGAGCATTATTTAAATCAGTACGAACCGCACTTCCCGTTCCATTATCAATTATATAGTCATGTTCTGCCATTTAGCTTACCCCCGATAGCTTATATCCATAAAACCAGGTTTCAGCCGTGACTGTATCTTGGTTGTTGCCTTCATTATGTTCAACATACTGTGCGACAGTATTTCCTGCTGCTAAATCTAGTATAAGTTGGGCATGAACTGATGTAAATACATCAGCAGCAGAACAATAAGCTCTTGAAACTTTACCATAAGCCGTTAGCTGTGCATCGTTTACATAGAAAGACATTTGGATCGCATCACCATCTTGCAAGTCATCAAGGCACACTTGACCACCTATTACATATTTTCCTGCACCATTTGTAGGAACAGTAAACTTATAGGTTGAGTTGTTATACGCTCCACCGCTATCAAATACCTCTGTATTATTGCTGACAAGAGTAAAAGTTGTATTGGCAATAGCTTGAGAAGCACTAGGTCTTGCAGCAAAAGCTGGTTTGTTTCCTAATGTAGCCCATGCACTACCAAAATATCCTTCAAAACTATTGAAGTCTGTGTTATATCTAAAATCTCCGTTAGCAGGAGAACCTGACCTTGCTGAAGTCGCACCAGATAACTTAGGTAATAACCCTAAATTTTCTTCTGAAATATTTCCTAAAGTAACAAAACCATTATTAGCACCATTTCTAATTTTTAATAAATTACTAGATGTGTCTATATGTGGTTGATATGCGGTTGTTATTGATGGATCGCCTGATCCTGAGTTAAGTGAATTTATTGCAGCAAAAGCAGAATTTATCTTCGTACGAAACACACTCCCTACACTGTTATCTACTATGTAGCCGTTTCCTCCTGTAGTATCAACTCTAGCCATCAGGTTCTATTTAATAATTTAAGTTTACAGTAAAAAAAGTAATATGCCTATGATGTATCACCTTTTCCAAAACCTGTTGCAGTATATGAAAATAATAAACTTTTTAATAAATTACTTGCACCAGCATCACCAAAACGTATTGTAAATTCTGTTTCTGTTACAGCTACAGGTTTAAAAAACAAATCTTGTGCACTTGCTTCACCTAAAAATACATTTACTGTAGGTGGTGTTTTAAATCTTTTAGCAAAAGTACAAGTAACACCAAAAGCACCACTTCTAATAAACCCTGAATTATCAGGAGTCATTGTTTTCTTAGTTACACATTGTTGGCCTGATTTAGTTACAAGAGGTGCATCTGCATCATTAACAGTAAAACTTGTAGTACCACTTACCGATGCAACAGTATAAGTACCATCATCAGGTTTAGCTATAGTCAAAGTTACATTTCCAGATGTATCTAGTGAAGTTGCTGAAGTAACAAAAAATCTATCTGTACTTAATCCACTAGCACTGACAGTATATGTACCATCTGTAGCAGAACCGCTTGTAAAATCAAGTATAACTGGATCGCCAGCAGAAAAACCATGTGCAGTAAAGTTACAAATAATAGTTGTTGTCCCACCAGTTGCAATATAAGTACCAGTTAATGTACTCGTTGTAAAAGTTAAATTTACTGTATCTCCATTTAAAATATCCGTTCCAACTATTGCTCCAGTAATGTCTGCTGTTGTCGGGGTTACAGTTATTGTTCCAGCACTTGCACTAGAAACAAAATCCCCGTTAACTGTATGCACACAAGTTCCATCTCTTTGTGTTTCTGTTCTTGGTGCAAGAGAGCCTGTAGCTCTTAATGTAGTAACTTTTATATTTTCATCAGGTTTCGTTGAAGTAAATACAGCTTTAAATTTATATCCTCTACCTTTAAAAGTAGCATTACTGAACTTTTCAAATGCAGTAAATGTAGGACTACCAGAACTGGGATCATCATCAGTAGTGGCAACAAATAAATCAACTTTTGGCTCGTCTATTTTTGTTCCATCAATATCAGAAAATAAATCAATTTCATTTCTTGCATCTATCTCTGTATTCTTTAAAAATGTAGTGGCTGCAATTTCTTTTATAAAATGTGTAGGCATTTTATTATTTGCACCAAGATCTCCAACAGTTGTAAATTCATAAGTTCCAGTTGTTGAAATAGTATCTCCAATCTGATCCAAATTAGGTGTTAATGTATCAAAATCTGTTTCATCATCAAATAATCCATCACCAGCTAATATCATTTCTAAACCAGTACCATCTGAAGTTATTGCAACACCTGTTTTTGTACCAGCAAAACTAGCACCATCTTCATTTATATTTGTAATTGTATCTTGATCGTCTGCTTCTGAATCATCAAGTGCAAATTGTACTGTCTGTTCACCATTAGAAAAAGTGTCTTTCGCATCTCTAGCTTTTACAACATAAGTTCCAGCTATTTTTGGGACGATAGCATCTGTAGACGTACCAGGGACAGCATCTACTATCGGAGTTGAATTTTGAAAAGTAACTCCGCTTGTAAGATTGCTATGTTTTATATAAACCCTGCCTCCGTTTATAACAGTTACATCATTTGATTTTTCCCAAGCTAAACGCACAAAGTTTTTATCAACGGGTTCAACAGTCAATCCAGCTAAATCATCTGGTGGTGTAGTTTTTCCTACAATTTCCTTTGTTGCATCTGCTGATCCTGCTGATAATAAACCTGTAGTGTTCCTAGAGGAAACCGATACATCATATTCACCTAGCTCTGCATCGAAAACAGTAAAAGCTGTTTCATTTACATATATTTCAAGATCAGTTTGACTTGGTGATGAGATTTGTACTAGATAATCTTTTGCACCTTCTGTTTGATTCCATTCAATGATAAGTTTATTTTTTATTTTTCCTTCTTCAGAATAAAACTCTTCTGTTAATTCTAATCCTGTAGGTGCACTTGTTTGATTATTAATAATAGTTACTGGTTCTGGATCTGGAATACCATCATCAGGATTTTCTATAAAGTCATACTTATTAACGTCATAACTAATAGCTGTAATTGCGTAGACATCTTTATCTTCAGTAACAGTAAGAACTCTCCATGTTGTTGGAGATACTGTAGAGTCCGATATTAAGTACTCAGCATTTGGTTCTGGTTTTGTTGTGAAGTCACTACTGACAGTTATTACATTTCCATCGACACTTGAAATAGATTTTGTTTCTAAAGTGGCCTCCTGAATACCAGTATCAGCGTTTGGAGTGGTAATCATAATACTTATATCTCCAGAACTGGGCAAACTTGTATTTGCACTATCATCTACTATCACTTTATTTTTTACAGTACCTTCAATCAGGTTGGTAACAGATAGTCTGCCACCTCTTCTCAATCCTGCTTTCATTGGATCAGTTATATTGATTCTCATTCCAGGTCTTACAATTACACCTCCAGCTAATCCAGTTGTAAACGAAACAGTTTCTACACTTCGGTTGTTTTCATACAGAATAAAATTTGCTGCTCTTCTTGCCTGACTTTTTGATGTACAGCCAAAAGCTGCTACTTTTTTGTGAACTTCTCCAAACTTATTAAATGTTTCTAAACCAGATCCAACATTTGCTGCGTTATCTTTTACAGTTACATATGCCTTTTGTTTTGTTTCATTATCAAAATAACTGACAGTAACTATATTGGCTCTTGTTTTTAAACTTGTACCAGAATATGAAAATCCTTCTGCCGTTACATTACTTAAGTTAAACAGATACTCAGGATCTAAATTTCCTCTATCTTGACTGAAACTTAATGATCCTGCACTCCAAAAACCAAATCCTCTAAAAACACTCGTAATATCAGCAATAACTTTAAAAGCATCTTCTCTATTTCTTATGGTTGCCGAAAGACTGAAACGTGGCTCCATCTCACCTTCTATACCATCTTTTCCTACAGGTACTAACGTAGAAGAATACTTGCTAATTTCATAAAGAGAAAAAAGATCAACCTGACTTAGAGCTATGTGATCTCCTATCCCATATCTTTTAGAAAGCATGACATCTAGCAAAATCCAAGCTGGATCTGTTGTCCAAACACATTTATGAGTTAACGATCCATCAAAACTATAACCACTTGGATAGACAACTCTTCCGTTGTTAATATCAACAGTAGGTTTTAAACCAGCATCATCTTCGTCAGGGATTCGTACACGCATACCACGGATTCTGTACATTCTTGATGGAACGCTATTAAAGGCTTGACCATCAAAACGTAAAGCTGCGACAGCTAAATCACTAAATTTTTGTTTTTTGTCAAACAGTTTAGATATTTTGCTAACACTAAACTCATTCTTGCTAGTTGAAGCATTTAACCTTTCAACTTTCAGAGTAATTGGAAAAGCTGGTAATACTGAAGTGTCATTATCTCCAACTTCTAATAATGTTCCAAAATTAATTACATGATCTCTTTTAAATGGTTTTTTTGTCTTTCCTACTAGTACTATTTGGCTAGGATCTGTACTAACACCTTTCTTTTCTCCTTTTGTAAGAAAAACATTATCACCTTCAACATAATCATATTCAACATTATTAGCATCAATAATTGATATTCTATATTTTGTTATATTCTTGGCTACACCGCCACTACCAACCTTAAAATGTGCGTTCCAGTTCAAAGTGACTTTTAATCTATTAAAACCAGGACTATCTGGATCATTAGCAAGCACTTCTTCTGTTAATGGACTTTTTTGTATTTGAAAACTTTGTGGTGCATTTTTTGTTACTATTGTCCCATAATTAACGAAATTTAAATTTAATTCTGTGTCCTCTACTCCTGTAAATGGTACGTTGGCTATTTTTTCTACTCCAACTGTTCCAGTATCTTCAGCTAAAGTTTTTGGGTCACCATCGGTATCTAAAAACCTTACCTTAAATTCATTTTTATGGTCAGATTCTATGACTTTGTAAAATCCATCATTAGTATCTGCACTTACAGTTGCGGTACCAGTAGTCGCAATACTCGCTCCACCTACGACTAATTCAAAAGCATTATTGTTGCCACTAATTAATTTAACTTTATATCTGCCATCTTTATCAGTCGGTGAGTTTAAAGTACCAGAGGTAAAGTTTATATAAATTTCTTGGTCAGCAGTAAAACCATGAGCAGCAGCACTACCTCCTTCCGCATCAAGAGTAGTTACTGTTACTATTGATTCTCCATCATCATTAACCAAAGCAGATTCATAAGTTGCAAATTTCTTAGTTAAATTTACTGCACTTGCAGAAGGATTATCAGTTGTTATGAAGTTTAATTTTATGCTGTCCCCTTTAGCAATTTGTGGAACGCAAGTAGATGTTTGATTATTAGTAATAGTGATAACACCTTGAGTATCACCACTAGAAGCAGAACTAGATGACCAGTTTGCCTTGAATTTATTTACAATTTTGCCATCATCATCAGTTTCAGCCGAACCAAATTGAAAATCTGCAACAATATCTGAAAAATTAAATGCTTCAAGTGTTGTAGCACTTAAGGCTGCTTTCTTTTTCTTTCCTAAAGTACCTAGTTCTTCATAGTTGTCGATAATCTCTTGAATACTAGGAACAGTAGGTGTTTTTAAAATAGGTGTCTTTCCTAGAAATACATCTGCTAAACAAGCAATCTTATAGTTTAAAGTATGTCTTTCAATTCCTAATTTTAATGGCGTTGGGAATCCTTCTATTTCACCTTCGGAAATAACATCAATTAATTTTAAAAAAGATTGACTAATAAGTTTTTGACCAACCTTTTTCTTAAACTCTACGGCATCACTTTCAAAACTTATAGTTCCGTCTAGTCCACCGATTAATTTATTAAGTCCTGCCATGTTATGCGTTACCTTTTAGTTTTGCGTTACCTACTTTTTGTGTAGTATCTATACCAGCAGAAACCACGATAGATCCAGTAAATACTTCTCCATAACATATTGGAATCCCGATACCAGAAGCACTAGAGTTAACAATGCCATTAAAGGTCATACTTTTACCAGCATTAGCATTAGCACCACTACCTATATCTGTTTGAAAATCCTCTGGTGTAGGTGTAATCATTTGATCTATACCACCCAAAACCATTGCAGCACCGATTCCACTTAAAGCACTACCAACTTTAGTTAAGGCTCCAATAGCACCTGGATTTAATGGGCCAAATGCTCCAAAAGCAGACTTTCCAAATAATCCTGCACCAGGGAAAAGGAAGGATGCACCTATCAAAAGACCACCTGTTATTACTTTTCCAACCTTTCCAGATCCCGATGCTATTGGTACGATTTTTATATCATCATCTCCTACAGGATAAAATAATTCAGTTTCATTAATACTTTTATCACCTACTTTTACAATATAATTTTTCTCAAGCATATAACTTTGTAGTTCTGGAAAATTGCATTTTAAAAACCTATAAGCATCTATAGCATTATTAATCTTGGCATGAAATACTCTATTTCCTACAACTTTTGCTAGATCACCATATATCGTAATTTTGTTACGCATACCTATACCTATCTAAAGTTAATTCTAACCAATTTTTACCATAAAACTCTCTACAACTCAATTTTCTTATTTCATGATGAAGCATAGTTTGATTTCCGATATATAAACCTATATGAGTCTGCTGATTATCATTTTCTCCAAATAATATTACATCTCCTGCCTGTGAAGGTTGATCTTTTTTAAGTTTTTTAAATCCTGTCTGTTCTATTAAATCAGCAAAATTCATTTCTTTATAAAAAGTTTTCACAGATTTAGGTCTTGCCCAGTCTTTTAAAATAATGTTTCTTTTTTCTCGATACCATGTATAAACAAGAGAAGCACAATCCTGAGAACCCCATACCCATGTACGACCCAATAAAGGTGCTTTGTAACCGCTAGGTTCAAATTTATGCCACAAGTTGTCATAAAGACTAATTATGTAAAAAGGATAATTTAAGTATTCGCATGAGGCTAAGTCAGCTTGACTTGGCATACAACTGTCAAAAGGATGACTATGAACAACAGCCAAAATTTCTCCCTGGTCTTCACAACGAATCCAATCTTCTGGGTCGATAATAAATTGATCTGTCTTTTCTTCGGCTAAATTTTTACATGGACAATATTTTTCCTTACCCTCAAATACAATAAGCAGACCACAGGATTCAAAAGGTGATTCACTTTTTGCGTGTTCTAACGCTTCTTCCTTCCAAGTCATCCTACATATTTACCAATAGAAGGGAATAATTCTATACCTGTAATTCTTTTTGGAATTTTTACGTTTGTCAAGTCTAGAGCACTTGCAGCTTCCCATTGAATTACCTCTCTATTTTCTGTCATTTTTCTATCAATAAAATAAATTTCATCGGGAAATTTTGTTGAAGTATTAACAGCTCCAGAAGGATTTGTTCCGCTAGGAAAATTATCGTCATCAATAAACTTTGCAAGAGTTCTTATCCTTGTAAATTTAGCACCCACTAAATCTTTGGCTATACCAGTAATACCTAGTAATGTTGCTGTTATAAAACCACTTGCATTACTAACAGTAATAGTAGGTCTTGGAAACTGACCTTTTGCAGTATATTCAAAACCTTTACATTCAATAGGAAATTTTGTATAAGTATTGCTCGCAAATTTTATATCGCCATTTCTAACCAATGATGTTCCATTGTGAAACCTTAATATATCAGTTGAGCCGTGTAGTGTTGAATCTAAAGCAATTTCGTATAATTCAATAATTGCTGATGGATTAACAGCCTGAAGGTCGGTAAATGGAACTGTAGTCATTAAGGTTCAAATACTTGTCTGAAGGTAGCTTGAATAGTAGCTCTATTGTTATATGGTATAGACTTTGACCAAGTTTCGCACATAAATTGATTCGATCTTATAACACTTACATTTCCACTATTAGTTGCAGAAGCAGCAGCCGTAACGACAAAAATTGTAGAACTTGTTTTTGTTTTTACTGTAAAAATACCATCAACAGCCGATCCAGATGTGTAGTCAATGGTAACCTGATCTCCTACCTCAAGTCCGTGCCCAGCAGAAATTGTTATCGTTACAGTTGTACCTGACTGTGAATAAGTTCCAGTTTTTGTAGTTCCTTCGCCAGGTGGTGTAAAAGTAAAACTTTCAGCAACTTTAGCTCTTGCATCTAAAAATGCTTCTATTGCATCTGCATCTGATTCAGACTTTTCAAAAGTAAAACTAAATACTTTTGGATTTTGGTTGAGGCCAAAGGTGGTGCGTTGCTCAAAGCCATCACCGAAAACTGTAGTGCGGATATTTGGTGCGGAACTTTTAGTTAACCCGTAGCTAGGTGTCGTTCCACCGGTTGAAGTTCCTACAGTTGTATCATCAAAAGTAGCCATTATCTAAGCAGTCCTCCTGGCCTTTTTTGTCTAATTAATTCTGATTGTACAGCAGCCGAAATAACTTGACCAAGTTCTCTACCTTCTCGTTCATCTCCTGAGACAGCCGAGCCAGAAGCATCTACGTTTACTACTACGTTTGTAGATCCTCCAAGAGCATGGTTTGGTGTAATCATTCCTGATACACCTGGAGTAAACATTTCTGGACCTTTTTCTCCAACTATATAACTACTACCACCTTTCACTGGGCCACCTTCAGCTTTAAAGAGGCCACCAATTACAGGTATGTTGCTAAGTAAAGAATTGACACCATAATCAAGAAGTGATCTTTGTATTTTATTAAAGACACTACTAGCAACTTGTCCAAGAGTTTGAGTACCATTTATTGCACCTTGAATTGCATCAACAAGACCTGTTTCTACTGTTGAAGCAATGCTCGCATATAAAGTATTTAATTTGGTTAGCTCATCTCTAAGTTCTATAGCATTTTTAATTTGTTCAACTTGTGCAGGTTTAAGATCTTCAACCGCAATTTTCATTTCATTTGCCATTTCAACTTTTAATTTTTCAATCTCTGCACCTTGTTTTCCTAATAAAAGTTGATTTTGTAAAAATGTATTTTGATCTGTGATACTTTTTAATCCTTTATCAAGAATGTTCTGTCTTTCTTTATCTAATTCAATGTTTCTCCCTTTTTTTGCAAAAATTTCTTCTCTTAATTTAATCTCTTTCTTTATAGTATCTAATCTTAGTTGTAAGTTAACTTTATTTTGTTGGTCATTAAGTTGTTTTTCAGCAGTTTCAGTTATTTGAGAAGGAAATAATCCACCAGTTGAAAAACTGAACGGGCCAAGAGCTTGATTTTTTATAGCTTTATCAAGATTTTGTTTTTCAATAGTTTTTAATTGTTCTTCAATTTTTTTCTGTTCATCAATGAAACCTTGTAAAACAGAATCTTTTCCTGCACCTCCAAGTTTTGCTAACTCGCTTGTTCTGTTTGCTTCTGCTTCTTTTCCTAATCCAAGTTTTTTTCGCAGAGAATTAAAAAGATCAGCAGCAGCAACTTGAATTTTTAACATTGCTTTTTTAAATGAATTACCTAATAATTGACTACCTTCTGCAAATTCTTTTAAACTTTTAACTCCATCTTCACCTACAATTTCTGTCATTTTTTCAGTAGCCATAGCTAAAGCAACGTGAGCACCTTCCATCTCTTCAATAAATTTTAATCTTCGACCCTCTGCTGTTCCAGCTAACCCCAATGAAACTGTAAGTGCATCTATATTTGGATTTAACTCGTCAAAAGCACCACCTAATTCATTTATTTTTGCAAATAATGTAGTTAATTGTTGTAAGAGAGCAGTAGCAACAAGACCTCCTGCAAATCCTCCCATCTGACCACCCATTTTCGTTCCAACAAAACCTCCGCTAAATCCAGCAGCACCTCCAAGTAATCCCTGTCCAAATAACAATGGAAATGCACCAGAAATAAGTCCACTTTTTAAAGCTGCTCCAGTGCTTCTATTGTCAAATTTATTTAGTTTATTTCCTTGAGCTTGTGCTTTATTATTTTTAATCTGTGCCTCTGTATTTTTAGTAATTGAAATTGTTTCTCTGCCTATAGCTGCATTTTGTTTGTTTGTTGCTGCTAATGCGTTTTTATGTTCTTTAGTTCCAATTTTTACATTATTTGTATATTCTTCTAAAGCATCTGATACTGCCATTTGTTGAGCAGCCGTTTCACCAAACGCACCTTTAGCTTTATTAACACTTTTGACAATATCTTCCATGTCTTGCCTGTATTGCTTCAATTCTTTACGAGCACCTTTTCCTCCTGCACCCCCTGTATTTCGAGGATTCATTATGTCTATTTGACGGATACTATCTACACTTTTTGTTAATTCTTTTACTTTCGTATTTAATCTATCAAGACCAGACTGCCCTTTTACTCTTAAATTTATATTTACTCCGTATTCGGCCACAGTAAAAACAAAACTTTATTTTAGTGTACCGCTTTTAGCGTTTTCTTGCTTGTGATTTATTCTTTGCATCTTCATACGCTTTATCTTCATATTCTTTCTTAAGCTCATAGTAAGCAAGCCAATTTATATATTCTTCCTGCGTTAATTTACTGGTAAGTTCCTGAATAGTCATTCCTAACTCTGAAGCTAAGAAAAACATAAAAAACCAATCGTTTCTAGCTTTTTAAATCTGCTTTCGCTTCCTCCAGTTTATATTCAGCACCAGAATTTAACATTGCAAGTTGAATATCCTGCAAAGTTCCTGCATTTACTTCTCTTCGTAACGAAGCCTTGTGACCATCTTGAAATAATCTTTTACCATCTTTATCTAATGCTTTTGTAATCATAAGATTTAATGCAAAATCATCATTAGTTCCACCATCTCCAGATTTGCTAACAATCATTTCTCTTTCTGCAATAGTTAATGGATTCCAGTAAATCTCTAAAACTGTTACATCTCCTTCCTTTAATTCATACACATATTTTTGGCTTACACCAAATTTGTTCTTAAGCAGTTCAATCGCTTCCATAAATTTATTAGATTGCTATTCTATTATACTAGGCGTTTGCTGAAAATTGACAAGATATTATTCCAATGAAATGACTTCTATCCTCTATTTCCAATGGAGTTGGACCATTTATATCTAATACTCTAGGTTTGCAACTGAAAGTATCTGAATAATCTGAAGCATTTACAGAAGTAAGTCCATCAATTACAGCTTCAGAAATAGAAGATAAAACAGAAGTACCCTTTGATTTTGGAACGTAAACATTACATTGAATGACGCCAGCATAATAATCTGAAGCTGCTCCTTGATTCTGCTGTGTTGATTGATTAAAGTTCAAACTCATCAAAATATATTTTGTACTTTTTCCAGGTGTAGTGTAATGAACATTGTCATAAACCATCTCAACAGTATTATCTGCTGCTGCAACTGCATCTGTTACTGCTTTTTCAAATGCTGCTCTTGTATTAACTAAAGTCATTTAGAAAACTCCGTATATTTAACATTCGGATCAAAGGAACCAAATCCTTCACTAATATCAGCACCAATAAATATTCTTCCTTTATCTGACATATTTTCTTGTATCATTTTACCCAAAGAACCCTGAATAAACGATTGAACTTTACCACCTTCTAAAGCATATATAGAATATTTAGCTCTATTACCAATAAATACTGCTTTTTTATAATTAAACGCTCTTCTTACAGGAAATCTTGGTTTAATTTTAGGATTTTTAGGTGGTGTTTGTTTTGTATAAGGAGGTCCAGCTTTTCGTCTTGTAAAAAAATCTAAACTACGTTCAAATTTTATTGATTTCCAAGGTTCAAAATTTTCTGCTATTTCTGTAGGTTGAATAGCACTGGTTGATGCTTCCCAACTAGAAGCAAAAAATCCTGTCCATACTGGACTTCTTTTTTTTGTAGACAATTTAGCATGAATGTCTTTTATTAGCCTATTAAAATCTCGACTAATCTTTTTATCTAAATCTGGCGGTAACTTTCTTATATCTCTTGTTGTCATTAGAATCGCACCAAAATAGCAAATAGGTAAACTTGTCCACCTCTTTTTGTGTCAATATTAACTATCTGTGCAACTCTATTTGAACCAGCGTAACTTAATGTAATCTCGTCATCCATATCAACTTGATTATCTCCAATTTGATCTGGTGTTATATAGAGTCTCGCCTGTCTCATCTCTTGACCAGTTTCTTCTTCTGATCTGATAAATGATATTGGAACTTTAATACTATAACTAGTATCAGTTGTAGTCAAAGCTCCTGTAGAAGTATTGTAAGAAGGAGATGCTTTCTTTGTATAAGTGATACTGTAATCTTGTGATGTACCTAATTGAGATACAACACTCTTAGCTGCGTTTTTAAATAATGAATCTAATTGACCTGCCATTATCCTCTGACCGCCCTAAGTTGAAAACTACCAGCACCACCAAGCATATATGCTCCGAGATAACTTTGTAGCCACGGGTAAACATCTAAAATATTATTTACAGATCCAGTTCCTTGACTATCGGTATTATATTTAACTCTAAGATCACCAAGAGCAACTTCTTCAAAATTACCATCTTTGCCAGTAGTCCCTGTAATAGCATCAGTATCATTTGCCAAAGCTCTGGCTAATTCATATTGTGCATATTTAATATTATTAGGTATTGCAGTACAAGCTAGTTCTACCCCATCTACCTGATAGTTATTTCTAGGAAACTTTAGTGCCTGACTATCATCACATCTATCTCCATAAAATACTAAGGTATCAATCCATCTTGTAGCTGATATTAATGCTCTTTTCTTTTGGTCATCTGTTTTATTGGTCCAAGTTGAAGAGTCTGGGGAGGTATCGAAGTAATCATTAGCTTCAGACAAAGTGACATAACTATTAGCTGTTTCACTTTTTAAAGTTGCAATTATGGTAGCTGCCACGATCTATAAGGTAATTTAGTCTTATTGTAGCGTAAAGAAAAAACCCCACCAATAATTGATGAGGTTTGATGACCACAATTTAATGTTAACTATTAAAGAGTTGTATTATCAAGTGGTGTATTAACTGTTAACTGAACCATAGGTATTAAGTCAGCATCGTATGTTAATGCCCACTTAGCTTTTGCACCTAAGTCAGAGTTTGTTGGGTTGTCACCAGCATCATTCCACTTAGTACCCATGATGTGATAAGTACTGTGATAATCAACTGAGA
>VTLG01008066.1_pt1 | contig 18096 bp, 33 predicted proteins | sample 4694571 | NCBI WGS metagenome assembly VTLG01 (sample SAMN12604809, study PRJNA352737) | marine metagenome | biome: ENVO:00000447; feature: ENVO:00000209|ENVO:00000569|ENVO:01000036; material: ENVO:00002151; isolation source: viral sequences binned using virsorter ... | reverse complement strand
ACTCAGTAAACATATCACCAAGCGTTTTTATTTGTTCTCTATCACCTTTACCAACACCACCACCCCACTGTAACATTGTTCTCATGGAAGGATCATGTGCTACAAATACTAAATCTTCCCAATCAGGATGTGCTTGAATAGCAGCATTAATCTCTTGTGGCTTCTGTTTTGCCCTATAATATTCCCAATAAAATATAATCGTTCCAGCAGGAGATATGGTCGCTAACTCAAATGCACTAGGGTTAGAACCACCCCAGTCAAATCCAGCATATCGAGGCCACCATGAAGGTATTATTCCATCTTTGACTACATGATGTAATGGTTTATGAATATATTCAGCCCAACGAGGTAGTTCAGGAAATACAGGTTTACCACTCGCAGCATATGGGTCCATTTCAAACTCTTTACGCCAAGCCCAATCTGGCATACCTTTCTTTTCTTTTGCTATCCATTCTTGTTTCGCTTTCTCTGGATCAGCCGAATAATGCACTCTCGCTATAGTGAAACCATTCTTATTCCTTGCTACTGTTAGTCCCTGGTTTTGTTGTGGCATATCGTTTTCTTTGTGTTGGCAGTTTAGGTGCTGTTCTTATTGGTTCCTTTGCTTTTATTGGCTCTATTGGTTTTGCTTCTACAACTATTGGTTCTTCTTTAATTACTTTTGGTTGTGGTGATAGTTGATCTAAATCTATAGAAAAGATTAATCCTTTGCTATTTACCAATAACCATTTTCCATTATGTTCCGTTCCAGCAACAATACCATTAGCCCCATTCCAATCGGAAAGACTTCCACCTTCCACTGTTAACTTAATAACTGTTGAATCCACTGTAATCATGCGACATCCTCTACTAAATCCCAAAAGAATCCTGCGTTTGCTGAACTGATACCTATGAACTGTCCACCACCTGTGATAGCAGGTTTGGCAGCCATATACGCATTAGCAGCTTCTTCTTGAAAGCCCATCTCATCAGAGATAATAACCGAGGCAGCCCTAGAACGAATCACGTCTGCTCCCTGTTTAATTGCTTTCACTATAGAACCATTGTTCCATAGAAGGTTTCCTTGAGAAGGTTTTGGGCGATCAAATATATATTCTGGCAAATGCCAACATACGAAAGAACATCTCGCTACCTGTGGGTCATCTCTATCAAACACCATCGCAGCAGCATCATCAAAGTTCTTGGATTGCCAGAGTATTAATTGATTTGGTCTTGTATATGCTCTCCATACACAATACGCAACAGCTAACCAACTAATAGTCATCTGTCTACTTTTCGGAATCAGCAACAACTTTTCATGTTGAAATAGATGTGCCAAATCTTTTATATACTTTTTTCTAGGAAATAATTTAACCTTTCCCTCGTCTTTCTCATCTTTCGTTTTTACCAATGCTAAAAAGTTAAGGAACGCATCGTCATTTATATTTGGATCAATAGACTTTAACGCCCCATCTCTAGCCGCAGCTAGCTTTGCTTTCGTTGCTTCAACAACTGTAGTAATAGCCAATTAACGCAATCTCATTCCAGGTTTATATCCTTCTGTAAAAGATTTTTGTCCAGACTGCATTAATTCTCCTAAAGCAAATAATGCTTGCAATAAATTTCCTTTAGGGCTAAATCTTCCTGCTTTGAGTTTATCTTTTATTATATTATCTATTTCCATTCTTAATAATTGCTCTCTAGACTCTCTTGAAGCTGGTGCTTCATATTCGTCAGGTATTACTGGCATTATTCTTCTTTCCCTAAAATTCATAGACCTTTTTCTTGCTGCCTCTGCTCCTTCTTCACCTGTTTTATAAGGACCTCCTAATACTCCGAGACCTCTTTCTACACCAACATTAGGAGATTCTAATTCTGCTTCTGGAAAATAATCATATGGATTGATTCTTCTATGCCTATCATCTACTGTATCGAGATTGTAAAACATATTATCTATAATACTTTTTACTGTTTCACTTTTTTCGTGTGCCATTATTCTTCTTCCCAATCAGGTTTATCTTGTGCATCACGCAATATTTGATCTGCTTCGTCTAATATCTGTTGTTTCTCATCTTCACTTTTCCCTTCAAACATACTTTGGAAAACGTGTTCGTGTTGCTCTGGAGAGAAATCCCCTTTAATTTTTAATATTTTATTAATCGCATCTAACCTAGAAGGCCAATCTTCCACGTGTTCGACAGTCATTCCTGCCCCAGTTCCGAACTTCATAGGTCTAGTTGCATCTAATGCTTGGTCTAAACGCATATATGCCCTGTGCATACGTTCTGATATGCCTTGTTTAGAGAAGAATTTCTCTAGATAAGTCTTAATCCTAGGTTTACCTAATATATTTTTGGAAGCATTTCTAGAATAAGAATCAGAATAACCAGCTTTCTTGGCAGCATCTGTGGCATTTCCACCATTTTCTAGATAATTCTCTACAAATCGTTGTTCTCTTGGCTCTAATCCAGTCTTTTTGTTTAATTTTGCCACATTTACTCCAATTTTTGTTAAACTTTCGGCATCGAACTCCTATTATAACACATAAGTGCAAATAATGCAAGAAATATAAATAATGAAATGCGACTATTTTGGTCGGTCTTTACTTTCTTGGTACAGAATGAGGGTAATTAAGGCATAATTGGCAAGATCCAGGAGGGTGTCTTCTATCTTTTCATCTTTCACTTTCAGTTTCTCTGTCTTTATAAACTCCATTAACCGACTAAACTTGTCGGATAAGCGTACTGCACAACCTTTCCATGCAGGAATGCCCCCTAACTCGCATATTCTGAAGTTAGCGAAGACATCTTTCTTGTTAGCGTAGTCATGTCTCTTCTCTCTATTTACCTTTTTCATCGCATCCAGTAGTGTATCGAACCTATCTTCCATAATATTCCCATACTCTTCTCAATCCAGCATCAATAGATATCTTCGGTTCCCACTCTAATATACGTTTCGCCTTTGATATATCGGCATTGGTACAGTCTATATCGGAAGAATGTCTAGGTTCGGAACGTATAATTGCTTTCTTTCCTATAATTTCTTCCAGCTTTGTAATAATTTCCTTGACACTGACAGGTTCATCCCTACCTAAATTAAATATTTCGCAGCCAACAGGGATTAATGCTTTCTGTATTCCTTCACATATGTCCTGTACATGGGTATAATCTCTGGATTGTGATCCATCTCCGTACATTATTAGTTCTTTATTGTTACTGATACACTCAATAAACTTACTTACACTCATATCAGGTCTTCCTTTTTCACCATAGACAGTGAAGAAACGCAATATAGAGACATCAATCCCATGAAATCGGTGATAAGTAGAACAAACATCTTCTGCCATCTTCTTTGATTCGGCATATACTGACAACATATTGCCTATCTGGTCGTGTTCCATGAAAGGAATCATCTTTGCACCACTATATATACTCGAAGTGGAGGCTAATACCAATTTAGGGATCGAAAATTTTCGGCAAAATTCTAAACAATTCACCGTAGACATCACATTATTCTGTATATACCTTGCTGGTTCCTCGTTGGAACGCCTCACTCCTGCACTACCTGCCAAATGAATGACTGCATCTACCTTCATTTTCTCGTTTAACTGTCCCAATTTGTCTATGGAGCTGGTTTCCGACAAATCCAACCCCATAAACATAAAATCTCTAGGATTTTTATTACTATTATCTATGTATTTGACAGCGTTGTTCAGAAAGTGAAGACGTTCCTGTTTGAGAGAGAAATCAGAATCTGTGGACATGGAGTCAATTCCAATAACTTTATGGTTTTCCTTCAACATTTTATTTACAAAGTGTGATCCAATAAACCCAAATGCTCCTGTTACTAGATAATTACTCATTTTGCGGCTATCTCCGAATTAGTAAACCCTGTAGGAAAGCGGAATCCTTCTATCGAAGGTCTCATTATTGCTAATATATTGCAAGAGGGAGCATTACTTGGAGTTTTGCCATCTAGTTCAAACTGTATTCTTCCCACTACCCTCACCATTTCTGCGTGTCTGACTATCAATTCGTGCCACTTGGCCCATCTACCCCAAGGTAATAACATCACTACAGTGCAACCTCTCTTTGCTTCCTCTATGGATTTTAATACCCAGGAGATTAATTTATGGTAAGGAGGGTTACACCAGATATTTTTAGTATATATTTCTCTATCAGACAGGTATTTAGACCAGTTGATCGACAAAGCATTGTCTTCCTCTGTCAGGTACAGGTCGCATTTTGCATTATTCTCATCTGCAGCCACGTCTAAATCAAACTTCCCAAACGCTACCGAACACCTTTTAAAAAATATATCTGGCGTTATCCATTCTTTACTCGTCAATAATCACCTCCGATTTCGTTTCTATCCAAACCCTCGCACCGCATGATAATGGTTTGTCAGGAGAATACACTATCTTTGAAGGTCCTAAAATTTCTACCGAATTACTATATATATTTTCCTTATACGTTTTACAGGAAATAACTGGTTTTCTCTCTCCAGTTTTCTGGTTTCTACGAATGGTGTGTTGATTGATATGTATTCTTCTTTTCAAGTGCCCTTCTCGCTTGATTTAAGGTATGTAGGAGGCGATATCTCTTATTTTTATACCCACAGTACCCATAACCATATAGTAAGACGTATATAAAGTCAACAACGCACACCGAAATGAACCCTAAAAAATACGATTCGGACCCATGTATTGAGCAACGTTTAGGCCAACCCACCCACCAGCACACCCATAGGGTGAGTCGATCACACTCATAGTGAGTCTCTCACGCTCACATAACCTTAGTCGATCACACTCACATAAGTTTAGTCAAGTAATGTCATGTAACATCGTGTAACCTAGCATAGTCATAGGTTAGGTTATGTTACTTACTGGACTTATAGGTAACATATAAATACTTGGACTAACCTAACGTAATGCAAAAACCGTGCCAACAATGTGTTATGTTATAACATTCGGGGTACCCGATATGCACACATTCACACGTACTAATTAAATCTTTTTTAAATCATTGTTTTTGTTGATGTTATAGCATATTCGTTAATAATTAATTAAAAATACATTTAATTGTAAACTATTGTTTTCATTAGTGTTATACCTAGTTTGATAGATTAATATTTTTTTTGTGCTGTTTTTCGGTCGTTTTTGGTCATTTTTGAAAAATTCTAGATGCTTATAAGTTATTGATTTTATTGGCGTTATAAGTTAGTTGTTGACAATAGTTTTGGTTCTGGTAAGGTTATCTCAACAGCAACAGGAAACAGGCTGTTAGGCGTAGTCTTTGAAGCGTTCCTACGCCTTAAAAACAAGTCCGCAATCTAATGGATAATTACGTATGCTAACGGAGTGTCTGGTCGCTTGCGATAAATCCAGGCTTATTACTCTAAGCTTAATTCGCGGGTAGGTGTTGTGCAGGCGAGGCAATCGCGTAGATTCTATACGTCCCGACCTGTAGCCCTGAATTTAACTAATCCCGCAAGGTTACTATGCCATGAGCCTCTGTTTCGTGAAGAGGTGGAGCGATTAACCTGCCACTCGAGGCGTGCCAGAGAAAGTGATGTATATCGATATGGAATCAGCGAGCGAGTGGCAAGCCGATCGGCACTTTTTGCGGATTCTCTCGCACCAACCGATCGGTGCTTTTCACATAGGCTAGGGGAAATTGAGGAAATTATGCCATATGTAGACGATAGAATCACTTTAAATACGGATACGGGTAAATACATGGTATTTAACGCTGACGATCCTAGAATTTATGAACGGGAGGCTACTGTTTCAGAGATTGAAGAGTACAAAAAAAATCAAAGAAAGTGGCTAGATGATCTCTTTGAAAGAGCAGACAAATTAACTCTTACTCCTAAAGGTTCCATTAACTCCTAACTAACTCTTTCCTAGCCTATCTGTAAGCACCGATCACAAGAGAGATGAGGCATATTTCATGGTGGCGAGCAGAAAGAAGGGTACTATTATGTTTGGTATGGGATCAGTTGAACTTACAGAAAAACAAAAAAAGTTTTTTGTTCACCTCGAAAAAGGCTCTACAGTATACAGCGAGCATCTAGGCGAACCCGTTAGATGTGAGTTATTAGAGTCTATTAAGCAAGGTAGAGGGTTCAAAAAAACAATTTTATGTAAAGTCTTTGGTGAAGAGATGACTCCACCCATGTTTACCGAATGCGGTAGCATTTACACAAGCGATATTATGGCAAGTGATATCTGGAATAGTTAACTAACTCTCATCGCTTGCCACCATGTAATGTGCCTCTCTCTCAAGAGAGGATCACACAATGGCTAAGACTAAGAAGAAGCTAGGAAAGCTTACAAACAAAGCAATCAAGATCGCACAAGATAGATGCAAGTTAGGCTATTTTGATGTAGAAGGTGAAGAGTATGTTGTACGTTATAATCAGAAACTTAAGTCTATGACTGATGAACCTATTACAGGTTATACAACAGCTAATACTACTGCACCTACTGCAAACCCTGACTTTGCTAAGGCTTTGAACTTAAAAGCTATTCATAGAAAGGCTGTATTGAAGCAGATACAGGTGATGATTAACGATAATCCGATCATGGATTATGAATGCCCAGATTGTAACCTTGAAGCTATCGAAGTTCCAGCCACTAAGAACGGATACAGTAAAATTAGGATAATAAACTTTCTACAGAAACAAGGATTGATCAAGAAAGAAGTTATCCATTATATGAAAACTGTTGGCGTTAGGTTGACTCTTTCGCATATAAAGAGAGAGTTTAATACTTTAGTTGATTTTGATAAACCTGATCTAGAATGGGTTAAGAGAGATTACAGGAGTATTATGCAAGTGATAGACGCTTTCATGTCTGGTTACAATTCTCAGCGGTTAACAATAGAAAGCAATGAGATTGATAGCGAGTTTGTAAAGAAATCTAAAGTAGCAGAAATATCAAAAGAAATTGAAGAAGAGTTTGCATATGGATCGCAAGGTGATAACTACAAAATCTCTAGATTGTTAGTTTCATTACAAGACATAGAAAACAACTAACCTATTACTTGCGAGAGAGTCTGACACAAGGTGCTGATCGGTGGTTGCTAGTAGTTTTTTATAGGCTGATCGCAAGAAAGGATCAATCTTATGAAAAATCCAACGGGATACATTTTGTATGAAGGTAAATCGCTACATCAGAATGCAAAACATGACATTGTAGTTATCCTAATTACTGGAAATTCAGCAAACAAAAAGACTGGCAATATGATGCAATTATGGATCATGTTGAAAGACATTGATCCTATCTTAGCTAATAAACTTGGTTATGATATTGCTATTTGCGGTGAGTGTCCTTTGAAAGGGATCGCACATAATGATCCAACAAAAAAAGAGGCACTTAATAGAACTTGTTATGTGAATTTCCAAACTGTTAGGCATATTTACAGAGCCTACAAAAAAGGAAACTACCCTCCAATGACTCCTTCCCATATGTCTAAAAAGATTAGATACAATCCAATAGACGTTAGGCGAGGCATTCGACTTGGTGCGTATGGTGATCCAGCTTTAATCCCTAGTAACGTGATAGACGGACTTAGATCAAAGCTACCAAAAGAAACGGGGATCACCGCCTACACTCATCAATCTAATTGTCAGAATGCAAACCTTGATTCTAGCTTTATGATCTCATGTGAAACATTAGAACAAGCACAGACACAATGGGATCAAGGTAGAAGAACAGCAAGGACAATCAAGAGTATTGATGATCTGCAATCGAATGAGATGTTCTGTCCAGCTACGAAAGAAGGCGGATCAAGATTGCAATGTTTTGAATGCAAACTTTGTAATGCTGAGAGAGACAAGCGGAGTATCGCTTGGCTACCGCATGGCAAACAACATGCAATTAATAACTTAACCTTACAGTTAGCATAATCACAACCATAGGCGATCAGCCGTTAAATAACTACTAGCATGGGAAAGCGTCAAAGCTGGAGAGTTGAAGCGGACTGTAAATCCGTTGCCTTTGGGCTGAGTAGGTTCGATTCCTACCTTTCCCACCAATTTAAGGGAGGTAGATATGATGATTAAACTGTTCAATGTATATTTCAAAGGTTGCGAAGATATTGAAAGAAATTATGAAGGAACTACAGATAATTTTAAACTTTGGTTAAAAAACCATAATGAAGCTAGAGAAGACAAAGAACTTGAAGATGATTTTGAAGTAGAAGAAGTTTGTTTAATTTTGTTTGATACTAAATGGCAAACTTTGGAGTATAAACCCAATTAATAAAGGTTAAATAACTACTAGCAACCTATAGGTCATAATCTCTCAAGTGGAGTTCAGTCTTTGGAGAATGATATGAGAAGACGAGAAAACCCAGAGTACCGAAAGGAATTATTTAACTTCGGAAGGGAAGCACCGAATGTAAGTGTTCGGATCAAGAGGTCAAATTCTTTAGGTAAACCTTCTGGCACAGGTAAATTTTTTATAGTCGTTGTCAGATCACAGCTAAAGACTAACCTTGATGTAACAGAAATAAGAAGTCGTAGATTTAATACCATTGCTGAGGCTGAATCTCTGCAAGAGAGAGTACTCCATTCTATGCGTGAAAATTTAGTAGATACTATATCTAGAACTTCACGCCTTGCAGAAGGAGAAAGTATTTGGATTTCTAAGTTGCATGAAAAGGAGAAGGCGAATGCCTAACCTAAGTCATGACCAAGTGGAAGCTATGGAGAAATTTTTAAAATGGCTAAAGACGTATCCTTTTTCGGAAGCTGACGAGTACCACAACAACTACACTATTTCCTCTATGCAGAACAATCGAGGCGATAACTGCATACACGTTAAGTTTTTTCTAAGAGAAAAATTACAGGAAACTGACTAATTAACCCTAACCTGATTGAACTTCACCTGTGAGATTATGACTAACAACTACTCAAACTTGGAGACTCTATGTATATGGTAAAACTGTATCACTACAAAAAAGGAAAGAAAGCAAAAGAAAGAACTATTTATTTAAGTATGTATTCCTTTATGACATGGAGGTAGTTATGATATTTAACGAGTGTTGTCTGAAGACTATGCAAAAACTTACTGAAGACAACGTGGATTTAATCGTAACCTCTCCGCCATACAATATGAATCTTCGGATTCGTAATGGTAAATACTGTTCGAGGCAGATTGTGAAAGAGTTTAGTACCAAGTACGAAGGAAACTTCTCCGACAATCTGCCAATAGATGAGTATTATGAGTTCCATAAACAAGTGATAGAGGAAATGCTACGAGTTTGTGTGAATCAAATCTTCTACAACATTGGAATCGTTACAGGTTCTAAACGTGCATTCTTTAAATTGATTGGACACTTCAATGAATATCTCAAAGAGATAATTGTTTGGGATAAAGAGCATGGTCAACCTGCTATGCAAAGTGGCGTGTTGAACAGGCAAGGTGAACTAATCCTTGTATTTGAACGAGACAATGCAATCAGTAGAAAGTTTGATAACGCAGAATTTAAGCGAGGTACACTTAGTGATGTCTGGCAAGTGAAACGTCAGCGAAGCAAGAATAAAAATCATAGTGCTACCTTTCCTGAAACGCTTATTGAAATAATACTAGCCAACTTCTCAAAGAAAAAGGATTGGATTTACGATCCATTCATGGGGACAGGTACAGTTGGAGTCGTTGCAAAAAAGATGGGAAGAAATTTTGTAGGAAGTGAAATTACAGAAGAATATTTTAAGACAGCGAAGAAGAGAATCGGATAGGGGGGTTGACACGTATGTTATAATATAAATAGGTATTAATATTAATGGTGATGTCTCACTCTACCCTGAAAAGCAAGAAGTCCTTGCTTACCCTGCCAAGAGAGAGGCATTGCCTCCAATATGAGGAGGAAGATGATGCAAGTTCCAGACCAAGTTAATGGAGTACCTGTGAAAAAAAATGTTAGAGGTTTTGTTAAAGACTTAGAAAAGTTTTTGGCGTTGAAAGAAAAATATTTGAGAGACTTAGAGATAGTAGAAAGAAAGTATGGTCGAAAGATGTATCAGTTAAAGATTAAACTAGAAGATAGAAGAGATAGATTTACAGGTACGTGTAAGGGTCAGGTTGCAAGATTAACAGGAGTGGAATCTCTGAAAGATGTATTAACCATAGAATAGGAGGAAGATATTGTTTAAAGAAATGCTGGAGGAACAGAATTTACAAAACGATTACGATAAGTATAAGAGAGACGGTGAGATTACATACAACCTTGAGTGTGCAGTAGCTGAATTGATTTTAAATCAAGGTTCTATGGATATGTGGTTGGAGTTAAATTCAAATGGTGATCCTAGTGAAAAGGTAGCTGAATTTTTAGAAAAGGAGACAAATGATGAGTGATGATTGGGTACTTACAATTAGTCAGGGTGAAGCTGAACTTTGGGCGAACCGACAATTTACAGATGTGGAGTGGAATTATATTAAAGATAATATTTACGAAAAAAGTACTGAAGAATTTTTTAGACTAGCTGATGATTTGATTAAAGAAAAATTTGAGGAGGAAGATGATGAGTGAAAATATAGATCGTTATTGGTTAGGCATTAATATTTCTTATGATGAGTTAGAGATAAAAAAAGCATTGAATGGGTCTGATTTTAAAGATTTATTTAAATTTATTGCGAATGGTGAAAGAAACAAAAGTAGAAAAATAGATACGTCTAAAGATATTAGCGAATCTGAATTTAAAGCAGTAATAAATATTATAGAGAAAACGATAGAAGAAAGTATATTTGATGGTGCTTTCGAGGAGATGGAAGATGAAATTATAGATACACTTATTAATATGAGGGAAGATGATGAGTAGTCTGGCTAAAGAATCGCTTGAGAAATTTATAGGTGATGGGTTCTATATTCAAGTGGTGGAAGATGTAGATAACAAACCTGTCTACAAAGGTAAGAACTTTAACCTTGCTTGGAGTGCAGTTCAGAAATACAAATCAGTTTTAATTGAAGTCTACCGAAGTACTAAATTATTTATTGGATATGTATTTGTTGATATAGAAACAAACTACTTCGAGTTCTCAGGGGACTACCCTCTGCTTGTTTTCAATGAATTAAAAACAAGGTTTTAAAGGGTTGGCTTCGCCAAGCATTCGGTTATTTCGCTGAACTCAATAACCTCATGCAAATACAATGTGGTATTTGAATATCATATTTTTTTAATTTTGTAAAACGATTTGCTTAAATAAATTTAATCATATAGGATATGTTAATATGAAAGAATATAAAATGAAGAACCACATACCAGATATTGTGCCACCTAAAAATTTGGAGGAGGTGATAGAGAGAATAGTTGTTATCGAGGAGAAAAAGAATACATCAGGAAGTATCGCAAGAAGAAAAGAATCTCAATTAAATTTATGGTTGGCAGAGTTTGACGCAAGGCTCAAGAGAGCAGAAGTATTTATTGAAAAGTTAAAGGAGATACAAGATGGCGGAGAAGAAGGTTAGAAGTTTTCACACCAGAAGGGGGTTAGCACAGTTTGATATCAATCAGGTACAAGTACCACAGACAGGTGTTAATCCATTCTTTAGTAGCAAGTACAGTACGTTAGATGATTTGCACAAGGCAATCCAGGATCCTCTGAAGAAACATGGAATATACTACACGTTTCGTATGTGTTCCCAATCAGAGTCGCTGAGAAACATATTGAAGCTACAGATTTGGGACATGGTGGGAGAGGGTGATGATGCACAGGAGTTTGAAGAGAGTTGCTTTGCATTGCCAGATGAGAGCGATATGCAGAAGTTGGGTAGTGCTATCACATACGCATCTCGCTATCTCTTATCATCTGCATTCTTGCTATCTGTTCCTGCCTATTTAGATGATGATGGAAATATGACCACGAAATCCCTCCCAAAACAGAAACCCACTAGTGTGCCTGCATCGAATGGCAAACCTGCCAGACCTAAAGCAGATGTTGGCACACCATCTAAATCTGACCATTGGTTCTGGGGTAAAGATGATAATGGGAATGATGAAGCTATTACTCAGAAGTGGGCTTCCGATATGCAGAAAGCAGGAGAAGCTAGTGGAGTTACTTTCGGTCAGCTATGGGATTACATCTTTGAGAATCAGTTTATGGTGTATGACAAGATTGCGAAGAAGAGAACTCCGATACAGAGTCCAGAGAGTATTCGTTACATTAGTTCAGACGATAAGCAAACCATAATGAGTGCGATACAGATTGGACTCACGCCTACTGCACAGGCGGAGGAGCAACCAGAGTTAGTGGAAGCAGAAGTATCACAGGAGGTAGGTGAAGATGACATACCATTCTGATCTGCTTGAAAAGATTAAGGATAAGTCTGCAAAGATTTCTGTCATAGGTTGTGGATTTGTAGGGGCGAGTATAGCCTCTGCATTTTCGCAGCAGGAATACGAGGTAACAGGTTACGAATTGAGTTCCAAACGAATTTCAAAACTCAGAGAGATGATGAACAATCCTGAGTATCAGCTATTGAGGTTTGATGTAACTGACGATCCATCACACATAGGTCACGCAGATGTAGTTATTATCTGTGTACCAACACCTTTGAGTAAGCGAGGTGTACCTGATATGTCTTATATCTCAGAAGCATTAAAGACATTGAAGTCTCTCCCTTCCATGAAGGGTAAGCTAGTTGTGTTGGAGTCTACTGTTCCTATCGGTGCAACCAGAGAGGTGGTGGCTAAGAAACTGAAGAAAGAATTTATAGATAGACATGAAGAGGTAACTATAAATTTAGAAATTGGAGTAGATGTATTTGTTGGTTGTTCTCCAGAAAGAGTTGATCCAAACAACACCGAGTACACTATCCATGATGTGCCGAAGATAATTTCTGGAATCACAGAGAACTGTAAGGAGTTGGTTGATTCCCTTTATACAAAGATAACCAAGACAGTACCTGTCAGTTCGGTAGAGTGTGCGGAATCAATTAAACTTCTAGAGAACAGTTTCAGAATGGTTGGGATAGGGTTGATACAAGAGTTGACGCAGTTTGTTTCTAAGATAGGGTTAGATATCTTTGAGATTTGTCGTGGTGCAGAGACTAAACCATTTGGATACCACGCATTCAGACCGAGTGCTGGAATCGGTGGACACTGCATAGGAATAGACTCCACCGCTCTTGCTTTTTCTGCGAGGAAACATAAGTTTACATTGGGCTTAGTCGAGAAAGCGTTGGCAGTTCACAACTCTGTACCTAATCATGTAGTAGGTTTGATTGAGAAAGCGTTAGATACCACACAGTTGAGAGGGTTGGCTGGTTCTCACATACTTATACTAGGTGCTTCCTACAAACCAGACGTTGCGGACAGTCGAGAGAGTGCTTGTCGAGATATCTGGAAACTGTTAGAGGATAAGAAGGCAACAGTAGATTACTACGATCCATTAATTTCTAGTATGTGGCTCAATAAAGATAGGAAGGTAAACAGTGTTGTTTTTGGTGCGGAGAGTGTGGGGAAAGCAGACTGTGTGGTCATATGCCAACCATTTCCTAGAGACAGTAGGATATATACAGATTTATTTGTAGAAGCAAATGCGATAGTTGACTGCTGTAACGTGTATCCGAAAGAAGTGGAATACTATCACCCAGATGAAGAGAGTAAGAGGAAGGTGTTTCCGCTATGAACGCAGATGAGTTTGCTCACTATGTTCAGAAGGCTAGAAAGATTAATAATTGGTATACAGGTTTATGTCCTGCACATAACGACAAGAAACCCTCTCTCTCTTGGACAGACTCGACAGGGAGAGCAGGAGTTTCTGTTAAATGTTTCACAGGCTGTAGCAGAGAGGAGATTTTGTCAGCGTTAAACCTAAAGGAGGAAGATATAAGTGGTGGATTACGAGTACAAAGACCATTTAGGAAGGGTAGTCGGAATCAAAACAAGAAGAGACACTCTCAAAGGCAAAGAGATTTATTGGAGAGAGCCATTAAGAAAGGCAATACCCTATAAACTAGACACTCTTCGTAATCAAAGAACTGTGTTTATTCTAGAGGGAGAGAAATGTGTAGACCGTTTCATACAGTTCACAAATTGGAAGGCAACGTGTTCTCCCAATGGCAGTTCCGTTGATCCATCTTGTGCTAAGTGGCTAAAGGAAATGAATGTGGAGAGAGCAGTGATACTAAAGGACAATGATAATGCAGGAGAAAAATATGCAAAGGAATTTGCTACACTCCTATTAAAGGAGAAGATAAGTTGCAAGATAGTCTCCTTACCAGACTTGTTTCCCAGTGAAGACTTTGTGGATTGGATAGAAGAGAGAAGAGGTACACTGCCACGTTTAACAGGGCTGATTAAAAATGCGAAGGTCATTGAGATGCCTTCACAGAAACTAAAAAGAATGACTGAGGTAGAGACAGAGAAGGTGAATTGGTTGTGGAACAACAGAATACCGAGAGGTTATTTGAGTATTATATTTGGGCTGCCTGGTTGTGGAAAAAGTTTTATCACTTCAGCCTTAGCATCAGCAGGTTCTGTTGGTAGTGGACTACCATTCCAGCCTACCTTTAAACCATTTAAAAGTTTATTCCTCTTAGGGGAGGACAGTAGTAGCGTGCTGAAGGAGAGGTTAGAGGGGTTTGGAGAGGACAGAGTTAATATGAAACACATATACTCTTATGACGAGGGAATACATTTCACCGAAGATGGAATAGATGAGATTAAACAGATGATAAGAGAGACGAGGGCAGGGATGGTAGTGATTGATCCTCTAAACCATTTCTTCCCCTCTTATGTGAACACAGGATCAGACAACGAGATAAGAGAGGTACTGTCTGATCTGTTAGTGGAGGCAAGGGAACAGGATTGTGCTTTGGTTTGTGTCAGCCATCTAAACAAATCACAAGTATCAGACGCTATCTACAGGTTGTCAGGTAGCAGTGGTTTATCTGGGTTAGCTAGAAGTATGTTGCTTGTAGGTACAGTCAAGGAAGAAATTGATTTGGATAGAAATCTAGATAGAAATGTAATTGTTCATGTGAAATCTAACTTAGCTTTAAGACAGTGTAGTTTAGAATACAAAATATATTCAGATGGAACTTTTGAATGGAGAAAACAAGTACCTTATAACGAACATGATCTCACGAAAGGAGATATGTATGACAGCAGAAGAAACTAAAGCAGTGGAACGTATGTTGACTGTGAATGATATAGCAAATATAATGGGATACTCTACCCATACAGTTAGGTGTATGGTGAAAGATGGAGTGTTCCCTAGAGTTCACAGGGCAGAGTTAGGAGATGGAAGGAAGGGACATATAAGAATATACCTTTCTGATTTTGAAGAGTGGAGAGATTCTACAACACAAGCAGGGGAAGAGATTGCGGAAGAAAAGTAAAGCCTCTATTGCCAGATCAAATAGAAGGAGAGGATCGGAAGGGAATCGTATCTTTCAAAACTTTCTTTTGAATATGTTTAAAGGAAAGAGATGTTGGAATATTCACAAACGATCAGGAGATCAATATGGCGGAGACTTAGTTTTAGATAGTGGAAAGTCCTTTGCATTTCAGGTCAAGAGATGCAAGGCAATACCAGCACCTATACGCAAGGCTCTCAGTGATGATGGTCTTGCGTTGATGCTGGACGATTCAGGTTTAGGTATCGCTGTAATACAAATTGATCCGAAGGAGATTCAAAATGGAAGAAACGAAAGTAGTTTACCATGATGAGTTAATCGAACATTTGACACAGGGATATAGCGTGAAAAGTTATTTAAGTGAAGGAAGATATCTGTTAGTTAGAATCATTCATTGTTGTGAGGTGGAGGAAGTCGTACTGCATCAGGATTAAGGTTCCCTCCTTTTCCTTCTTTCTGATGTAGTGAGTCAGGGCATACCCTTTCTATGGTTGGGGGTATGCCCTTTTTATTTATAAAATCAAATTGATTTGCATTAGGTTTGTTGTCTAGAAGTTCAAGAATACTCTTTGCCACCATAGAACAGCAAACTCCTGTTTAAAATATCGATCTGTTGAACATTGAACATTCCCTTATCACCTACATGAACGATTGAAAATCCATGTTGCCAATCAGGAATACCCTTTATATATTCTGGTTTCAGTTGACACAAACAACCATTCTCCCAAGAAGCATAACTACCTCCTCTGTTTGTATGGGAATATCTACCCATTCTGTGAGTGTGTCCTGTTAAAGTGGACACGCCATTTCTCTCAAACTCTGCTCTGGCTGTATATCCTGCATGTTTGCGTATTACTTCTCCGTGAGTTACCCATAATTTTCCGAGCCATACACCATCACCATACTCAAGGCATTTCACTCCTAATTCATCTAGTCCATACAAGGTAGCGAAGGATAATTTACTTACCTGTATTCCTCTATCCTGTCCAAGTCTATGAATAGCTTCATTCTTCCATATCCATTTTCTATAACGATCAGAATGGTTTCCGCCTATATAGGTAATCTTGGGTGTTATCTTTTGCAGTTCCTTGATAAACTTTTCTAGTTCCTCTATCTCAAGGTCTATAGACGAAGGGCTAAATGGTTTCTTATCAAATGTACTTATCGGATAACAGTCTACAATATCTCCATTTAAAATAATCTCATCTATCTTCACCTCTTTCTTTTTTAAAAAAGATAAGACTAAATTCAATACCTTTTTATCTTGGTAAGGAATGTGAATATCATTTAAAATTGCGTAGGTTACTGGCATATAGTTTCCCAAACCTTGTTATGGGCGAACACCTGTTCCAACGTAGCTTTACTATCTTCTTTGTCAGAAAAAGTAATTACCTTAAAGACTTCGCAACTCACATCAGTCCTTGCGTTTGTACTTTTTAGAGTGGAGCAGCTTGTCCCTCCAACGCAAATGGTTAAGAGCATCACGGGCACGAAGACCCTTCGACACCTTCTCCAAGTTTTTAATCTCAATCTCTGCATGAACTGAGTCAGCAATCCTGTCATTCTCTTGCTTCCTCCAGAACCATTTTAGAAATGTACCACCTATGGAGTTTAGGATATTTCCTATGATCCCCCACATGATTACACATCATCAGCGTTCTTGGCTTTCCCAAAGTTGAATGAAAGCGTATTAATAATTTTAGATATCATAGTCAAGAAATCATTGTCAGCTTGTGAAGGGGTGATAGATGCGATAATGCTTGCCCCAGATATGATTAACGTGATTGCATGAAGTACGTCTGGCAGCTTTGATATGTACTCAATTATAAACATTTGTTACTCCTTATGAATAGGCTCTATCGAGCCAACCTTTTAAAAAGGGTTTTAATTCGGGTCTACCTGCTACTAAAGCTCTGTAAAAACCAGCAGCTTCACTTCTGAAAGGATAAATTATTCTATGTCCGTTACTCAATAACAATCGTTTGGTATGTTCACCTATGATTCCATCTACATCTAACTCCTCCCCTGTCGCAATTAAACTTCTTTGCAAAACCTTATGTGCATTTTTTGGACCAATATTCACAGCGAGAATAAACAATCTAATCGCTATCTCTGAATAATTGCCTTCGCACATATTAGCCATCTTGTCGTACTTGTACTTCTCCCACCAATCGGTTCGATATATCTCTTTCGCTTGTTTCTTAGTGAGAGCTTTTATATTTACATGAGGATAGGAACGCTTAGAGATTCCGTACTTCGTCTCGCCGCCAGAGTCTAACTCATCCAGTACATAACCACCCTCGAATATCAGTAATCTCTTAAAAGCCGAATCGAATTTTGAGTTCTTCTCCATTCCCATCTTTCTTAAATAGGGGCAGAATTTTTTCTCGTATACATTTCTTATCCACGTTAATAACGATCTCATCTGACAACCTTATACCTGTAGCCATAGTGTTATAACCTGTAGCATAAGCATTACAGGGCAGCGGAATGAAACAATTAGACATATTTTTAGGCATAACAAATCGAATTACTTCTTTCTTTCCCTTGATTGGAGTAGCACCAAGCATAAAAAATATACTCAATGCTAAGATTGCAGTCTTGTATATCATAAAACCCTCTCTATAGGGTTGTCAATGTTTAATTACCGACCATACATTTTGTTAAATGCCTTTTTCTGGTCTTTTATATATTTATCTTTTGCTTCTTGGTTGTCAAAAACCTCTTTTAAATATCGACTATCTGTGTC
>VTLG01006280.1_pt1 | contig 18096 bp, 46 predicted proteins | sample 4694571 | NCBI WGS metagenome assembly VTLG01 (sample SAMN12604809, study PRJNA352737) | marine metagenome | biome: ENVO:00000447; feature: ENVO:00000209|ENVO:00000569|ENVO:01000036; material: ENVO:00002151; isolation source: viral sequences binned using virsorter ... | reverse complement strand
TCCTTCAATTAACTCTCCCCATAAACTTGTTTTACCATTAATGATTTGTATAATGTGAACTGTGAACAAACCACCTTTAAAAAAATCTACTATTGCAAATGCATGTGCCCAATTTATTCTTCTATTTGCTAACCACTCATTTTTATCTGCTTTCATATCCTTTAAACATCCTATAGACCAAGCTGATTTAGCCCCATCCATGTGAGTAGCACTCATTTGCTGTAGGTCATGCCAATGACCATACATAACATTACATCCTAACTTCCTTAAATGATTAGCAGTATGATACTGTCCTCCGTACTGATGACCATGATAAAAATACAATTTACCTATCTTTAAATGCTTTCCAAAAGGGTAATAAATATAACCTCTGTCTTTTAGTCTTACTGAATTTTGGAAAGTCATCTTGCCAACATAAGGATAGCTTTCAACAAACATATTAAGCCAATTGTCATGATTACCTTCTGTAAGATACTTCTCTTTACAATTAACTTTGTCTAAAGCTTCATCTATTATATCCATACCCTTATTAACATCTTTTACATCTTTCTCAAGAGTAGGGAGTATATATTCCAAAGGAGGCTTCTTTTTTCTTTTCCATTTCCAATGTGAGAACGATTCCCATTCACCTACATCTCCTAAATCTATATATATATCAGGTTTGACTATTTCAATCGTCTTACATAGAACATTTATAGATTTTACGTCATGGAGAGGAAAATGCTTGTCAGGAGTTACGATTGCTCGTTTAATTACTCCTTTATCCTTCAAAGGCATAAATTTTCCTTGTATTTTTAGTATTAATTTAGTATAAAGTTAGGAAAAATCCTAATTAGAGGCTAGAGCTCTTATTTCCTCACTAAGCTCTTTAGCTCTGTTGGGCGTTTGTTTAGCCCAAAGGGAATCGAGCATCTCAACAGAGGCTTCTTCGTATTGTTCTGTTTCTATTAAGTATATTGTTTTCTTAAATTTTGAGAATCCTGATATGCCTAGTTGGTAACACATATTAGTTACAACATCTTTGACTACATCAGGAGAATTATAAAACCAACCGAAAGTATGTGATATTCTATCTTGAAGTTCACCAAGTTTGCGAATAAGGATAAGTTCTGCTATATCCTCATCTAGTTTAAGGTCTTTTATAGCAAAACCATACCCAATAGTATCGTAGCCTTCTGTGCATTGATAAACACTAGACCTAAAGCCTTCATGTTCTTTAATCTGTTTTATTAGACTCATTTTTTTTCTTAGGCTTCTTTTTTTTTGTTTCTGTTTTAATATTAGAATAAAGAGCTCTAATACATTCTGCCATTCTTTCCATTATTTTTTTCCTCTTTTATTAGAATTGTCAGATATTAATTTGTTCTCAACTAGCATATTTCTTTTACCAAATATTCTATCATAATTCTTTTTATACTGTTCATCACAAAGGTCACCTCTAATCCAATCACCTTTACCTGTAGTGAGGTCGCTTTTTTTACGAATAACTCGCCTTTCTCCTGTTACAGTATTTATCATTGGGTCTCTCGCCATAATTCTCCTTAGAATAAGGGGTAAGTTTCCCTACCCCTTATAATTAATCAATAAATAAGATTAAACATTAACTAAGTTTAATCCTCTTTTGTCAGTTGATTCATCAAGCAATTTCATACCATAGATTATATCAGCAGTAACTTTAGTACCAAGATATGCAATATCATACTGAGCTTGCACTCTAACATCTTGTTGTGCTGCAAAAACACAAGCATCAGTTGGGTAAACTGCACCAACAGCTAGGTCATCAGTACCTGTAGTAGGAATAGCTGCACTATGAAATACATTCATTCCATAGATTAAACCAACTGCACCTGTTCTTAGCCCTTGACCTTCTCCACTTGCATCTTGTCTAATGAAGTATTTACTAACACCACTATCAGGGTTCATAATATCTGCCATGATTTTATTGTTTACAACAAAAGAACAATTATTAGGGTCAATATCTATTTGATATAGATTTTCAAGAATCGTTGCTAAAGTAGCTGCATTGCATGAGTTGTCCTCATCACAATCTATTCTTGTATTAAAGCCATCTAACTCTGCCCACATATCACTTTCCACTTGGCGAGCAATAGCTTCTCCCATCATTTTAGTGTACTTTGCCATAAGGTCAGAACTACTTTGAACTAATGCAAAATCCTCAAACAACTCAGGAACTACATAATGTTTATCAATAGTTAAATCTACCTTACCTGCTAAAGCAGCAGTTGAGAAATCAACTATTGTTGATGCCTCTTTTGACACAGCAGCTTTAAGTGCAATCTTTGGAATATGCACAGTATCACCTGCATTTTTTACGAGTGCTGAATAATCATCTACAGAGTTTGCCAATCTATTAGTTTCTTTATAGAAAGCATAAATTGGGTCAGCCCATAGTTCAGGTATAAAATTCGCACCTTGGGTTTTATCTAAAAAAGCCATTTAAGACTCCTTAATTTTACTCTCTTTCAACTGCCGAAGCCTTCATTTTGAGAGTTATAAGTTTTTAACATTGGCTTTGCTTCTTTCTATTGTGTCTTTAACTATATTATCCCAATTGTCTCGTCTTTCTTGAGCAGATAATTTAGTCCAATCCTGAGGAGGTTTTTTATAATCCTGCCTTGGATTTCCTGCAACTTCAGGAGCATTAGCCTTTGTTGTATTAATTTTATTAGTAACATATTCAAGAGTTTCTAAATCTAACTTAGATAAAGATTCTCTTTCATCTTCAGGATGGTTCTCTAATAGAGATGCTCTTTTAGTTTCCTCATACTTAGTCCATTTATCAGCATTAGCAGTTAAACTTTCGACCTTAGAAGAAGCCTGTTCATATAAGGTTTTAAATTCTTCTTTTTCTTTAAGCTTGCCTTCTTCTGCCTTAGCAAGACTTTTTTCTAATTTTGCTAAACGAGTTTCAGCATCCTGAGCTCTTTTCCTATACTTCTTGCTTTCTGCAATATACTGCTCATTAGAGCTATCTTGAGTAGTTTCTGTAGCAGGACTTTCACTAACTGTTTCTGTCGTTGCCTGTGTTTTATCTTCGGACATACTGTCCTCCTTTTTATATTAAAAATATATCAATTATGCTTATTTTTGCATAATTCTTATATATAACTTAAATTAATATTAGGTAAAAATGCAAATTTTTGGACAATTCACTTAAAAACTATAAAGAAAAGTGGTTTAATTTCATGGATTACAAACCACACTATGGGCAAAGCAAATTGCATTTTCCTGAAAAAGAGACTGCTCGGTTTTTTGTTATGGTATGTGGAAGAAGATTTGGCAAAACTACTGCATCTGCTATGGAGGCTACCTACTATGCCTCACAGCCTAATAAAAGAATATGGTTAGTTGGGTTGTCTTATGATAAAGCTGACTTAATGTTTAGGGAGATATGGCAAAAAATGGTTATAGGTCGTGCTAACGACATAGATAGAGCCTCTGAAAAAGAAAGATATATAAGATTTAAGTGGGGCACAGTAGTCGAAGCTAAATCTGCAGATAATCCTGATTCTTTAGTAGGAGAAGGACTAGACTTACTTATAATAGATGAAGCAGCTAAAGTAAAAAGAAAAATTTGGGATATGTATTTATCCCCAACATTGTCAGATAGAAAAGGTAAAGGAATATTTATCACAACCCCTGAAGGGTTCAATTGGATATACGACCTATATTTATTAGGTCAAGAGGATGAACTATGGGAATCTCATCAAGCTCCCTCATGGGATAACCATTTTGCCTTTCCAAATGGAAAAAGCGACCAATTTCTACTTGAAAGAAAGAGAAATATGGACAAAGAAGTGTATGACCAAGAATATGGTGCTAAATTTACTTCTTTTGCAGGTTGTGTTTATCCTTTTGATAGGGAGTTAGATGTAGGGAATTATCCTTATAACCCAAACTTCCCTACTTTTTGCTCTATCGATTTTGGTTATAGGATGCCTGCTGTTGGGTGGTTTCAAACTAACAGAGTAGGTGGTGTTTGGCATATCACTATGATAGATGAGATTATACATAAAAAAAATGTCAAAACAGATGAGTTAGCCTTAAAAATTAAGGCAAAACCCTACAATGTCCTTAAATATTACGGAGACCCTGCAGGTATGCAAGCCCAAGGACAGTCAGGACTAGGAGATATAGAAATTTTTAGAAAAAATGGGATAGTTGTTAATACTAAAAGAGATAAAACATCAAAAAGTATAGCATCAGGCATATCTCATGTAAGAAGTTTTATAGAAAATGCTCAAGGAGAGAGATATTTTCATATAAATAAGAAATGCAAAGGTATAATGATGGACTTAGAAAACTATCGTTATCCTGAGCCTAAAGAGGGTTCAGATTTAAAACCTGAGCCACTTAAAGACGGTTTACATGACCATGGTTGTGATATGGTAAGATATTTTTTTATAAACAGATTTCCAATTAAGCAAAGAGAATTTAAAGTGAGGACAAGATGATATACGATTCAAATATGACAGTCGAAGAAATAATAGGGCAATCTCTAAAAAATGCCAAACAATTAAATCAGCAGAAAAGGAGAAAATGGGTAAGGAGAATGTTAAATTATTATGGTGGGAACTCAACACATAATTATATTCAAGATTACTTTTCAGCAGATGCCTTTAAAGAGATTCCATGTTATAATGCTAATTTTACAAGAAGATTTATAAATAAAATGAGCAGAATTTATACAGTAGGTGCTAATCGTAATGTAAATAAGCAATATGACCTACTTACTATTAAAAAAGATGCTAGAATGAAGCATGTAGAGAGAATGACTCGCTTAATGGGAACTGTCGCAACTCAAATTATATACAAAGAAATAAATGGTATGCCTTATTTTGATTATAGACCTGTTTATTATTTTGATGTTCACCTGTCTGACCCATTTACACCTTCAGCTATTATATATCCATTGTTAATGAAACCTGATGAGGTCTCTTATGTCGAGAAATGTGAGTGGGCTTATTGGGATGAGTCAATTTATGCTCGCTATGATGAAGATGGCAATATAATTGAAGAATATGAGCATGGTTATGGTATTCTACCTTTTGTTTTTACTCATAGAGAAGAACAAATAGACGAATTTTTTGTAGACGGAGCAAACGATATTGTAGATTGCAATGAGCAGGTAAATATAGCAATGACAGAGATGCAACTTGGTTTAAGATTCCAAATGTTTGGACAGCCTTTTATGACAGGTGTTGATTCGGATAAAAGGATAGAAAGAGCAGGTTCTGACCAAATAATTGACCTTCCTGAAGGTGCAACCTTTGGAATTGTATCTCCTGCAGGCAATATTGAGTCAGTTATAGAGAATATTAAGTTCCAAGTAGACTTGGTAGCACAAAATAACCATTTATATGTTCAATTTGCCCAAGATGGTGGTGAAACTCCAAGTGGTATCGCATTGAAAATCAAAGATTTAGAGAGATTTGAAGATTATCAAGACGATTTAGAGCTTTGGCGAATGTATGAGCATGAATTATACTATGTAGAAAGAGAAATTGCTGCTTATAACAATATAAACCTTCCTGAAAAGTTAAAATTAGACTTTAATGAGCCTGAATACCCAAAAACAGTCAATGACCAAATATTATTAGACGAACATAGGCTAAAACATCACATGCTTGACGAGGTAGACCTTTTAATGGAGTATAATAGTGATTTATCTCGCAAAGAAGCTGAGAAAATCATTGAAAAGAACAAAGAATCTCGCCAAGAAGCTGTAAATGAGATGTTTAATGGGAATAATCCATTAGAAAACAAAGAAAATGATGAGAAAGAGGAAGAAAATGCAAATCATAGCGAAATCTAATTTTAGTTTTTCACAATTATCATTAAAACTTAACGATATTATCAATAGGGTATTAAATAATTCAGCTAAAAGCAGCTCAAATAAAACAAAGTCAAATATCCTTCAATCAAAAGATGTTACGGGTGGTATTTTAGACGAATTAGCTGAAATAACTCATGAAAGAAGGGCAGATGGAGTATTTTGGGAGGGAGATGGCGAAACAAAAAGGTTTGGAAACACTAAAGCTTGGAGAGCTAAATTTTTAAAGAAAAACTTAAAACCACAATCTACGAAACCTTTACATTATACAGGCAACCTTCTTAATAGCATACGAGCAAAAAAGAACACTATGAATTTAGCAGGATATGGGGGGCTTCATCATGAGGGTTACAAAGTTAGTGGCAACGCTAAAAGTTGGACTGTACCTTCAAGACCATTTATACAAGCAGAGGTAGATGATAAGACAATAAATTTATTTATAAAAGATATAAATAAAAGCTTAGGAAAGTAATGTCTGACAAAGAATATCAGGAAATGGTTAAACTTTACTTGAGGTTAAAATATCTTATTAGGAAGTATGATGAGTATTTTGACTACACAACAAAAACAGAAGATGAACCTATTATGATACCACCTGATGTGTATGATGATATTTGTGATGCCTTGGGAGAAGATAAAATAATTTTAATGGGCATTACTTAAACTTTCTGCTTCAATAATGCTTTTTTCCCAATCTTTTCTTTGTGCAGGCGTAGGTCTTTTACCTTTTAAAGGTTTTACACCAACTTTCTCAGCTCTTTTCCTCCATTTATACCACTCTTTTTGCTTTTCATTATAAGCAACCTTCTTTTTCTCAGCCTTTATAGCTTTATGACACAAAACCTTTTCATCATTTGCTCTTTTTGACTGATTTTCTTCACTTCTAGGAGGTAATTCAGTATCTATTCCCTCAACTGTGGCGATTACATCTAAAACTTCCTTATCTTCCACAACTTCAGCATCAGGAACAGCCTTTAAGAACTTCTCAAAAGGAGAATCAACTGTTATATTAATATTTTTAACTAATTTACCACTATGCTCCAAAACCAAACGCCCTGCCTGCACATTTCCTGCCTGAGCTTCACGAATCATAGCATTTAAAACAGTAGGTATTTGAGAACCGAACTCTAACATATATCTATCATAACAAGCGTCAATAAAATTAGGGTCTTGCCTCCAAGCAATAACAGTATGCTTAGAAACTCCTAACTTTTTTGCTATCTGCTCAGAAGTAATGCTAGGAGTTAGTGCTAAAAGCTCTACAGCAGCGATTTTATTAGTGTTCTTTTGCTTTTTAACGATATTTGACTTTGACATGTTTTTGTCTTTAAATTACCTATATTAAGTTTATACAATTTAGTGATAAATTACACCGTTTAATATAAATGTTTAAAAGTTATTATCAAAGTTCGTGTGTAAATTTTTTTTGAAAGTTAAAAATAACATTTTATGAGCAACGGTATCTGTTTAATCGTTTGAACACTCATACGCCTTTATGGGTGTTCTCTTTTAAAAAAAAAGTTGAATCCTTTTTAAATAAAAGTTCTAGTATGTTGTAGGTGTTACACAATATAGCATAATCAATACCTTTTAAGTCCTTAACCTAGACAACAAAAAGTGAATCCTTCTATACTTTTTTTAGTGTAACGAGGTACGAGTGTAACTAAAAAAAGCAAAATTTTATATATAAAAAAAGCCCTGAAATAATCGCTTAAATCAGGGCTTCTTTTAACTTAAAACAACAACAGGTTAAAACTCTGCTGTGTCTAAGGGATAAGATATTTTTAAGACGCTATCTTGATTTAGTTTATTAATTAAAGTGCTTTTTAATTTGTTTACCTGCCTTTCTTCATGCGTAACAATCTCTATTAAATAAGATTGCTCTTTCTCTCCCAAGTAATACCCGTTTGTTTTGTGGATTGTGTAGCCTTGAAAGAACCTGTCGCACAACTCACAAATTACGCTTTCTTTAAATCGTGCCTTTAAATAATTATCGTGTCCCACGTACAATTTAAATAGTTTTAGATTTGTTTTCATTCTGTCCCCTTTAAAGTTAATTTTTCCTGTTCACGTTTGAAGAATCTATTTAACCATTTAGAGCGACTTTCATTACTTACATTTGTATACAACCCAATATGATTAAACACATCTTGTTTAGTTATGTATTTAGGCTTTCCTTTTTTATCGTTTAAATATGTTCCCCTCCATTCTTCTTGGAGATGTACTCTTAAATAAAAATCCTTCCAATTTTTAATAGTAATTTCTCCAATGCTCACCCCTAAAGAACACCATATTAAAACATCAGTAATAGGATTTAAAGTTTTATCTTTATTCCAACATACTTTTTTATAGTTTTTAACTTCTTCTATATTCCAATTTAATGACATTTATTCTCCTTCCTTTTCTTGTTGTTGATTGTATGTTTTGATTTCCAAACATGTACAAATAATTAATGTTGTAAAAAATACTATTAAAAAAACTGCAATTTGTATCATTTTTTATCCTTTCGTTGTTTTTAAGTTAGTTAAATTTCGGCATAAATATACATACAAAGCAAGACTTTTTTACAAAAAAGTAAAATAAATTACTTAAGTTATTGAAATACAGCAACTTACAGAGATAAAAAAATGCCTCCCCTTCGTGAAAATCAGGAAAACGATTTTTAGGTATCAACCCACTACAAACACAAAAAAGCCCGTTTTTGCTATGTTTTTGAGCCTCTGAAAGGTTTTTGTAAAATGCAAGGACTTTTTACAAATTTGTAAAATAAATTTTATCAAGATATTTTTATTTTCTTTTTTTCTCCTCCTGAAAATTATTTTTTTTCAATTTTTTTTCATTTTTTTTTATTTTTTTCCTTGCATATTATATTTACATGCTCGTAAATTATAATACAATATGAGTTAATGAGTTATAATAAGATAATAATTAATAAATAGGAGATTATAAAATGAAAAAAGAGATAATAGACAAAGCAATATATATTAAAGAATGTTTGAAAGATGAAGATGATTGGGATTGTGAAGATGAATTTAATAGTTTTATTATTACAGAATTATATTATTTGTTAGAGTTAATAATAGATACTGCTGATAGGAGATTATAAAATGAATAAAAGTAAAATAAATAAATGTATATGTAAAAAAACTCTTACAAAATATAATACAAGGCATTATAAGGGTTTTTGTTGCAGGAAGTATTACAATAAAGTAGTAAGAGAAGATGGACAAAAAATAGCAGATGCAACATATAGAGCATTAACAAATTCTATGAACAAAATAAATAATAAACTTAACTAGGGGAATAAATGAATAATAATAAATGTATAAGTTGCGAAGAAAAAATAAATACAGATGTAGATTATTATAATCACACAGAAGATAATGATTTATTATGTGAGGATTGTTTTTCAGATGATTTAGATAATCCAATAGCAACAATTATAAATAAGGACGGAATGAAGCATTATAAATCAGAATACAATTTCATGAATGAGCATGGGGATTTTGGATTGGATACTTGCTTTAATGGAATTTCAGAATATGTAGAAAGTATAAAATACCATAAAACAGACGGGTGGAGAGGTTATTATGAAGGTATAACACCTAAAGGTTATAAAAGAGTTAAAAACAAGTGGTTTTGTGGCTTTGATGGACATAATATGGACGACTTTATGGAGAAATTACATAACATTATGACAGATGAAAAAGAGTATTTACAATGCTACAATTACTTTGTATCAATACTTAGAACTACTAATGTATTTTCTCAATGTTTAGAAGTATATGTAAAAGATAATGAAAAAGAAGATTTTATAAATGCAATCAATAACTATTAAGGAGAAAAAATGGCTAAGAAAATAGAGATACCTTATAAATATATTGTAGAGTATGATAAAGTATTTAAACAAGACAATCATAGAATAAGATTTATAATGCCTAATGGCGAAGATGTTATAATAGATATTGATGGTGGGCAAGATTATTATCCTGAAGATAAAAATATGTATAGATACCCAAACAATGTTGATGATGGGGTTCTTTATGATTTAGGAGAAGAAACCTATGATTATAAGGGGATTATTTGTGTTTATGATGAGGATAAAATCAGAACAAGAAGGGCATTAGTTAGAGCATATCACGATGAAGATTACTTAATGAAAGAAGGTGTAGTTGAAATATCAGAAACTTATTTAAAGGAGAGCAAATGAATAAAAAAGAACTCATAGAAGAATTATGTGAATATGTATTTTTAAACTATTCAAGGCAAAAAGTAGGAAAGTTTGAAGACGGAACTCCTATGACAACAAACATACTTGACGGAAAGCCAAGAGTGTTTGCCTTGTATGAAAACATAGAAGAAATAGTAAACACATACACAAAGAAGGAGAATAAATGAATCAAGAAAACATCATTATATTTGTTGCAGTAGTTTTGATAATAAGAGCAATAATAGGAATAATAAATGGCGATATATTTATTGATTATTCTAATAAACAAGATGTAGAAGAATACGAGAAACTAATAAAGGAGAAAAAATGAAAGATAAAAACAATACAAAAACAGAAACTAAATTAATTAATGTTATAAATGACTTTATTAAGTGGGAAACTAGTAAAGAAGATTACGATAAAGCACAAAAATATATTAGGTATGTGAGGGGAAATAAACACTATAATTATAATAAGTGGTTTAGAGTAACAAAAGATGATGTTATTAAATTTATTGTAAACAATTTAAATGAGGAGGGTGTAAAATGAAATTTAAACACATTAAATGGGACAACAGAGGAAATTCTCAACTACAACATTGGAAGTATATGAAAGTGTGGAATTATAAAGATGAAGTTTTGTTTCAAATAAAAAATGGACATACCACAAAAGGTTTAGGATATAATAGAAAGGGTTACGAATGTAATGAGCCTTATAACAATAAATGGTATAAAAAAATATCTTCAAATAAAAAGTTAAATAAAAAGATGACAATATTGCATTATAAATACAAAGAATATTTAGAAACAAAAAAGGTTTTTCATGAAGAATTAGATTCTATGCAAAAAGAATTTAATAATGAAGTAATTGAACTAAAAAAAGCGATAAGTGAATAACTAATAAAGGAGAAAAAATGAAAAATAATAATAATTTATCAGACAAATGCTTTTATGCTAATTGTGATGGAGATGAATGTAGTCATAATGAAGAAGATAATAATGTCTGTGAGCATAATAATACTATAACAAACGAATGTTCAGATTGTAATGAACAGGAATTATTTGATGTGTTTTTAAAGCACGCATTAAGAGGTGTTAGAAGTATATTATGGAATACTAATAATAATGTTTCTGATATAATTGATGATTTATTTATTGGAGATGCTGATTATAATGATGAATTAGCAGAAAAATTAGAAAAAGAAATATTAAGGAGATTGACAAATGAAAAATAAAAGATATAGCGAGTTTTTTACCTATGTTCACTTTGATATAAAAGATACTAAATCAAGTATAAAAGAGTTTATATCAGAAGAATTAAAGTATAATAATAAAGCACAAGTTACTGAAGATGAAAGTGGTAATTCCGAACTATTAAATTATAAAATAAATTCTGATATTATTGATTGGTATTATTCAGATGAAAAAGGAAGTAAAGTAAAGAAAGAAGATTCTCTAACTGAAGATGGTATGTATAGAGTATATTTCAGTAGAATTATAGTATCTGATTATAAAGGAGATGATTATTATCTTGAAGATTGGATGGAACAAAATGATTATTATTTGGAAAAAGAAAAATAAATGATTAATAACTATTTATTAACTTTATCCATTGAGAGAGCCTTGAATTGCATAGAACTTTCCCTACCCCTATTACAGAATAAGGTTTGTTCTATGCTTTATCCACCGAGCCGAGCATGATGTATATGCATACACCTAAACAAGATAATTATTTAAATGCGAGTGTCTGTTTTTCATCATTATCTGATATATTAAGAAGCATTGACACCTTCACTATGCTTTGCAGTTTTCTTAAAAACCCCTTCGTAGTAACTGCTTATTATAAATCTAACGCTACCAAGATTCAAGCCAAGTCCATTAGATTGGATTATAATTTAAAACAAAATTTTAATAATACAAACAAAAAAAGGAGAATGAATGAACTCAGAAAATGAATTATATGATTTTTGTATTGAAAATATACATAATCTTATAAATGGAGATTTATCAATAAATAAGATAAAAAAATTAAGAAAGATAGATTATAGTTTTGACTATTATATTGATTGCTATCTAAAAGAATACAAGGAGAAAAAATGAAAGAAAAAATATCAGAAGTTACTATACGAATACCTAATGGTTTATGGATATTCTTAAACCAAAAAGCACAAGAGGAATTAAGAACAATAGATAAACAAATTGTTTGGGAGTTGATGAAAGATGAGGATTATAAAAGAATAAGTAAAAATGTAAAACGAATAATGGAACGAAAAATGAAAGGAATAAAATGAAGATAAAAATGAGAGATGGAATGAAAATAGACGACAGAGGTATGACAATAGATGTTAGAACAGAAGATTGTTTATTTGTGGAAATGGGCAGGTGGACTTTTTATATTGACAATTCTACTGATGAACAAATTATAGAAAAGTGGGAGAAGAAGTAAATGATTGAATTTATATTAATTACAATATGGTTGTTTGTTGCTATAGTATGTTTAGAAGGTATTTTCAATGTAGTTGTAAGAGGATACTATGATTATAAAAACAACAAGAAATTAAAGCAATTAAAAAAGAATATAAAATGAGAAATTATAAATTTCACCCTCGTGAATTATACTTTTTTAAAAATAATTGTTGCACTATATGTATAAATATGTTTAATATTAAGCATAGAAATATTAGTTGTTTATTTAGTTTATTGACAAACAGGAAGCAGTTATTGAAGACAGGAATAAAACCTCCTGCAGGTTGCATGGAATTACGAGAGACCTTAAAGTGTCACAGGATATAACTGCTTCCTTTATAAAACTTTAAAGAGGAGAAGACATGAATAACATAAGACAAATTATAAAGCAGAAGGGATTAAGGAGTAAGTGGGTTGCTGAAAGATTGGGCGTAGCCGAAAGTGATTTAAGTAATTATAAATCAGAACTCCGTAAAGTGCCCCAAGATAAGATAGTTAAGTTGGCTAAGATATGTGGGGTTAGCTTAAAAGAGATGTTCCCTGAAATTAAAAGAACAACCAATTATAAATATTAGGAGAATTAATGGGTAAAGTAAAGGACTATTATCACCACAGGCAAAAAGAAGTAGATTTAAATATGCAAGAGTATTATATAGATTTATGGAAACAAGATTCTACAAAAACAAAAGCTAATAATATAACAAAGTATTTTAATAAAAAAGGAGACAAATAATGGAAGAAGAATGGTATAGCACATGTTGTGCAGCACCCCCATTATATGATTTACATGACAATGGAGAGTATGAGTTTTTGGGAATGTGCATGAAATGTCAAGACCAAGCTACTTTTGAGCTATTTGATAACAATACAGGAAAGCCTGTAAGAAAAGTAAATAGAAAGGAAGCATTAACTATATTTGACGATATATTTAGTGCACATCTTGGAATAAAAAAAGAAAAGGAGACAAAATGAAGAAGATAGATATAAAAGGAAAGGACTATGTTCAAGTCCATGAGAGGGTTATGGAGTTTCATAAACAATACAAAAATGGTAAGATAGAAACTGATGTAATTGAAATGACAGACAGGTTTATAACTAGAACTAAAGTTACTCCTGACATAAAGAACCCCGAAAGGTATTTCACAGGAGTTGCTTATGAAAAAGAGGGAGCAAGTTATATAAATAAGACTTCTGCACTTGAAAACTGCGAGACAAGTTCTGTTGGTCGTGCTTTAGGTTTTTTAAATATTGGTATTGACACATCTATAGCTAGTAAAGATGAAGTTGATAATGCTATACATCAGCAAAAAAACAATAAAGAAACAAATAGTATGCCCGTAGATGTATCAGATGACCCTTTTGATAAATTGAAAGATGAAGTGAGGGGAGCATAATGGTAATAGATATAGGTATGTTAGAATTAACAATAGTATGTTTTACAATAGTAGTTGTAGTATATTTAAGTAAATTCAAATAAGGAGAATCATGGATACAAAAGAAAACACAGGAGCATTGTTTAGCAATGCTAACAAAAAAACAGAAAACCACCCTGACTATACGGGTAGTGCAAAAGTTAATGGAGAAATGATGAGCATAAGTGCTTGGATTAATACAGCAAAATCATCAGGAAAGAAATATATGAGATTGAAATTTGATGATTGGAAACCTGCTGTTAAAAAAGAGGATTCAGCTTACTCTTATGAATCATCATCAACATCTGCTTCAGAAAATGAAGTACCATTTTAAATGCCTTTATTCCTTGAAATATTAATAAGGAAGAATGGCGAGGAAAAATGGGTTGATTCTCGTAAGTTTTTTGATTACATGCTAAAGGAATACAGCAAAGTAAGTTACTCAAACAAGCTTGCTGACCCCTACAACACACGAGTTGATAAATTCTACTCAAATATTCCTAAGCATGTAGTCAAAGCTTGGTCTGAGGCGTACCCAAATGTTAATATACCTCAAGAGACAGCCAAGGCTAAGGCTTGGCTTCTATCTAATACCAATAAAGCAAAAAAAGATTTTATGAAGTTTACTAACAATTGGTTGGCGAAAGCTATGCAAAACGGTGGGTATATTCCTGTTCAGGTAGATAGGAAAATTGAAGAAAAAATACAAGAACAAAGAAAATATATGAAACAAGCAGAAGAAGAAGCAGCAACCCCTGATGAAATAAGGGAAATAATAAGACAAACTAAAGAAAAGTTAGGCAGCAAATGAATGATATATTAGAAGCTTTAATACAAGAGAACAAAAGACTAAAAACACACAATGAGATTCTTTCTAGTCAAATTTCTATTGCATTAGGGGGTTACGAAGTTATAATTTCAATGGGGGATTTACCTGCAAATGTTGCTAAGCAGACCATTGGTGCAATGGAAAATATAGAAAAGAAAAAATCACAGAATAAAAACAAAATAAATAAAGATAATAATAATTAATAAATAGTTTTGTGCTCAGTCGGATGAGAGTTTTGTGGTTATGGTGGTTATGGTATCAGGTTTTAGTGTCCTTTCACCTGTGGGGGTTCGATTCCCCCGTCACCACAAGGTATCAACATAAACAAACAAAGGTATAAATGGAAAAAACTCATCAGTCCATTTTAGACGTTTACCGATTTAGATTAAGGCATTACAGCGAAAAAGGAATTGGGAATCAATCTGAGATTACAGGGACTAAAATAACAAAAAAAATAGTAATGAACTGCCTAGATAGATATTTAGAATTAGGTGGGGATTTAAAGGATGTTCAATTAAATGATAAAATATATAGGCAAATTCAGTCAGAGATGTCAATGTTGTGATAGTTATAAGATGAGTGCTCCTTTTTATGAGTGGCACTCCGACATTATGCATAGGTTGATAGGTATTATTTGTAAAAAATGTGCAGTAAGGGAATTGTTTGGAACTAAATACAAGCAAAACCCGAGTTACCATAAATGGATAGAGGAGCAAGTAAAATGAATTGTTGGCATTGTAACTATGAATTGATATGGGGTTGTGATTTTGACTACAAGGACTATGGTATTGATGGTGAAGGAATTGTTAGCACCCTTCATTGCCCAAAATGTGAGGCTCGTGTAGAAGTATATAAGGATATTAAAAATGATATGTGAAAAATGTAAAAAAGAAATTAATAAACCAAGTGCAACACCACAAGAGGCTATGAGGAAATTTGCTCTTAATCTCAAAAAAGAAAACGAAAAGATTAAAAAGGAGAAAAATGGCACATCCAAGTAAAGTGAAGGGAAATACATACGAAAGAGAAGTTGTAGATAAATTTAAAGAACATGGAATTGATTGTAAAAGAGCATGGGGTTCTAATGGGCAATCGTTTGGTATGCATGAGGAAGTTGATTGTTTAGCTAATGGAGAGCTCAGGATACAAGCTAAAAGGCGTAAAAAGATAGCAAAATGGCTAAAACCTAGTGTGTTTGTTGATGCAGTAGTGGTTAGGGAAGATAGGGGGCAAAATTACATTATTTTAAGGTTGGAAGATTTTTGTGAAGATTATAAGAAGTTCTTAAAATGGAGAGAATCTAATGGCTAGAAAAATGTACGAAAATGCAGCACACTTAAAAGCAGAAAGGGATGTTGCTGATGTTTTAGAGCAAGCTTGGAAATGTGAGTTGAAAAAGCTAAGTTATAAATTGACTGTGGATTTTGCTATAGTTAGAGAAAGTATTATATATGGTTGGATAGAGGTTAAATGTAGGAATATCTCTTACAATCATAGTAAAAAATATATGATTAGTATGCATAAAATAAATCAAGCTAGAGAGTTGTCTGATAAAACAGGATTGCCATTCATGTTGGTTGTTAAATTTACTGATGGTATTTATTTTTATAAAGACAACAGAGAAAAACATGAACTTAGGTGGGGTGGAAGATTTGCAACACAAAGAGATGAGCAGGATTTAGAGCCATGTTATTATATTGATATAAAATTATTTAGGAAGTTATAATGGGAACATGTATGCATTGTAGAGAAAAAGAAGAAAAAAAACTTTACAATGAGTGGATATGTATAACATGTAGAAGAAAATGGGAGAAGGACTTTTATGATAGACTCAAAAAAAAGGCAAGTAAGAAAAAAGAAATGTAGCTTTAATAAGGTTAGTCCAAGGGCTTTGGAGAAAGCTAGGCAGATTAAGAAATCTATGTACGGAAAGGGTTTATCTTGGAAAGAAAGATATGAAAAAAGAAAAAAAGCGATTAAGGAGTTTGAGAAATGGTGGAAATAACATGTAATACATGTAAAAAACTAATAGTAAAAAAAGAATTAGTAAGGTACACAGGGGTAGGAGGATATAGAAAAATGTGTAAAACATGCCGAAATAAAAAATCCAAAGAATATGCACAAAAAAAGTCTGAAGCTTTAAAGCTTTATAGAAGTTTTTGGACTTAACTACCAAACTTCTTCTATCTTTAAAGATATGTCATAAACTTTATAAGCAGACTGACTAACTTTTAAAGATTTTTGGTCAAACTTACACATATAAAAATCATCACCATCATTGCTGTTTGGTTGAAATATAAAAGGTAATGCTCCCCCTAACGTCTTATTCCACACTTGAGCATAAAAAGAATCATCTGTTTCTATATCGTAGTAAAGTAAATTATCACCATCTAAATCGCTACCACTTAAATCACTAGGGCTAAGGTCTGTCCATTTAGTTGAGCCTTGGTTTGATGAAAATAAATCTGTATCACTCATGTAAGTAAACTTTATAGACCAAATTTTTCTTCCGTTTCTTCTAGCTCCTGTAGTTTTAACATCACTTACATCCCCATAAATAACATCAAAAGGATTTGTCCTATAATCTCCATTGACCCATAAGGGGTTTCCTGAATACTTTACGTTTGATATACTTCCACCACCTGATGTTGTTATTGTTTTAACGCCATCAAATTCTATTTCCATATTCACATCTAAATCAGGGGATTGAGGCATAGTATATTGTATTCCTGAGCTAATAGCTCCTAATCTAAAGGTATTAGATAAATATAATTTATAATATGTTGTGTCGTGGGCAACGCTTGTTGTAATAATCGTTGTTCCATCATTCCATCCGTTTGGGAACGATACCCCTCCTTTTATAGCAGTAAAATCATAATTCACATTTTCATCATTGCTATTAAATATCCAAGACTCACTAGAACTATCACTTTCATATAAATTATGATTTAAAAGTGCTATATAGTATTTCATATTTCCATTTAAATTATATTTAATAGGAGACATTGGTAGTTGTATTTTAAAGTCAAAGAAGCCACTATCTATCAAGTCACCTACTGTTGTTGCTACTTGAGGTTTCATTTTGTAAACATTAGATGGTAACCCCTCTGTAATACTTGTTCCTATGGTTTTATGATATAGGTAATTATCTATATAAAACACAGGAGTTCCAACGTTACTATAAGCCATTAATTAACCCTCCTAAGTTTGTTTATCCTTTTTATAAGGACAGAATTGTTGCTTGGTTTTTCACCTGTCATGTATATTTTTTTATCTTTATAATAATGGTAATAACCTGTATATTTTTTGTTTTTTATATAAAAAGC
>VTLG01004566.1_pt1 | contig 18097 bp, 11 predicted proteins | sample 4694571 | NCBI WGS metagenome assembly VTLG01 (sample SAMN12604809, study PRJNA352737) | marine metagenome | biome: ENVO:00000447; feature: ENVO:00000209|ENVO:00000569|ENVO:01000036; material: ENVO:00002151; isolation source: viral sequences binned using virsorter ... | reverse complement strand
CAGTAACTTGCCTACCAATTTTTGTATATACACCCTGTTGATCATCATAAGTAATAGTTGGATTACTGCTACTACCACCATATGTTGGCGTGAAAGTTCCCTCCTCATAATCATCGAGCAAGTTTACACCACTACCTGCGTATGGATCAAAGGAAACACCTTTACCAGCTGGGAATTTTAATCCAACGTCTGATGTCTCACATTGTTTAGTTCCATTGTTGTAGAGCTCTACAGCCCCGTTTGGAATAGCAACGATTTGAGATTCCCAATTTGCACTGGCTGTTTCATTTTGTATATATAATCTTCCATTAGTAGATTGATGCAAACGAGTTTTATCTGTATAATCATCTCCTTCATCAGCTATTAATACCAGTTCTGCTGAACGACCTTCTGCACCTGTGACATCAAGAGTTGCAACATTTCCTGTAGGTCCACTTACTGAGACACCTACTGTGTTTGTTGTAAGTCTTACTTCATCGTCACAATAGAGGGTTACGGCTCCGTTTGGACTGAATTTAGCGAGTGTTTCACTACCATCAACACCCTTTAAATCTATTGATGTGCTACCAGTAATAATATCTAAATTACCTGTAGCATTTTTAATAATAGAATCCGTTCCATCATGGTAGAGTTCTAGATCATTACCTGCACCAAACTGAGCTTTAACGCTATCTCCAAATTGAAGAGCTGCATCTAATACTTCTATATGTTCAGCACCAACTGCATCGTCGGCAATCTTTGCTCCAGTTACTGAATCAGCTGCTAGTTTAGCTGTAGTAACTGAATCATCTGCTAGTTTAGCTGTAGTAACAGCACTATTCTGTATCTTAGCTGTAGATACTGTGTTATCACTCGGAGCACCTATATTTACTGAAGCTCCAAGAGTAACTACAAATATACTGCTACCATTAGCAGGTGCTGCTGCAAATACAATAGCAGATCCATCAATAACAAATCCATTAGAAGGTGCTGAGCTTACTGATCCAGAGGCACTAGGTTGCTGTATAACACCACTTACACTAACAAGATGTTGTTGAGTAACACTTCCAGCATTAGATAGTGTAAATTTCTGAGCTGTTCCATTAGCTGTTGCACTACCACCAGGTACAGTATCACCAGCTGCTCCTAAAGAAGATAGGGTGTTAATAAAGAAATTACCAACTGATTGAACTTCTTCCCATGCAGTAGCTGTTGCATTATATACCAACATCTTATCAGTCGATGTATTGAAGAATAAATCTCCATCATCTAAAGAAGAAGTAGGGTTAGAAGAACCTGTACGGTATCTTTGATTAAAATCAGATACTAATGATTGAGCATTAGCTACACCAGCTTCATCTACTACGAGTCTATGATATGTATATGTATTTAGGGTACTAGTCGTTTGAACTAGCATTCCCTTACCTGCTGCTATCGTGGTATTATTAAGAGAAGAATCAATACCATTAATTGTTACAGTTGCATTGCCTAATGTTCTACCTGTTGTAGTTACACCAGATCCATTGACAACAAGACCACCAGCATCTGCTATAGATACGATAGTACCTGCTCCATCATTAGGATCAGGGTTAGCATTAGGGAATGATTGATCATCAGCTATTGGTACAAAACCACCAGCTTCATTTAATAGGTTAACTATTTGATCATTAACAGCTTTTGCTGTAGGTAATTGAGTATCATCAGAACTTCCGCTAACCGACGTAACGACACTTTTACCATCCAATAAGTTAAGCTCAGCAGTAGTAGAGGTCAGAGCTGTACCACTCGCTAAAAGAGAAGCAGTACCTGCCTGCATACCAGCAAGTGTTGAAAGTTCAGCATCAGCTATCTTTGCTACTGTTATTGCATCATCTGGTATTTTAGCTGTAGTAACTGCATCATCAGCAATCTTAGCACTAGTTATTGCATCTGCTGCTATCTTAGCTGTAGTTACTGCATTATTATCTAACTTAGATGAATTAACTGCAAGGTCAGCTATCTTTGCGTTTGTTACATTGGCATCTTTAATCTTAGCTGTATGTACTGCATTGTTATCTAGTTTAGATGTATTAACTGCATTGTCAGCTATCTTTGCATTTGTAACAGCATCATCAGCAATCTTACCTGTGGTTACAGCATTAGCTGCTATCTTGGCTGTAGTTACATTTAAGTCTATTATTTTAGATGTCGCAATACTATTATTTGAATAATGTTCAGCATTAATAGCACCGTCAGCTATCTTGGCTCCGATTATTGCGTCAGGTGCTATCTTAGCTGTAGTTACATTCTCAGCTAATATTTTAGCTGTAGTTATCGCATTATCTGCAATTTTAGCTGTTAATATAGAACCATCTGATATATCTGCTGATTGTAGTGGTTGAGATTTTTCTTCTTGAGTACCATATAACAACTGTGTCATGTTGTCATTTAGTGCTCCTGCTTTAAGAGCAGAGCCAGCGGAAAATATATGTTTAGCAGAGTCTACATCTGTATCTCTGTAAATACGTATTACATTATTAAGTGCAGGAGTGAAACTACTAGATCCATTAAATCTAATTGTTTTACCGGCATAATCGATAGTATAATCGCTTGTTACAGACTTCAAGACACTTTGTACTGTAACTTTAACATCGGTAACTGCGAAAGAATCAAAAGTCCAAGCATACGTTGTAGAGGATGAATGCGTATTTTGAACTGTATGGTCATTGTGTGTTATTGCCATGTGTTTTTGTAATATTTAGAACTATAAGTTACCAAGTTATAACTATACATCTTCCATCTTCTCCATCGTTTCCACTAACAGCGCTACCTGTTCCAATAGCTCCGTCTCCTCCTCTTCCGGCATCAGCTCCGCCTAAAACAGCATAACCACCTCTAGCTAACTTAGGATGAAATGAAGCACCATATGTACCTGTTGCACCTTTAAAAATCGTTCCATTAGTACCTGATCCTCCTTCTCCACCGTCGCTATATCCATAACTATTATCCGCGTCAATTGGATTTCCGGCTAAATTACCAATGTTAGATTTTTTACCGCCTGTAGCTGTAATAGTTGTTCCACTATTAGGGTTGAAAGTAGAGGTACCACCATTTGCTCCGTGATTATGAGTTGTACCACTGTTTACACCTCCAGCACCTCCAGCACCAACAGTTATAGAAGCACTTGTAGTGCTGGCTCCATAAACTTTAATAACAGTACCACCGCCGCCACCGCCGCCACTAGCATGTCTCAAGGTGTCGTTACCACCAGTGTTATCTCCGTGAGCAGATCCTGATCCACCGCCACCTCCAATTAAAACAACTAGAACTCCCTTATGACCACTATGTGACCAACTGTGACTGCCACTACCATTAAAGTGTTCCAAGGACATGCTGAGGTTAGTCATGGCATCAGTTCCTCCAATACCAGTTATATACCCTGCACCATTAGTTAATTGATTATTATTGGTAACAATAGAAGCCCAGGTATTATCACCTCTTAGTAATTTAGTTGAGTTAGCTGTGCCTGTAGCTGATAATTCAGCAATACCAACAGCATCATTTGCCATCTCAGCATTACCAATAGCATTAGCTGCAATCTGTGTAGCTGTAATAGTATTATCAGCTATATGTGCTGCATCTATACTTCCATTTACATAGTGTTCTGAATCTATTGAATCATTTTCTATCTTTGAACCGTCAATAGAATCAGCAGCCATCTTAGATTTAACAATGGAATTATCTGAAATCTTTGCTCCTGTTATACTATTATCTTGTAACATTACTCCTTCAACTGAATTATCTCTTATACTCCAATCATCTGCACCATTAACCCTTATATCATTTTTATCACCAGTCGTTAAAGCTAATCCTGATCCAGTTGTTGATGTAAGACCTATCTCTTCACATTTGTGTAGTACTTGTGTTTGATTATCATTTAAGGCAGAAGCTTTAACTGATTCACCAGCATTAAAAGTATGTCTAGCACCATCTATATTTGTATTTCTAAAGATTCTAACAGCAGATCCACTAGCTGGAGCAGTTACGAAAATAACTGTATTACCTGAAATACTATAATCTCCAGGGTTACTCTTTGTAGTACCAGCAACTGAAGCTTCAACATCTGTTGCTAATAAAAAAGGAAAAGTAATAGTATAATTTGTTACATTACCTGTTCCTGTATAATTGTTTTCTACTGCCATTTACCTTGAGGGGACTAAAATGTTTGTAGTTTGCTGCGTCTTTTTATATCTAATTCGTTTTGCATCTTTTTGTTCCTTAATAAGAGTCTGTATTCTTGGATCAGTCATTATATCTGCCCAAGCTTTACGTCTAACTTTTTGGAATTCAAAATCTATCTTACGATTATGATAGTAATCTGCAGCTTCATATTTCCCTCTATTACCATCCCGAATATCTTTATGCATCTCATCTATAGAAGCTTGAATTCTAGGTTTTTCAGCTAGTTTATTTAAGGTATGTTCTAAATTATACTTACCTATAGATTGCTGAAACTTAGAACGGATAATAGGAGAATCAGATAAGTCATCACCGTTTGGTGAGTAATAAGTAGATAGACGTGTATCGTATCCACTATCGAATAGTAATTGCCTACCAGGACTTGCATCTAAGTTTAACTGGATAGGGCTAACCATATTAAATGCTCTAGTTAAGAAATCATGATCTTTAATAGGTCTACCATTTAGCATATCGTACTTAATAGGTAGATCGTCTCCAGGTAAAGTTTCTGAAATAAGGTTCCTATTACGTAAAGCTTGATCAATACCAGATCCTAATTCACGAGTATATGGAGTAAATAGTTTACCTATATCAGCTCTTAAAGCAGCTAAAGGTATTTGGTTATTAAGTAATCCTGCACCAATACGTTCTGCTTGACCAGGACGGGCAGCAAATAAATCTACGAATTGCTGCATACCAGCAAGATAAGACTTACTAGCAATACCTTGAGCAATAACAAGTGAAGTTTTAAGTAATTCTTTCTCTGTCCATTCACTACCCATCAACATACTATGATCACCGATATCAGCGACAATAGACATGATTTGGTTAAAAGGTTCAATAGAGTCATATCCTACTGAAAGACCACCAACGGTAATATGTCTTGGCTTATAGCCTGCATCTAACCACATTTGACGTTTCTGTCTATCTGTAGGTCCATTACCTGTTAAATCACCTCTCATCCATGCCCAGGATGCCATACTAACTAAAGCAGTACCTATACCTAAACGACCTACTTGTAATGCCTTAGCATTGATTAGTTCTTCAGGTGTCGTAATACCATATTTAGCTACATCAGTTAAATTATTAGGATTAGCAAATGCTATATCATTCCATTCTTTAACTAGGAAGTTGAATCCAGGTGTATGTTTAGCGGTTAAAGAAAGACCGTTAACACCAGTTCGTGCAAACAGAAAGAAAGGCTTGGCCCATGGGTTAGCAGTAAATACATCATTCAATCCTTTTGCAAATCCAGTTAATTCTTGTGTTAGTGTTACTTCTTTACCTGCGAATTTAACAGCTTCATCGAGTATATCTCCATTGCCGTCGAATATCTGACCATAGAAATCTTGTTCATAAGCTTGCATTAATTCTCTATTAATAACTGGAGTTCTACCACCAGCTGATTGTATATCGAGAACGTTACGCATAGCTTTCTCTCTGGCTTTAGCTCTACCTAAGATATACTTAAAAGCATCATCAGTAGCAGCCATAATCTTAGTAGAATATGTAAGCCAATTAGTGTTATTCATATTCCTAGCCATATTCGCCATAGCAAATGCAGCTCTATCACCATCACTAGCTCTACCAGTATCTTCAGCCCAGCGCCTTAACACTTCCCAATTATCATCATTTCTAGTAAATTCAACATAACGAGACTTAATACTAGAAACATCACCACTCCAATAGGAGTTAAGTTTAGTTTTAAATAGTGTAAAGCTTTCTGGAATAGCTTCCATCATAGCATTTAAAGAAGCTAATGATGCACGTATAGTAGCAGAGTCACCTGTGAAAGGATATCTCATAGTAGCCCCTAAGGCTGTTGAAAGGGGTCTAAGGAATGTTGCTGTACTTGTACCCATAATCGCTCTCATAGGGGTCTTAGGACCGCTTAGAACGCTATGTATAAACATACCTTCTAGTTCCCTAATCAAAGCACCTGTTCTATCAGGTCCATTCGGATCTATTTTACCACCTTTAATCATCTTTCTAGCCCAGTTATCGAAGTCATCTAGGCTATTAACAGTCTTCATAGAAGAGAATGTTTCAAACAAAGCATTCATTAAGTTCTCATCAGCATCATCTTTGGCTATTTTAAGGATAGACATAATAGACTCCCTTGTATCAGCCATCTCTTGAGTTAATGTTGACTCTAAGAATTCCCTTTGTTTACCAGCTCCAATCTGTCTGAAGTTATCTGATTTGATAATTCTGGCTTTCTTTGTTTCTTGTAGTGCAGTTAATAGTGTATCTACTACTTGTGCTGCAGGTCCATCTATATCACCAAGATCTACAATATCAGCTAGTTCTCTACCAGCAATACCTGTATCTCTTATTTGATGTAATAGTGTACCTACAGTTAAATCAGCTACAACTATATTCTTACTAGTGAATGTTTCGATAGTATCTATAACTTCACCAGCCGCATTAGTTACAGCATATGTATCTTTAGCTTTATATAATTCAGATAGGTATTCTTCAGCTGTCATTTCAGCTGCATTCCTACCCTGAGTAATACGTTGGTGAGCCATTATAGAATCACCGAATACTTCAACTAATGTCTTTCTACTACGTTTAGCTGCTTGAACTACTTGTTGAAACTTATCATTACTATATAAACTTTTTAAGATGCTTTCAGCCGTAGCTTCACTAACATCTCCTTCTCTTGCAATACGTTCACGTTGAACAGGAGTTGTTACAGAGCCCGTAGAACCCTCTTCAGCTCCCCATTCACTACGTATTCTCTTATTTGTTTCCCAGGCTTCATAGGGGGTTTGTTCTGATATATGAGCACCTTGAGTAGAATCAGCTACTGGTCTATTCTTAGAAGCACGGAATTCCGCATCTCCTTTCCTTAATTCAGATATGCCTTTTTCTATATCTTGTTTTTTAATACTGGCATTTCTATCTGAGATTTTCTTAATAGCTTTCTTACTACCTTTACCAATCAAATGAGCGACACCATCAAAGATAGTACCTATACCCATACCTTCTACGATGTTTTTTAATTTCATCAGTATAGGGTGATCAGTATCTTTAGTTGTTATAGGTGTATCTACAAAACCGAATCTATCTCTTAAAGTTCCTAAAGCATTATGCCCGTCTGATTCTTTAGAAATCAAGTCAGACACAGCACCAACACCAGCTGCTCTTACGTAACTATTAGCAAGTAAAGTACCAGTAGCTGTGATACCTAATCTTGCTGCTGTTACTTTAGCAGTTGGTATGATAGCTCCTGCTAACGAACCAAAGTGTACAACACCTCTAGCTAATTTACCCCACCATGTTTTAGTTATAATAGGATTATCATGATCAACGAATGGATCCCAATCAGGTTTATAGCCTCCTTCATTTTCTCTTTCTCTCTTCATTTCACCTGTTAACGCATCTACTGTACGTTCAGGGAAGGTAGCTAAGGAAGAGGCGGTATCTTGTAAACCGCCTGATAGGATTGACTGTCCTTCTTTGACTAATGCTTTAAATCCCCAATCATCTGCATTCCGTGGATCATCTTGTGTAGCTAAAGCTTTTGTTTCTTCAGCTACTTCTTTTTCTTGGATTTGGGCTTCAGCTTCTTGCGAGGCTTCTAACTCTGCAGCAGCATTTAGTATGTCATTTGCTGACTCTTGCATTGCCTCAGTATCAATTTCTAATAAAGAATCTGGCATTTTTCTATGTCATTAGTACATCAGCCACAAACGCCTTAGCAACTTCTGGCTGTAAATTATTTAATTGAAGATATGGCGGTAAGTCTCCAACTTGAGCTACAAACTCATTATTTAATTCTTCTGGTATATTTACCAGGACTCTATAACTACTATCAAGTAATGCATACTGTTGAGATGTTTGTGCATTAGATCGTAATCTTTGATGCATTAAATTCTGTATCTCTTCATTAGGCATTAATTCCTTATTATAGTTCTCATCATATATTACTCTTAAAGTTTTAGAAGAATTAGGTTTGCGTAATAAATCTTGTAAGTATAGTGGTAATTTATCTTCAGGTAATTTGACTTTACCTTCTTTTAGTAATCCTAACTTATCTAATCTATAAAGCATTAGATTAGTAGGAGTTGCAGGTTTACTATTAGGTAGTTTTTTTATATGTGGGAAGTTACGATAATAAGTAGGTACTTCTGTACCTTTACTAAGTAGAGCTTGTTTAATTGCAACCTCTTCTCCTGACCAAGGTTGTTCACTATTTATCAGTGAACTATCTCTGACAAGAGCTGCTTTAGCTCTACCTATATTATTCATTGACTCTAAGGATTGAGGAACTGACCCATAATTGGACCATGATGTATCATCATCACCTCCTAAATCTAATCCATCTGTGACAACTTTCCTACCAGCTGCATCGGCTTCTTCATTAGTAGCTCCTCTGCTTTTTGCAAGAACGTAGGCTCGGTTATAAGCTCTCTTAGCATTCTGCTCATAAGCCCTATATTTAATAGTTTTAGCTTGGTTTAAATCTCTTTCTTGTGTTTTCTCATTTACAGCTGCAGTGATGAAATCATCTCTAGCATCTTCATCCATACCATCAGTGATTTTTCCAAGCCATTGCTTTCTCAATTCATGCTCTTTAATTCCTCTGATATCTGCAAGGCTTATAGATTGACCATTCGCTTCTTTTTGTTTTAGCTGCCAGTCAATTTCAGCATCAGGTATCTCAGAAGCAGTATAAACATTCTTTATTGAATCAGGTACATCTTCAACAGGTATACCTAGTTCTGATGCAAACTTAATAACTAACTGTTGTCGTTCATTTAGTGTTAATGGAGTTTCTCTTTTATCCATTTCAGCTAAGTACTCTAATTCTAAAGAATCTTTTTTACCATCTTCTAGAGTTTTTCTAGTTTCTAGTGCTTCTTTAGCGTAAGTATTAACACCACCTAACATTATATCAGCTTCTTCTTTCCAGTAATCTCTAACTTTATGATACTTACCATCTCTACCTAAAAACTCATGGTCTAATATTCCATTGACATCAGCTCTAGTTACTTCTCCAGTCTTTGCAAGTCTTGCTACTTCTTGAGCTACATGCATACGAGTTGCTTTTAAGTCACCACCGAATGCACCTTTATGCTTATTTATGTGATCAATGAAATAATTAGGATTTTGTAGTCTTAACCTTAAATCTATTGCTGCAGTTTTTTCTGCATTATCTCTGGTAATTTTTACAGCATTAGCATTATCCTTTTCGAGAATAGAATCAATTTGCCCCATGATGGGTAAACTAACTAATTCATCATATTTACCTTGATTACCTTCAAATCCTTCTCTATGAGTAGTTAGGTAATGAAATGCTATAACTTGAGATATTAATTGTTTTTCAGCCTGACTTGCTTGATAATATGTTTTAAAGATAAAAGTACCATCAGGTTGTGGTATTTTAACTTGCATAGTATTTGCTGCTTTCTCCCAATAATGTAGAAACTTTTGTTTTAAAAAGTCTGCATCCTTATATGCAAACCTTTCAGTTTCATAAAACCCTTGACCAGTGTTATTTATATCACCAGTCATTAACACATTTACTTTATCTACATTAGGATTTGGAGAATTAAGTTCAGCATATGAAGCATCAAATATAGCTTCATCAGCTATTTTATCTTCTTGTTCTTGTTCTAGATTTTGTGCTATTTCTGGACTAAGTAAGCGGAAATTTGCAGGATCATTAGGGTCTAAACCTATGGATAGTAAATGCTTTTTTCTTTTTTCTAGTTCTCTATATGGTTCCAGACCTTTTTGATATTCTTTCCAAGATTTAACTGTAGGTACTACTCTACCCATTAAGGTTTGTATATCAGTCCACTGCTTAGATTTTTGCTCATGCATATGATTATACATGCTAATCATACGATCAAAGTATCTGTCTGTATCCTCTCCACGTTTATCAATTTGACTATTAACCGCCTCAGTCATGTCGACTTCTTCAGATCTTCTGGTAAAATGAACTGAAGGATCTTCTAATTCTGGAGCTTGTAACTGTTCAAAATAAGAACTACTCATGATATAACCTCCATATTTACATCAATTTTATTGTAATCAACAGTCAGGTAGTTATCTCTAATACCTACTGCCATGGGGTTGATTTTAACTACATCTTGAGCTATAGCACCACGATAACGAGTGTTCTTATCGGACTTATAGTTCCATTCATATATCTTATAACCGGTAGGTGATTGACCTACTTCATCTATATTTTCTTTTAATCTTATGTCGGATAATGCTGCCAATCCTATACCCATTTGAGCTATGGATAAGAACATACCAAGATTAGCCATTGTTGTATCACCTTTAGGTGGCAGCTGTACTGGCTCACCAAATTCAGGTCTTACGCCAAGTTGCTCTCTATTTTTAGCTAAAGCTCTACGACTGAATCTATCAATCTTTGTCATACGTGCATCCATCTTAGCACCAAATTCATTATCAATAGCGCTTTCAACTCTTGATTGTTTGTTTAATGCTTGTAGCAAATCATTACGTCCAGCACGCTTACTTACAGTGGTATCTCTTGCATTAAGGGTAGCGCCTGTACCACCTCTTGCTGCAGCTATTTCTTTAGCATATTCTTGAGATGCAAGCCTTCCTCTACCTAAGGCATATAAGGATTTAACATAAGCATCACTTTTAGCTCTAGATAAACCAGTAGCTATTCTTTCAATACCTCTTCTATGAGATACTTCTCTATTCCAGTATTTTAATGAATCGCGGTGATATTGAGACCATTTCTTTTGGTTCTCAATTTTCGCTTGCATTCTTATACCAGCATTTGGATCAGGGGCGCACACGGTAAAATTCTATAAAGGACAATTGGTTGGGTCCGTGCAAAATTTCTCGTAAAAATTTGAACCCTAAAAATTTTAGTAGTTTTAAATGGACTTTATTACGTTTATCTACTATATTCCATAAGAGTGGTTCTTGTCTACTATCAATAAAACGTTTTGCTTCTCTAGCAAAAGTAAGGGGATAATCTAATATCACATCTGTACATAACATCCATATTTCTCCATTAGGACCTACTCCAGCCATACCGGCAGTCTTGCCGTTAGGCGCTTCGAACCATACGCAGGTGCCGTTGTGAACAGCCAAAGGTAGGTGTTCCATAGGATTTAACCCATGACCTTCTTCGACTTCTCTACGGTCCTCTGGGAGTAGATTGAAGGCCACATGTAAAGCGGCCTCAATTGTTGCTGGGTGGATAAATTTAGACACGGCGGTAGCGATTGGTGGAATAGTCACCTTCCCAAGATAAAGCTCTCAGGACAGCAGGTGCTGGGTGAGCAGATTTTAATGTTAATTCTATATTTGTATTCTTTTCATATATTGGTATATCTTTAATTTTTTCTTCTAAAAATGGTGCATCAGAAACTTGGTATTCATCTAAATCAGCTGATTCATATACTTCAGTATAATCTAATTTACCTACTCGTTTGATTGTAGTTTCATATAGACCTATTTTACCAAAGTTTAGTTTAACTCTATGTACAGTTAATCTAGCATGGATATCAGATACTGTTTGTTCACCTACAAGTTGTGTTGGATAGAATCTAGGGAACTCTACTTGGTAATCATAGAGATAACCTATATTATATTTACCATCATGTATAGTAGCTGTAGCTGCTCCACTAGAACCACCTCCACCACTAATAGTAACTGTTGGTGCAGAAGTGAAATTAAAGCCAGCATTAGTTACTGTTATACCAGTTATTGCACCACTAGCAATAGTAGCTGTGGCTGTAGCATTAGACCCACCACCTCCAGTAATAGTAACAGTAGGTACAGAAGTATAACCACTTCCTGCATTAGTAACTGTTATAGCAGTAACTTCTCTAGACCAATCTCCTGGTACAGTGAATGTACTACCAGCTGTACCAACTGTAGCTTCAGCATATCTACCTAATCTAATAGTTTCATTAGCAGAGTCTACGATAACTAAAGAACCTCTAGGATTGGTAACACTAGATTGCCATGAGAACTCACAGGAATTAGTACCATCGGTAAATGTTGTTATATTACTAACTGAATTATGTACACCACCTTCTACTGTTGTTTGGTTATCTAAATGTATTAAATAATTAACATCATCTTGATCTATACTCGTATCTGTAGTCTCTTGTATTAAACTAACTCTATTAAGAAATCCATCGGTAGATACCCAATAGTATTGATCTTCTACACAAAAATGATACCTAACATTAGTATAGAACTTCCACTTAAACCAAGTAGCTGTAGAGTTAGCTAGATCAACTCCAGATCTATAGTATTTAAACCCTACAACAGTACCATCTTGAGTACCTGCATCAGAATATTTACCATCAGCAAATAATACAATACTATTTTCGATACTATTTGCTATCATATTTAGATCTTTACTCAACAGAGTAGGTACAATCTTACTCATCTCTACAACAGTTGGTTCTCTTTCTCGCTGTATATCTGCTAATTCTACAAATCTACTATACTTATTTGAGTTGTCTAAAAATCCTACAGTATATCCAGTATCTATAGGTGATGTAATTTTATTATAATTTTGATTAGATATAGATCTTAACTTAGCAGTATCTGGTGTGAAGACTGTATCGTCAGCAGATAGTAGGAACTGTTGATTAGTACTGAAACATAATAAACCAGTATTAGTTTCTATACCATCGTATAAATCAGAAGGATATGTAGAAGCACAAGCTATATCTATAGGATCTGTAGGGCTAACAGCTAATGCAGTAACAGCCCAGAAATTAGGTTTACTTGCTGTACCAGGTCTAGAACATATTACATTCTCACCTGATAGAAATGCTATCCTATTCCTAAAGAATAAAACTTTATTTATATAACGGTCTTCCGAGTAAGAATCACCATCTAAAGGTCCACAGAAGCTAGGTGCTGGATTAGTACCATTATCACCATTTTCACGGTCTGCCCATACCCATCGTTTAACAAGAAACTTTCCGTTTGATTGTCTCTGTATTACATGAGGCATAGTTGAAGCATTAAAACTCTTATCAATACCAGGCTTAGGACATTCTACCCAACTACCTGCACCGTCTAATCCGTTAGTGCCTACAAACTTTAGATAGTAATCATCCTCATCTGCATTACTACTATTAGCTACTTTAACAATATAACCATCCTTACATTGAACAGGTAATTTAGTTACATCATTAACCTCTTTCTGCATAACACGCATTAGGTCATTATTCAATACTTCTACAGTGAATGCATTACTTGAACTCATGTATATACCATTTCCAATTACAGTACAAGTTAAACCTGTAGATCCATCTGAATCCCAGCCACCACTTGTTAACTGTTCCCGAAGATCACCTAATATAGCTCCAGATGTTACTGCTGTATCGGAATCAAAAGGAGTAGGCTTAGGTCTTATTTGACCATTCCAACCGCTATTGATATATCCTTTGGATTTTTCATAACTTCGTTCTGTTACTTTAACTGTAAATAACGCCTGTTCATCTGTGGATGTCATGGTTACTTTTGTGTGGTCATTTGTTGTCCACCCTTCACCACCATGCAATAGTGTTACTTCACGATTGTAACTACATTGATAATCATCACCTGTAGGAGTCTCATCATTACCAGCTTTCAGTCCTTGTTGCCCTAAAACAGTAATTCGGAAAGTAAGGTTTTTTCTATTATCATCAGCACCATTATTATTAGTATTACCAGGGTCATCTGTTTCAGCACCACTGAATACTTGAGTACCTATTCCTTTACATGTTCCTGTACCATCACCTTCTTGAAGATTATCAGCACTGATTTTTACACGTGCTGCACTGTGTATATTCCTAGTAGTTTCAGTGTCATATACATTAAGAGCATACTGCCTACCGTTTTCTGTTCTTAATATTTCTAGGAAGGCACAATTTGTATGGGAATAATCAGTTGTAGTACCTGTAAGCTTTACCTGTTTAGTTCTATTAGTTACAAATGTACTATCATTAATAGTTAAAGTTTGTAAATCTTCTGGGTCAGTACCTGATGGGTTTAAATAAGATCTAATAGAAGTATGCCTACTATCACCTGAATCATAATTAGCTATAGTACCATCTGCTCTTTCATATTGGACATCTACTTCTGCAGCAGTATCGCAATCCCAAACTCTAACTACCCCATTGTTAGCTATGTGACCTATATAAGATCCTTCTGTTTCGTCTCTATAGTAATGAAAGAATGTACCGTTATTTGGATGAGTAGGTAAGTTAGCAAGGGGTCCTCCTCCAGCAGCAGCCTCTACTCTTCTAGATGCTGGTCTTTTATATAGTCCCCATGTTACATCAGGTATAGCATTCACTATATTCCTTAATTCACCTGGTCTTTTTAATTGGTCAGGTTGTTCTGATATACCGCCTGTACCATAATTAGGTATTGTTTGTGTAATTCCTGGCATTATCTTGCTAATGACCTCCAAGGTTGATAAGAAGAATAAACTGAATCTTCTGGTAAACTGAACATAGTATGATTACCTTGATTACATTCATACTCCATAGCTGCAGCTCTAGCTAATGTCTCCTGTTGTGCTAGTAATGCTGTTAAATCACTATTAGCTACAAGTTGTGTGGCTGCTTGTCTAGATGCTCTAGCTATTATTAATCTTCTAAATACTGGTGGTACTTCTTCGAATGCAAATAGTTTTGTAATGTCTAAAAGTATTTCAGTATGATCTGCCCAATCATCAGTGTGATCATACTTATCATATAGAAATCCGTTCCTTCTTACGACATCATATATTCTACTCTTCCATCCATCAGTTACATCTAACTGTAAAATATCATTACCTATTGCTATTTTACCTGTATTGGCATCAGGGGTATAAGTTACATGCTTCTCTGTATTAAAATGCCAGCCTTCTGTCTGTATATCTACATTAGCATCTCTTAATAAATTATATATAAATGATACTTCAGGGTTAGTAAATACTATAGAAGTTACTGGTGATTGACCAATAGCTCCCAGTATTGAATTCACTGCGGATAGTTCTGTATCGGTGTCAATTGTTGTGGAAGCCATAAAGTTATATGAATAAAAAAAAGGAGGACCGAAGTCCCCCTTGTGTGAATAATATTAGAGTGCAGCAGGCTTGGTGGCTGTTCCTGCGAACAGTTCTACAGCAGCAGCTGGGTTAAGAGGCTTGGCTCCCATTGCCAACCTACCTAAGATTACGTCTCCTTGGTAAACCACGGATACGTCACCAGAGGTAACTTGTACTTGAGGTCCGATTGCTTCTACACAACCTACAGCTTCTTTCTGGAAGATAAGTCCACAACTGTTGTTGAACTTAGCAGCAGTACCGTAGTTGTTTACGGTCTTCTGTCCAGAAGGAGTTGTTGCTGAATCTTGGTCGACCATGTTGTCGCCAATGAATGAGCCTGTGTTACCAGGATCAGTTAGTGCAGGTACAGTAGGACCAGCGGTTCCACCATACTTAACACCATTAGCTCCGAACCAAGGGATGTTCATAGACTTATAGATCTTGATTCCGGCAATTGATATAATGCCGTTACCAGTCTGTAAGCCATCGCCTTGCTCGTCACGATTGATCAAACCATTAGTGCTAACAGCTTGGATCAATTCATAATACTGTCGTGGTGATAGTACGGCTACGCGGCCTTCACCTGAAACTCCCTTCTCATCTAATGCAGCAGCAGCGTCATAGAATGCATTAACAATAAATGTTGAATTGTATGCATCAGATGCTAGAGCATTAGAACCAACACGGATTTGTGTTCCGCCTGGTTCTTCAAAGTTAGTAGCAGTTACTGGGCTTTGTAGACGTGCAGCACCAGCTATAGCACGGAAGATACGACGGTCATAGTTCTCTGCTAGAGCATAACCAATCTTACGAGAAATTTCTCCACGTAAGTCATAGTGTGCAAGTGTCTCATCTAGTTCATACACGAATGCAGAACTGATCAAGAGGTCATCACACTCGATCGTTACTTCGGCTACTGGAGGTGCCTTATCATCATTACCTAATATACTACGGCCAGGTACATGGAATTCTGACTTAGTACGACCAGTGAAGATGAACTGTAATGAACGTCCGTTCTTCAATGTACGCTTAGTGATTAGATCACGTGCAATCGTATTACGTTGGAATCCCTTAAACATCTCACCTGAGAATAACTTCAGGTATAGATTTCTCCTGGCTGCGGTTGTGGTATCGGCAGCATTATTAGCACCACCCCATACCACACTGGAATTATTTCCAGTCGATTGTTGAGCCATTTATCTGTTTAAGATTGTATTGTTTACTGTCTTTCGTACGAAATTTTTTTGATCATTTTGTTGTGGTCTTTCCCACCGTCTAGACGGCAAAAGGTATCCAGCGTACTGGGCTAATGCCAATAAAAGAGAGGTCCGACTCTGAGGTGCCTCTCTTCCTAATCAACCTGTTAGAGCTTCCTCTAAAGATTGAGGGAAATCATCATCCTTTTCATCTACTCCAGGTGGCTGCTCATCACTAGGAAGAGTATCCACTGGTTCTTTTATATCACCATAACCTGGTAGATTATTGATACGTGATTCCGGTGAATAAGGCGTTACATTCGCTACACCAAATCCACTTGTCGATTGTTGTGCCATTAATATTCCTCTGATTGACATGGTGGACAGGATCTACAGTGTTCATGTTCGTACATATGCATACCCTCTATTAAAATAAAGAACCCCATGAACAATATAAATACCATCCATGGGGAATCTAAAAACTTCATCAGAAGCTATACTTCGTACCAATCTTAGTTGCCCAGCTATTATCTACATCTCCATCAGCTGTAGTTACAGCAATTTCACCATAGAATCCTAGCTTATCTGTAGCTGCAACGGATGCACCAACCTTACCTGATAGTTGATTATCAGATTCATCAGCACCATCTGTTGAGATTACAGCAGGACCACCTTGAACATACCAGTCAACTGCTCCAGCAGTGTCTTCGTAACCTACGTGAAAGTCGGTTGTACGGGATTCATAATCCGAACCCGTATAAGAAGCATTGCTCTCTACGTTCACGTAGACTCCGGCGAAGGCCGGACTTGCAAAGAGTGTGGAAGCGAGTGCTAGGGCTAATTTTTTCATTAGTGTAAAAATAGTTTAACGTTGTCTTGTATAAGGCACGCCGCGATACTTTAGTTGGATCTTTTTTTGCATGGATCTTCTCCTTAGTACCACACCCCCGTTCCATGATGTGGTTTCATGCGTTCCATAAAGGAATGAACGGACGCGGTTGCCTGTGGCTTCTACTGATTCGACTATCGAGCCGCCGTTTTCCTAGAATAATCCAGGTATAATTTGTCCAGTAAATATATAGGAACCAAGTGCTGCAACGAATCCTATCATAGCAAGCTGTCCATTGACACGCTCTGCATTTTCAAAGTAATCAACATCAATTACTTCTACTTGTGGTTCAGTTGCAAATTTATTATTAGACATTAAAGGTTTAAATAGGTTTACTGGGCGGGGATGATAGGTCAGGCCGCCACTAAAAACTAAGCTAAATCTAATGGGAAATTATGTGCGTTCCTCTCATGCATTACTTCCATACCAAGGTTGGCTCTATTCAATACATCAGCCCATGTAGGTACTACCTTACCATCAGCATCAAGTATTGATTGATTGAAGTTAAATCCGTTAAGATTGAACGCCATTGTTGAGACTCCCATGGAGGTAAGCCATATGCAAACCACGGGCCAAGTAGCCAGAAAGAAATGAAGAGAACGACTATTATTAAAAGACGCATACTGGAAAATTAACCTCCCGAAGTATCCGTGAGCAGCTACAATATTATAGGTCTCTTCTTCTTGACCAAACTTGTAGCCATAGTTCTGTGATTCGTTATCTGTTGTCTCTCGTATGATGGAACTGGTGACCAATGATCCGTGCATA
>VTLG01014160.1_pt1 | contig 18098 bp, 12 predicted proteins | sample 4694571 | NCBI WGS metagenome assembly VTLG01 (sample SAMN12604809, study PRJNA352737) | marine metagenome | biome: ENVO:00000447; feature: ENVO:00000209|ENVO:00000569|ENVO:01000036; material: ENVO:00002151; isolation source: viral sequences binned using virsorter ... | reverse complement strand
CATCAACTACAAAACCACAGACTCTAGCCCGTGCTGGCAACGGTGCAATCATTCAGGGAAGACCTGAGGATGTTGCTGTTGTACAGGTAGGGAAGACAGCAGACTTTGCTACTGCACAGAACATGGCTCAACAAATTGAGCGTAGAATTGCAGAAGCATTTATGCAGTTAAACATTAGGCAGTCTGAACGTACAACTGCAGAAGAGGTACGCCTCACACAGATGGAATTAGAACAACAGTTAGGTGGGATCTTCTCGTTATTAACTATTGAATTTTTAATCCCATACCTTAATAGAACTCTGTTAGTACTACAACGTAGTAAACAGATACCTAATATACCTAAGGATTTAGTACGTCCATCAATAGTGGCTGGTGTTAATGCACTAGGTCGTGGTCAAGATAGAGAAAGTCTTACACAATTTATAGGAACCATTGCACAGACACTTGGTCCTGAAGCTTTAATGAGATTCTTAGATCCTTCAGAAGCTATCAAACGATTAGCAGCTGCACAAGGTATAGATATATTGAACCTTGTTAAGACTGAGGAACAGATGCAACAAGAACTGCAAGCTCAACAAGCTGCAGCTCAACAACAATCCATGGTTGATCAAGCAGGTCAATTAGCAGGAGCACCTTTAGCTGATCCTTCTAAGAATGCTACTTTAGCTCAGGCTATACAACCGGAAGAAACACCCACTGAATAAATGGCAGAAACAATGACATATGATGCTGGTACTGACACCATTACCACATCAGAAAATTTAACACCCGAAGAACAAGACTCACTACAAGTTGGTGAGGCTATGGAAGCCGAGCAAGAACAATTACTTGCTGGTAAATATGAAAACGCAAAAGAATTAGAAAAAGCCTATGTTGAACTCTCTAAAAAACTGGGAGAAAAAGGCGATGAAACTAGCGGAGAAACTGGGGAGTCCGAATCTCCTGACACCGAAGCAAAGGAAGAAGAAGAGGAAGAAGCTTCACAAGATTCTGCAGCAACATCCTTAATCAATGAAGCTGCAACAGAGTTCTATGCTAATGATAATAGTTTATCATCTGAAACTTTAGATAAGTTCAGCGAACTGAGTAGTAGAGAATTAGTCGAAGCTTATATTCAAACTCAAAAGAATGCTCAACCTTCTACAGCTGAACCTGAAGCTGTTGATTTAACAGAAGCTCAAGTAAATACAATTAAAAATTCTGTTGGAGGGGATGCTGAGTATAATAAAATTGTAGGATGGGCATCTGAGAATATGCCTAAATCTGATGTAGATGCATTTGATAACTTAGTTAGTGGTGGAAATGAAACTGCTATTAAATTAGCGGTAGCAGGTTTGAAAGCTAACTATGAAAATGCAAATGGATATGAAGGAAAAATGGTATCAGGTAAAGCACCTAAGACTTCGGGTGATGTATTTAGAAGTCAAGCCGAAGTAGTACAAGCTATGAGCAATCCTCAGTATGATAACGATCCTGCATACAGAATGGATGTTATGGAGAAATTAGAACGATCTGATTTAAGTTTTTAAACAGACCGTGGCGACCTGACCTATCATCCTCGCCGCTGTTCACTTACTTATTTATAGATGATTACAACTGAATATGGTAAGCAGAATATGTTTGCCACTGAACCACCAATCGAAGTATTAACTATGAACGACAACGCAGAACTACAAAATGGCCGCTGGGCTATGATAGGAATTATGGCAGCTCTGGGTGCCTATGCCACAACAGGACAAATTATCCCAGGAATTTTTTAAACCTTACTACATAAATGACTACAGCCACATTAACGACCAACAACTGGCAGCGTTTTTGTGACTGGACAACAAGCACAAACAACCGTCTCTACGTGGGATGGTTCGGAGTGCTTATGATCCCTGCACTACTAACCGCTGCAACAGCATTTATAATAGCTTTCATAGCTGCTCCTCCAGTTGATATTGATGGTATACGTGAACCCGTAGCTGGCTCTTTACTATATGGAAACAACATCATCTCAGGGGCAATCGTCCCATCATCTAACGCAATCGGTCTTCACTTCTACCCAATCTGGGAAGCTGCAACCATCGACGAGTGGTTGTATAACGGAGGACCATATCAACTTATTGTGTTCCACTTTCTCATCGGCATATCAGCTTACTTGGGACGCCAATGGGAACTTAGTTATAGACTAGGAATGCGACCATGGATATGCGTAGCTTATTCTGCACCAGTAGCTGCATCATTTGCAGTCTTTCTAGTGTACCCATTTGGACAAGGGAGTTTCTCTGATGGTATGCCTCTTGGTATTTCAGGGACTTTCAATTTTATGTTTGTATTCCAGGCAGAACATAATATCCTCATGCATCCTTTCCATATGCTCGGTGTTGCAGGGGTATTCGGTGGAGCTCTATTCGCTGCTATGCACGGAAGTCTTGTTACTTCTTCGCTTATCCGCGAGACGACTGGCTTAGAATCCCAAAACTATGGATACAAATTCGGTCAAGAGGAGGAGACGTATAACATTGTTGCGGCTCATGGCTACTTTGGGAGACTTATCTTTCAGTATGCCTCTTTTAATAATAGTCGCAGTTTACATTTCTTCCTTGCTGCTTGGCCCGTCACTTGCATATGGCTTACCGCCATGGGTGTTTCTACAATGGCTTTTAACCTCAACGGATTCAATTTCAATCAATCCGTCACAGATGCAAGTGGAAGAGTCATCCCTACTTGGGCTGACGTATTGAACCGAGCTGACCTCGGTATGGAAGTAATGCATGAGCGTAATGCTCATAATTTCCCGCTTGACTTAGCGGCTAAAGAAGTCACGCCAATCGCTTAACGTCACGTCCGTTCATCCATTTTTATGGACGCATGAAAACCAAGGCATGGAACGGGGCTTTGGTAGATTAAGGTATTACTATGACTTTAACCTATCGTGGCGTGAAGTACGTTAAAACTACTCACACAAACTCTAAATAACTAAATGAAAAAACTTGCACTTGTCCTAGCAACCACTCTTGCTTCTACACCTGCAATGGCTGGCCCATATGTAAACGTAGAATCTAACACATCTTATACTGGATCTGATTATACATCCAGAGCTACTGATCTACATGTAGGTTATGAGAACACACTCGGTTCTTTTGACTGGTATGCACAAGGTGGTAAAACAATCAACGCTGCAGACGGTGTTGACTCTGACTCTAATTGGTCTGGTAAAGTAGGAGGTTCTGTATCTGCTACTGAAAAGCTAGGTCTCTATGGTGAGGTAGCCTTCTCAAATGTATTTGATGAAGATACTGATAACGCATGGGGTACAAAAATCGGAGCAAAATATAGTTTCTAATGGCTCATCAAAGTACAACTGGTAGAGCATTCGTAACTAGTTTATCACCTGAACCAGAGAAGCCTGACACTCTTCCGAGTGACCAGCAGCCTCCTGGTGTAGATGATGATGAACCTCAGTCACTTGAAGAAGCTCTTACAGGTTAATGAATTATGGATAGGGGTCTTCGGACTCCTATTCTTTTTCATCATGGTAGAAGTATTACATACTCATTACCATCATAAGGCAGCACCTCATTGTGCTTCCAGCGAGTTTAGTTTAGCGGTAAAACTCTAGCCTTCCAAGCTAGGTTCATCGGTTCGATTCCGATAGCTCGCTTTGGCTTTTGGCCCGGTACGCCGGATACCCTCTAGCCGTCTAGACGGTGGGAAAGACCACAACATGCGCAAACAAATCAGCTGAAAAATTATATAAACTTTATTTAAAATCCATATAAATGGCACATCAAACTACGAGTGGTTCTAATACCGCTCTATTGACAGGGCCAGGTGCTGATAACGGTGTTATTGCAACAACCGCTAACAGACGAGCCCTTTACCTGAAGCTGTTTTCTGGAGAGATGTTCAAAGGATTCCAGCATAATACAATTGCTAGGGATCTAGTTATGAAGCGTACCCTAAAGAACGGTAAATCTTTACAGTTCATCTACACGGGTCGCACTTCTGCGGAATATCATACCCCAGGAAATAGCATACTAGGTAACTCAGACTCTGCACCTCCAGTAGCAGAGAAGACAATCACTGTTGACGATCTATTAATCTCCAGTGCATTTGTCTATGAGTTAGATGAGACACTTGCCCACTATGACTTACGTGGTGAGATCTCAAGAAAGATCGGTTATGCACTAGCCGAAAAATATGATAGAAAAATATTCCAATCAATCACTAAGTCTGCTAGACAAGCTTCACCAATTACTAAGACTAATTATGTAGAGCCAGGTGGTACTCAGGTACGTGTAGGTACAACTACAAATGGATCTGATGCTTACTCTGCTACTGCTTTGGTAAATGCATTCTATGATGCTGCTGCAGCTCTTGATGAAAAAGGAGTTAGTACAGAAGGACGTGTAGGTGTTCTTAACCCACGTCAGTACTATGAACTTATTCAACAGGTAGGTGATAATGGTCTAATTAACAGAGACGAGCAAGGTACAGCACGTCAAAGAGGAAACGGAATCGTTGAAATTGCAGGTATCAAAATCTTCAAATCAATGAACATCCCATTCTTCGGACGTTATGGTACTAAGTTCGGAACTGGTTCTGCAACTAACCCAGGTGTTACTGATCCAGGTAACAAAGGTGACTTCGTAGAAGTTGAAATGGTTGATGAAAGAGCTGGCTCAGGAGCTGTTAAAACTGTTAACAATTATGGTAACGGTACTTCAGATTTTGAGAACAGCTGTGGACTTATCTTCCAGAAAGAAGCCGCTGGTGTTGTAGAAGCAATTGGTCCTCAAGTTCAAGTTACTTCAGGTGACGTATCCGTGATTTATCAGGGTGACGTTATTCTCGGTAGGTTGGCTATGGGTGCTGATTCACTTAACCCAGCTGCTGCTGTTGAACTGTACGCTGGTACAGCAACTGCACCTGCTGCATTCTAAATATATTTTACACATGGGGAGGCTTCGGTCTCCCTTTTTTTATTCACAAAACTTTATGGCTACCTCGACAACTGACACCGATACCGAACTATCCGCTGTGAACTCAATTCTGGGTAGCATAGGTCAATCTCCAGTTACTTCACTGGACTATACAAACCCAGAAGTAGGCTTCATATATAATCTTTTAACAGAAGTTAACAAGGATGTACAGAATGAAGGCTGGCATTTTAATACGGAATTTCATATAGCTACAGAACCTGATGCTAATAAGCATATCACCCTCCCTAATAATGCTCTGAGATATGATATTACTAATGGTATGTATGATAAGAGTAAGGATGTAGTAGTAAGGAATGGTAGGTTATATGATCTGGTACAACATACTGATGAATTTGATTCAACTTTATATTTAGATCTTGTTACCTTATATCCATTTACTGATCTACCTAATGTCTTCCAAAGATATATAACTTATAGAGCTGCTGTAAGAGCAGCAACACAGCTTGTCTCAAATCCACAACTCTCTACTTTATTAGCACAAGATGAAAATAAAGCTAGAGCTGCATGTCTAGAATATGAATGCGATAAAGCAGATCATTCATACTTTGGATTAGAACATGAGACATTATACAATTCCTACAAACCATACGTTGTTCTAAATAGATAATGGCAAGCATTACTCAAACAGTTAATAACTATGTCGGTGGTATTTCTCAACAGCCTGATGAGAAGAAATTACCTGGACAAGTTAGAGAAGCAAAAAATGTATTACCTGATGTAACTCAAGGTTTACTAAAGAGACCAGGTGGTAAGTTAGTAGCTTCATTGAGTGACAATGCTACCACCTCATTAAACTCTCAAACAAATGGTAAATGGTTTCACTATTGGAGAGATGAAACTGAACAGTATATAGGACAAGTCAGTAGAACAGGCGATATAAATATGTGGAGATGTAGTGACGGTTTTGCTATGACCGTTACTTATGATGCAGGTACAGCTACCGCATTAACTAATTATCTAACACATACTGCTGACGAAGATATACAAACACTGACTCTTAACGATTTCACTTACTTAGTGAATCGTACTAAGACAGTTGCAATGGCAGCTACTACCGCTCCAACTAGACCTTATGAAGCTTTTGTAGAATTAAAACAGATAAAATATTCTACTCAATATGGGTTGGAAATATATAATAATACTACAACTACAAGTTTAACTACTGCTACACGTTTAAATGTTACCTATAGCCAAACAGATGCTGGTGGTAGTAGTTCATTAAAAACAAGTGGTACATGTGATAGTATTGGGACACAAATTTTTGGAGCTGCAGAAACTAATACAGGCTCTAAAAAGAATCTTTACTTTCGTATAACTACAAACGGACAACCGACTACAGAAGGTGCTAGCACAGCTCCTGTTTATAAGTGTAGATACCAAGTAAAATGTGACCTACTATATGGTGGGGAAGGTTGGGCAACAGGTGATACTAAAGTGGTTACTATGACTACTCCAGTACATAATAGTAATTATACTGTTCAAGTAGCTGAAGATAGTACATCAACAGTTAAAGCAAACTTAGCATTAGTTAGACCGCAACCTACAGCATTCGATGGTGATACTGTTGTAACAGCTGATAGTATTTTAGGTAGTATTAGAGAAGGTATAACTGGTAGTGCAACTAGCAGTACTGGTAATGGGTTCACCATAGAACAGATAGGTACTGGACTTTATATCACAAGAACAGATGGTACATTTAATGTATCTACACCAGCTAGAGAATTGATGAATGTCTTCTCTGATTCAGTACAAGATGTAGCAGAATTACCTCTTCAATGTAAGCATGGTTATGTGCTTAAAGTACGTAACAGTGAAGCTGATGAAGATGATTATTACATGAAGTTCTTTGGTAAGGATGATAGAGATGGTCCTGGTACATGGGAAGAATGTGCTAAACCTGGTAGAAAAATTGACTTTGATAAAGGTACTTTACCTATACAGCTAGTCAGAACTAATGCAACTACATTCACATTAAGTCAAGTTGATTGGGATACCTGTCTTGTTGGTGATTCAGTTACAGCTCCTGAACCTTCATTTGTAGGTGCGAAGATTAATAAACTACTCTTCTTTAGAAATAGATTAGCAATACTCAGTGGTGAGAATGTTATTATTTCTCAACCTGGAGCATACTATAACTTCTGGCCTAAGTCTGCTATGACTTATACACCTTCAGATGTTATAGATTTATCGTGTAGTTCTAATGTACCTGCTGTACTGTATGATGGTATAGAAATCAACTCTGGTTTGTTACTATTCACTAAGAATCAACAGTTCATGTTAACTACAGATAGTGATATACTTAGCCCACTTACTGCTAAGATAAACTCTATCTCTCACTTCAATTTTAACTATAAAACTAACCCTATATCAATGGGTACTACGGTAGGTTTCTTAGATAATGCTGGTAAGTATACACGTTTCTGGGAAGCAAGCCAAGTAGTTAGAGAAGGTGAGCCTCAAGTAATGGATCAAACAAAAGTTGTTAGTAAATTATTTGATAAAGATTTAGTGAAAATTTCTAACTCCAGAGAGAACTCAGTTGTCTTCTTTAGTCAAAAGGATACAAATAAGTTATATGGATTTAGATATTTTAATGCAGGTCAGAAACGTATACAACAAGCTTGGTTTACTTGGGAGTTATCTGGTACTATCCAACATCATGCAATGTTAGATGATGGCTTATATGTTATTGTTAGAAATAGCGGTAAAGATGTAATGCAAAAATTTGGATTGAAAATGGATACAGATACTAAATCCATTACTGATGACCAAGGTACAACTACAGATACTGATGATGATATTATATACCGTATCCATTTAGACAATGCTACTACAGTAGCTTCGTCCTCTTTGTCAGCTTATGATGCTACTAATAATCGTACAACATTTACTCTACCTGATGGTTTTAATAACAGCTCAGGACAGTTAGCAGTTTATGTAGTACCTTCAGCATCTGATACAACTTTCCAAGGACGTAGTGCTGATGTATCTACCTTTACAGATAGTGGTGTAACTAAGGTTAGTTTACCAGGTAATTGGAAAACATATGATCCACAATTTATAGAAGATGGTAATACAGCTGATGATGTAACACCAGCTAATAACATAATATTAGGGTATCAGTTTGACATGGAAGTTAAATTACCTACTTTATATGTTACTAAAACAGCAGGTGAAACAACTATATCTGACATGAATGCTTCATTAATCTTACATAGATTGAAGGTTAATATGGGTCCAACTGGTTTATTCCAGACTGTTATAGATAGAACTGGTAAACCAACTTATACAGAAACATGGGAACCTACCATAGCTGATAAATATGGAGCTAACAGAGTACAGATAAATGATACTATAACTCAAACAGTACCAGTATATGAACGTAATAAAAACTTAACCGTAACACTTAAATCGACACATCCTACTCCCGCTACATTATATTCAATGTCATGGGAAGGGGACTATACCACCAATTTCTATAAACGTGTCTAAATTTGTACATAAACTAACGGTAGAGGCTGCTAAAGAGGTGGCCTCTAACCTACTTCCAGAGGACCGTAAAGAGGTTGAAGAGGGTCATGGGCATGATCCTATGGTAGTAATACCTTTGGCCGCTACAATAGGCGATTCTGTATACTTCAGAGTACCTAACGGTGAACTAGCAGGAGCTGCAGGAGTGCATGAGAATGGGCAAATCTGGATGCTCTGTACACCAGCTATCCTTAAATATCCACATACGTTTGCTAGGGAATCGAAACGTTATGTAGATAGTCGTCAAGAAAAGTTGCTGTGGAATGTTGTTGATAAACGCAACAAAGTCCATTTAAAGCTACTTAGATTCCTTGGGTTCAAGTTCTTAAGAGAACTACCATATGGACCTAACAATTTATCCTTTATTGAATTTTGCCGTGTGCGATCCAGTAGCCGGAGGAATGGCAGCCGTTTCAGGACTAGGAGCTCTTGGAGGAGCGATGAGTGGAGCAGCCGGAGCCAAAGCCCGTAATGCAGCAGCCAAACAGAACTATGAGCATATGCTTAGAGTTCGTGAACATGAGTGGTATCAACAACTCAGTGTTTGGGGTGCTCAAAGAAACAAATATTATACAGACTTAACTGAAAGTGATTTAGCTGCCCAACGTGGTTATGCCGCAGCACAAGTAGGTCTTAATGATCAATTCGCTGCAGCTGCCCAACGAAATGAATCTAAATTAATAGAATACTTACAAGGATCTGGTAAACTAGCAGCTGCTGGTAGAACAGGTCGAAGTATAAAACGTATCGGTACTTTAGATTTAGGTGCTTTAGAACGTTCTGCAGGTCGAGAGTTTTATAAACTAACACGATCTAAACAAGCTTACAAAGCTAATGTAGAGAATATAAGAAGCCAAAAAATAAGTGATCAAAATCAAATATGGGGTAGAGCTGCCTTTGCTCCAATACCTGACTTAGCACCACCACCTCCAATTTATGAGAAAGAAGGTGTAGGTATGATGGATATATTAGGTGTTGCAGCTCAAGCCACTATGGGCTATATAGGTGCTGGCGGTAAATTTGGTAATCCACTCTCAGGTATGAAAGATACAAGTAGTTCTATTCCTAATATTAGCTTTAGCGATACTTTGAAGATGAAGAATCTACCGGATTTTGGTTTAGATGCTTCTGCTTACACAGGTACTTATAGTTTTGCTGGACTGTTTGATAACCAAAAACAATGGTGGCAAAAAATACCAGGTGTTAATAGACTACCTTTCCTACCTCAAAACACTACTCAAGGTATAAGTTACTTCACTCCACTACCTAATAAACCATTTTTTGAAGACAGTTACTACCCTTCACCAATCAACTATAGACAACGATGACATCATCATTTCAAGGTGGTTCCTACAACCGAATAGAAGGTAGTGATGTCTCAGGATCACTACGTCAAAGTTTTGATCAACAGAATAAAGGTTGGAGACGTGCAGAACAAATGCTACGTCAAAACCAACAAGCAGTTCAACAGCAAGCCGGACGAGGTTGGGAGGGGTTACAAGAATTAGCTCCCTCAGTTGAAAAGTTATTAGGAAAATATAAAGAGGCAAGAGATACAAGACGGGAAGCTGAAGCAGCTCAATATTATAAAGAGCATGGTTTACCTGATTGGCAGATAGAGGAATATCGTAAGGGTAGACAGAAATTACGAGATGAATCAAATGCGTTGATTAAGTTAACAGAGGAAGATCCAGATATGGATCCTTTCACTAAAGAACGTTTTATCAACTTAGCTCCATGGAAACAGGTTGCTGTTATGGAGTTACATATGAAAAATACAGCTCTAGAATATTCTTTAGATATACCTGAAATTAATGAAGCTTTAGATCCTGCACAATATGAAGCTGCTAAACGTGCTCATAGTTTAAATTTTTTAGAACAGTTTCAAGGCGTCAATCCAGTGATGTTAAAAGAGAATGTTTTAGATCATATGAATACAGTAGAAGAAGCTCATAAAAAAAATTGGATGCAAGAGCGTGGTAAAGCAATGGAAGCTAATAGATTAGATACAGTACATGAAGCAGGTGTAACTGGTGCTACACTTGGTAGTAAACAAAATCCTGGTACAGCAGCTGTTGATACTATTACAACTTTACGAGCTATATATAAAGGTAATAATAAAAAAGCTAGAGAGTCATATTTTGATCGTATGGAAACAGCTATTGATAACGATGTTATAACTAGCTTAGATCAAATTGATGCTATTGGTGAGCAAGAAATTGATGGCTATAAAATAAAAAATCATCCTCAAATGAAAGGTAGATGGAATAAATTAAAAGAGAAATTTGTAGATGACACAATTTCAGATGTATCTAGAGAAGAAAAACTAGAAACAGCTTTAGCTAATGATAATGAAAACAAAGTTATAGCAGCTTTACCTCCATTACCTTCGAAGGGACATGTTCGTACAATAAGACAAGCACTTGAACGAAAATTCCCTGGTAAAACATTTCCTGAACTACAAAAAATTGAAGATGATTTATCTTTAGAAGGTTCTATCTTACAAGCTGAAGAGAATGAAGCTCAAGATTTCTATGATGCAGGATTATTAACACCAACTAAAAACAAAGAATTCTCTTTCCTAACCAGACAAAAATTCCAAGAGAAAGCTAATAAAACAGGAGATGTTATAAGTAAAAATGACGCTTGGTTAAAAGCATCTTCAGCTTTAATTACAAGTAAATCTGCAACATTCCCAGATGGAAGAGCAAAGCATCCTACTGCTATTATTCTTGCAGCAAGGATGGAGAATTTCTTTACTAATCAATATCTAACAAATCTTGAAGATGGTATGTCTGAAGGAGATGCTAGAGAACATGCATTTAAAGCAACTCAAATTGAAGCTTCAACATATAAAAAGAATAAATTTGGCAATGGTTGGAATATAGGATTACCAAAAGCTCAGACGGTAGCTAGTCGTACAGCAACTCAAGCAGCTATTCAAACAGAACGTACTGAAGCTTTATCTAGAATGCAGTTAGAGTCCTTAACAGTACAAGGTCTGTATGGTGGGCATGATGAATTAAAACATGATTATAATAGGATTATAAATGGTAAATCAGTTGGTTGGATAAAAAGGATAAAGAAATTATATCCTGATTTAGATGAAATAGATATCTATAATACATATGCTGCTAATATGGGTAAGCAACATCAACAAATAAAACACCCCGAATCTTATAAGATTACGAAAAAGTATGTAGCTAATCCTATTACTAAAGACGAATATAAGGCTTTATATGATAACCCAACAAATAATAATTCTATTAAGTTCTTTAGATTAGTAGATGAAGAAGATCGTATTAAGATGAATTTCTATCCAATTGAACAAGATTGGATTAATGAATCTTATGTTGATTTTAATAACGATAAAAGTTATACTGGATCTTTGTTACAATTTATAGATAATAATAAAAGTCTTATGCAGCAATTCAATATACCAAGTAAAGATGAACGTAAAAATGCTAGAGAACACTCAGTAAAGAGGAGAAAAGCTAGACATGGTGATCGTAGTAAGTTACCTGATATAACTGGTTTTCCAGCAAAACGTTTTGAAAAAGTTTCAAAGGAAGTAAAGGAACGTCGTAGTACAACAAAAACACGTTTTGAACAAGTTTCAGAAGAAGTAAAGGAACGTAGTCTTCAAGATGGTCAAATTAAACAAGCATTAATGTTTGTACATAATAAAGTACAAGCAGCAAAACAATCGAGAGAGGATAAACTAGCAGCTGGTTGGACATTAGGTCCAAGAGGTATTTTAAGACCTCCTGCAGGTGTAGAGACGATGACTGAAGAGGAAGAAAGAGAATGGTCTTACATCTATGCTGGTAACGGCGGTCCACTGCCAACAATTGATTTCTATAACTAAATGGAATACCAAACTAATGAGGATCTTTACGGTACGCCACGTGATGAAGCTGCTTGGGAAGAACGATTAGAAGAAGATGAAAAACTTCGCATTCAAGCCCAAGAGCAACAAACGTATGCAGAACAAGAAGCTGCAGAAGATTCAGGAGATACCCCTTCTACGGAAGGTGGTGAACAACAACAAGAAAAACCAGAAGGGGATGGTATTGATTTAAAAGATGTAGCAGAAGTTGCATTAGCAATACCTACGGGATTAACAGATTTTGGGGTAGGTGTATTAAACAAACTACCTTATAAAAATAATGAAAATATACCTAACCCTTTTGATCATCTTAGAGATGAAGATGACAAATTAAAAACTCTACCTACATTTGAAAATAAAACAGCACAAGCTATTAGAGATATATCATCCGTAGTTTTACCTGCTATTGCTTTTACTAGAGGATTTGGTCTTATAGGTAGAGCAGCTCACGCTAAAGTAGGTTGGAAATTAGGTAATGATGCTTTCGTCAAATGGTTAAGTAATGCTGGTATTGCAGGTTTAGGTGGTGTAGTAGCTGATGAAATAGCTCCAGTACAAGAGCGTGATCATAACGCTATGGGTATGTTAAAATCATCATACCCTCAAACATGGGGTTGGATATCAGATGACTGGGCTACTTTAGATTCTGATTCACCTGATGTAAAAAGAGCTAAGAATAGAAATGAAGGTTTAGGTTTAGGCTTTGCTTCTGATATATTATTAGGTGCAGGTAAGCTTGCTAAATCTCTTAGAGGTGTAAAGAAAGCTACACAATGGGTACCAGAAAATGAGAAGGCTTCTAGTTATTTATCTAAAATAGCTAAGGATGAAACTTTAACATCTGATCCAGTCGAAGATGCAGTGTTACAATCTGCTAAACGTAGAGCAGATGAATTCCGTGAATTAGGTAGCGTTAATTTAAAGTACAGTTTAGATACAGGAAAACCAGCTTTAGGTGTACACGATGTTTATGATTATTACGAACAAGGTATTAGATCTACTGATCCAAAACGTGTCATAGGAGCTTCTGTTGATTTAGTTAGAATTAATGAGAATATTGGTACATCATATGGTAGACTAGGTTCTATTGTAACTGAAGGTGGATTAAAAGAAGCTTTAGAATTAAATGATGCTGGCTTATCCTTATTACAAGTTGTAGGTGATGATCTATCTGCAGCTGGTAACTATGGTTATAGAGTTAGTGGTAATCAATACATTAGTCATAAAAAGATTACAGATGCTGGAGAAAAACTAGTAGCTGATTTATTTGGTTCTGAAGTTTCTGAGATGCATAAAATCTTAGATCCTTATTCTGTTAAAGATGTATCAACTAAAACTACTAAACTAAATCGTGAAGGTATAAAAGCAGTAAGAGGTGCTATTAAAAAGTACATGGATGAATATAGTTCCATGGATATTTTAAAAGCTCAAGCTTACATGACTACTTCATTTGCTGGACAAGTTTCAGATATGGCTGAAGGTGCTAGATTAGTTAATTCTAGACCAGCTTCAGTTATAAGAGCACAGGAGCAGATACTTGATAGATTAAATTATTTAATGTTACTTGATGGTCAAAGCAAACTAACTAAAGCTAGATCAGCTAGTATGCGTACACTTACTGAACGTGTAGGCAGAAATAAGATGACTAAACAAGAGGCTGCTGAATTAGTCAAACTTGAAGAAAACGATACACTTAAAGCACTAGCTAGACTACAAAGTGAAACTGAAAGTACTATAGAAACATTTAGACAAATACAGAAAGAACGTCCTGAAATGTTAGGACCATTGATGTTAGCTTATGAGGTAACTGATGGTAATATCAAATCAATGACTAAGTTGAATGATTATATAAGAAATACCACAGGTGTTGTAAGAAAGGCTTTCTTTGATGCTCAACCTGAAATGCCTTCAGCATGGACTCAAGGTATGTGGGCTAACTTGTATAACTCTATACTATCTTCTGTAGGTACGCCTATAAAAGCTGGGATGTCTAACTTAGTACTTAGTGTACAACGTCCTATTGCTACATATGCAGGTGCTATGATAGCAGGTGATAAAGAAGTATTAAAACGTGCTAGTTATATGTATCAAGTTGGTATGGTTGATAGCTTACAAAAAGCTTTCGGTCATATGAACCAGATATTTAGAAGAGCTAGTAATGATCCAGATTCTATTGGATATGTAATGCGTGATGATATTTCTAGAAAGAATGCTGAGACTATGGATGTTTTAAAATCCTTTGCTGATGCAAATGAAGTGCAAGGATTATATGGTCCTAGTTCTATGGTAGCTAGAATTGAAGCTATGAACGATCTAGCAGAACATCCTTGGTTACGTTTCAGTGCTAATGCTATGACAGCATTTGACGGATTTACTAGATCCTTAATAGGTAGTGTAGAAGCTAGAGGTAGAGCATATGATTCATTATTATCTGCTGGTAAAGAGGTAAATAATGAAAGTGTTAAAGCTGCATCTCAAAGAGTCTATAATGAGATGTTTGATGAAAGAGGATTTATAACTGATAAAGCAGTCGAATACGCAAGTAGAGAGATTGCTATGAACTTAGATAGTAAAGTAGTTACCTCACTAAATGATATTATCAAACGTGCTCCTGTATTAAAGCCGTTCTTGATGTTCCCTAAAACGTCAACAAACATGCTTAGATATGCTAGTACTTTTAATCCTTTAGGTTTATTTATCAATGATTTGAATGCGTTTAAATTACCATTCAATAAAATGAAAACCGAAGATGCTGTACAATTACTTACATCTAGAGGGATTCCTATAGATGAAAATATGTCTATTGCTTATGATACTATAAGAGCTGAGTTAAAGGGGCGTAAAGCTTTAGGAACCATGGCAGTATTTGGAGCTGTAGGTCTATTTACATCTGATAGATTAACTGGTAATGGTTTATATGATAAGACTAGACAAAGAGCACGTAGAGAATTAGAATGGAAACCTAAGAGTTTCAAAGGTTGGGATGGTAGATGGTATAGTTATGAAGGTTTGGGTGCATTAGGTGATTGGTTAGCATTAACAACTGATGTATTAGATAACTTTGATACCTTAGATGAACCTACTCTTGAGTTACAATTAAATAGAATGGGTCATATCTTATCTGCTAATATAACTAATAAAGCTTTTATCTCAGGATTAGAGCCTCTTAACGATGTATTAGCTGGTAACCCGTCAGCTATAACAAGATGGTCTTCTAGTTTTACAGGTGGGTTCCTACCTGGTAGTGGTTTTAGAAATGAATTAGGACGTTTATTAGATCCACAATTAAAAGAAGTTGGGACTGATTTCAGTTCTATGTTTGCTAATAGAAATGTAGGTTTGAAAGGTGATTTACCTGATCTTTATGATTGGATGGATGGTTCTAAAGTTGGTGAACCTATAGGATTCTTTACAAGAGTTAGGAACACTTATTTCTCTATGTGGAAATCAAGTGATAAAATATCAGATGAAAAACAATTCCTTATGGATATTGAATTTGATGGTAGACCATCCTTGAGAACTAATGGTAATGGTATTGAATATAGTCCTGAACAAAGATCTGAAATAACAAGCTTAATTGGTAGAGATAAAATCTTTGCTAAAGAAGTTCGTAGGATAATGAATAGTACAGATGGTAAGAGATTCCGTAAAGAATTCAAAGAAGCTCAAAAGCAAGGTGTCTTTGTAAATCGTGAGGACTTCCAAAATCTACACTATGAATTAAACTATGCATTACGTAATGCTCAAACATGGGCAGAAGGTGAGTCAACTAGTTATGAAGCAATTCAACAACGTCAATATTATGAAGCTGAACAAAAACGACGTGCTAGAATGAATGATATACAAGGTATTATTAATCTACAAAAAGAAACGAATTTAAACTAAATGGCTTACATAACTGAATCTAACTACACGCAAACAGGGAGTAGTAATACAGATTTTCTAGTTACATTCCCTTTTATTGCTACAACTGATATTAAAGTACAGCTGGATGGTGTTACGACAAGTGCATTTACTATAGACCAGACAGGGGCAACTAAAGTTGTAATGACTACTGCCCCTACAAATGGTCAGAAAGTACGTCTTTTTAGAGATACAGATATAGACGCAATAGAAGCTACTTATTCAGCTGGTAGCTCTATTCGTGCACAAGATTTAAACACTAATAACACCCAACTACTATATGCTGCACAGGAGTTTGGTACTCTTAAAGAAGATAACTCTGTCTCCTTTACTTTAGGTAACAAAGGAGATATCAATGTAAATAGTTCTTCTGACTGGGTAATTCAAAGTAATTCTATTGAGAAGTCTATGATGACTGATGATAGTGTTGGTACTGATGAATTAGAAGATAATAGTGTTACTACTGCTAAATTAGCAAGTGCTATTATTACATCATCTTTATTAGCAACTAACTCTGTCATTGAATCAAAGATAGCTAGTGATGCTGTTACTACTGATAAAATTGCAGATAATGCTGTAACCGCAGCTAAAATACCTAACAGTTCAATTACTTTAGCAAAACTAACTGCTTCTATACAAAGCATGTTTGCACCTACAGGATCAGTCATATGGTATGGAGGTACAACAGCACCAACTGGATATTTAAAATGTAATGGAGACACTATACCTAATGGATCTGGTACAGTACAAAGTATTACAGCTGACTTTAGTGCATTATATGCTGTAGTAGGTGCATCATTACCTGATTTAAGAGGTGAATTTGTTAGAGGATTGGATGATGGTAGAGGTATAGATAGTGGTAGAAGTATAAAATCAACACAAGCTGATCAAAATAAAGATCATGGTCATAGTGTTACAGCATCAACAGCTATAACTACTACTAACATAACTGGTACATTCCCTAGTGAACCACATGACTCTTACAATCCTACTGGTGTTTTTAGTCGATCAGATGGTAGTCACAATGAAGACTCAGATCAAGGTAGTAGTGGAAAAATTATAACATTAGATGCATCACACTCACACACAGCAACAACAACTGTAAGTCAAAGCAATTCTGGTGGTACAGAAGCGAGACCAAGAAACGTGGCTCTTTTAGCCTGTATTAAATATTAAACATGGCCGTAACAACTGAACATTTTTATGACGGAAATAATTCCACCAATACTTTCGCATATACATTTCCATATTATCAGACCTCTGACATCAAAGTAAAAGTCGGAGGCACTTTAAAAACTGAATCAACACACTACAATGTTACTGGTACCAATATCGTTTTCACTAGTGGAAACATTCCACCTAGTGGTACTAGTAATATCCATATTTATAGAGATACTGATGTAGACACATCCAAAGCAACATTTGCTGCAGGCTCATCTATCAGATCAACAGACTTAAATAATAATAATTTACAATTACTTTACCACGCACAAGAGCACGATAATGTAATCCAAACTGGTAATGTTGCAGCAGCTACAGGTCAAGGACAATTACTTAATGCTAATATTTCTGCTACTGCAGCTATTGCTGGTACTAAAATATCACCAAACTTTGGTGCTCAGAATATAATAACTACTGGTACAGCAGCTACTGGAGCCGCTACAGTTACTGGAAACATTACAGTTTCAGGTACTGTTGATGGTAGAGATGTAGCAGCTGATGGAACTAAATTAGATGGAATTGAAGCAGGTGCAACAGGAGATCAAACCAATGCTGAGATTAGA